>Ga0209454_1001706_pt1 | contig 14133 bp, 11 predicted proteins | sample WorMetHERISLAND1_2_FD_187400 | JGI IMG/M metagenome (GOLD analysis project Ga0209454, IMG submission 187400) | Marine gutless worms symbiont microbial communities from Max Planck institute for Marine Microbiology, Germany - Olavius geniculatus... | ecosystem: Host-associated > Annelida >...
ATTCTATATTTTTTCATTGTTAAATAGTACTACTAACATTTTGTCCAACATTTTATGTGTAAACTTGCATTTTGTGTTTTTTATGTTTTTTTAAATGACTGGCATTCAGTATTTTTTTGTGTTATCACAATTCAGCCTTTTGGCTCCAATACTATATCTAAACGTTAATTTAAACATATATCTGAACGTTAATTGATTCATTCATTTGGAACATACAGTGCCCATGCAACATCTTTGTAGTGACAGTGTCACTCTAGTCCTTGTGTTAGTAATAATAATACAGTTCATTTGTGGTTGCAACAGCTACTGGCAGTGATGCGGAAGGAAATACTTCGCACATCAACAAGATAATTTCGAGTGAGAATGCAGAACTGCAAGATGAGGACGAGGACGATGACGTCATGGCCGGTAATATATAAACCTTTATTTCGTACTTGCAGCACAAAATACAGAGTTAAAGACTTTAAAAATGCAACAAACATAAGCTGTAGCGCAGACAGTAAGCATGATGACAATCATATTCCCAAAGACAATAAAATAGACTAGAGTTTGTGCTGTTCCTTATTTCAAAATTGTTGATATGTTTCATTCAGAACCATGTGCTGGCAAACCGAGTGAACAGACTGCTTCAGACGCGTCTACCATCGGCCAAGGCATGAGTGATGGCAGTTGTCATGATGGGTCGTTTATTGATAAGGAGGCTACAGCTTCAGTTCCACATTCTTCACCATTGTCTCAAACTGATGCCAACACAGGTGACCATAATTTTGATAAACGTCTGTGAACATTTTAGAAATATTACCTGGTGCCATTTTCATGTTTTTTTTTATTTTTAACAGCCATTAAATAGTCTGTGTAAAAATGGCAGTGATTTGTAGTATTTTTGGAGACGAAGTAAAATGTAACTAGCATGATGGAATCAGCAGACGAACGTCATCGATGATGCTGCGGCAAATGGTGACTACGCAACTGTGTTCGGCACAATCGATAAGTTGTTGGACGAACGAGTTGGTGTGAGTGATTCGATAAATCATGCTAATGGAGTGCTGATTAGTACGGAATCTGGAAAGTTTGCCCATTGGATGGAGTACTTTAATGATTTCTACAACCGGCCTGACCCACTGGGTCATGATCATGCAATCGGTGGGGCCAGTACCAGCACAGCATCACCTAACATTGACGCAGCCGCTCCAACCATCGACGAGGTCCAAAAGGCAATTACGAAACTCAAGGCAGGGAAGTCCTCAGGCCCTGATCGGATTACTGCGGAGATGCTACGTCTTGGCGGTGACGTGGTGGCAACTGCACTGCATAAGATACTCTGTCGAGTGTGGGAGGATGAGGAGCTGCCACAGACGTGGAAGGATGCAACAGTTGTGCCAGTATGCAAGAAAAAGGGCCAACAAGAATGCTCCAACGACCGCCAGTCGTCAGGAAGGTACTCTTGTTGGTCATCAGATCACAGATCAAAGATCACCGGGAAGGGCGAACAAGGGAACAGCAGGCCAAATTCTCTGGTGGTGTGGATGTGTGGACCAGATTTTCTGTCTCCATCAGGTCTTTGAGCGACGAATCAGAAGTGACCAGAAGTTCGTTGCGATCTTCATTGATTTTTCAGCTGCCTTCGACAGTGTGCATCATGAGTCCATGTGGAAGGCCATGCTGGTAGATGGAATATCAGCCAAAATGGTCAAAATCTTGTGCAACTATTATGAGGGTGCAGAATGCTCTGTCCGGGTGCACGGCAAAATTACCCCGACAGCTACAATGTCACCACCGGTGTTCGACAGGCCTGCATCCTGTCCCCGATGATTTTTAATATTATCATTGACTTCATCTTGAATCGTGCTGGTGCTTCTTCATTTGTTGTCAGCAAGGATTTGTCATTGCAAGACTTGGACTAAGCCGATGACGTCGCACTTTTGGCTGACTCCGTCGAAGCTGGTCATATATTCCTAGACAACATAGCCGCTGCAGCCGCAAAGTTAGGACTTAGGATCAGCGGGCCGAAAACCAAGGTGGTGAGTTTGGGCTATGACACACTAGTGATCACTCTTGATGGCACTCCGCTTGAAGTTGTGCCTACCTTTGTCTACTTGGGATCCTCCATTTCCAGCAATTCCATTACATCTTCGGAGGAGGTGGAATGTTGAATAGGCAAAGCATCTGGTGTCTTTGCCAGACTCGAGGAGTGTGTCTGGAAGCGAGGCAGCATAAGTTTGAAGAGAAAGATGAAGATTTACAACGCTGTAGTCATTACCACTTTGTTGTACGCTTTTGAGTGCTGGACGCTCTTGGCAATTGAATTGATGAAACAAGAGGTTTTCCAGATGAGCTGTCTTCCGCCGAATACTTGGGGTAACCCGACGCGACCAGCTACGGAATGACACGATACAGCACCGTTGCATGGATCAATCCACCGTTGGGAAGCGGGTTCAGTGGAATCATCTTTGATGGTTTGGAAATGTGTGTTGAATAGACGATTCCCACTTGCTGAAACAGCTTCTATGGGCAGAACGTCCGGATGGTTGGCACTGTCCTTCTAATGCGCCATGGAAACAATGGAAGGATCAGGTTGCTGCCGATGTGATGACTCATCTCTCTAGGCGCCTTTACCATGACTCCTTGATGGCGGCCTCCAGCATGACAGCTGAGCGCGGTGCATGGCGGGGGTTACAGTGCGACATCAACGGCATCAACCGACGCCGTGACCAATCAAGCAAGCGCGCACATCCAGATGCCTCGAGCGTCATTGGATAAGTGCCGATTCGATCCGATCTGAACTGGTAGAATAACGAAATGATTTTTTTATATTTACTTTATGACAGCAAAATTAGACAAATATGCAAAAACTGCAAGCGTATTGAAGCAATGGATTTGTTTAGCCAGTACATTATGTAAAAAGAGGGGCACAGTTTTTGTTCAGTGGTTCAGTATTTACAAACTTTTGGGAAATATTTTTCATTAACGTAATGCTTTTTGATGTTTTTTCCTGACATTTATTAGTTTTGTGCAGGTGACCAGTCTGCAGCCAACAATGTCCATGCTGGTGATCACTCGCCACAACCAACTCATGCTCAAACTGCTGCTGATGAAGCTGGTACTAAGGAGGATGCCAAGAACAGTAAGAAGAAACAGCAGCAGCAGCAGCAGTGGAATGAGTTCATGGCAATACTACAGTCCGCCCGAGCCAAATACTCATCCACCGACGTCCAGCGTTCCTTGTCCTCAGAGGGCACCACTCGCATGGCTCCAGTTTACAGTGACGACATCACCCCATGCTGGCGCATCCACCGTGATGACTTTGCCGTGCCGACATCCATTGCGATTGCGTCCGACGGTTCAGCGATTATCGCAGACATTGCCAACTGTCTCCTGGACTTCGTTGACACAGACGGTAACATCGAGCATAGTGTGACGGGCACAAAGCCTTTCAGTGTGGCGCTCGGCGGTAAGGATGGCAATGTCTATGTTGGCGATCGGCGCAGCCGGACGGTCCGTGTGTTTGATGCTTACGGTGGTGATGTGGCTCAGTGGGATGCGGAGTCAATTGGCTTCGGATGGATTGCCGGCATTGCCATGCTGCGCAGTGGACAACTAGCAATTGTTGATCGTGAACGATGCAAGGTCGGTTTAATCTCACTGTTTGTTTGATGTCTCTGTATTGTTTTTCAGAATCATTTTACATAGTATTTTTATGTACTTACGTATCGGGGAATGGTTTTAGGCTTTTACATTGTTTTTCTGCATTGCCTGTTTTTGTATTTGTACTGCATCTTTTAGCATAATTAAGTTAGATTGATTGATTGATGTCGTTGACGATGTTCTGCATTGTACTGCAAGTGTTAGCCTGCATCTCTGTAGCAGGTCTGCAAAGTAAAGAGAGGCATCCAGATTTGCTGTTTAGCTTTGGCATTGGTAAAGATATTCTGATGAATTTTGGCACAGATATAACAAAAATTATGCTGAATCTGATATTAAAAACTTATGCCTGATTTTAAGAAAACTTCCGGGGTGTGTTTGCAAAATTAAGTCATGCTTTTGTGACGATAGGAAACCATTTATTTATGTAAAAGAAATTTAAAACATTCTCACATGGTTGTGTGCAATGTGTGTGCAGTTGTGCTGGATATTTATAATTATTTTGCTTGTGTTTGTTACAAATTGTTTTGTTTAACTTTCTTAATACTTTGATGATAAATGCCATTCATCTGCACACGTTCTAATGTCAGATAGTGATTAGCATAGTGACAGCACAAGAAAACACTGTATTACATGAACAGTGCTCGTTTATACGGGATAGGAGAAGAGGCAAGGCAACTTTGTTTTATGTTTTGTAACTTTGGAATGACATATTAACCAGATCGGCACCAATTATGCACAAATCAACAATGTTGTGTTATTTTTAGCATTATGTCATAATGTATTTAATCAGTGTGTGTCTGTATGTGCGAACAGGTTGGTATCTACAGTGCTGGTGGTGAGCGAGTGACTGAGTTTGGCTCGTACGGTGCTAAGGATGCCCAATTGTGCATGGCCGACTTTGTAGCGGTGGATTCTCATGGACGTGTCATCGTCGCAGACTCTGGCAATCACCGACTCAAGATGTTTGACCCCACCAGTGGTAAGCTGGTAGCCTGCATCGCCGGGCGTGGGAATGCCAATGGATGTCTGCTGTGGCCGAAGGGTGTCGCAGTTGATGTCGCTGACAGGATCATTGTCGCTGACAGCGGAAACGATCGTGTCAGCCAGTTCGCGGAGGATGGAAGATTTATTTCGCACCTGCTGACGGCGACGTCTAAGCCGTACCATGTGAGCTGCGGGGGTGACAGCTTGCTCGGTGTCACCCACTTTGAGCTGAGCGGCACGTCACAAGTTGATGTTTTCACCATTGCTTCGATGTCATAAATGCAGTGTAGCCAATCTGCATTTGTTTTTGATGTCTGCCTTTATGAAGATGACCGATCTTTCTAGAGTTTTCTTAGAACAAAATTTTTACTCACCGTCTGTGATTCTATATATTCCTGCAGTCCTTATCGAGCCAAACTTTACACTTCTGCTATGGCATATTTTCTGCCACTGTAGCTAGAAATTGTACACTGTGTCTAAAAACATCCCCGACATTTTTGACTGTAACTTGAAAACCAATTATCAGATTTGGATAATTTTTGGTATGAATATTTCTGACACAACTTGCCATCAAATGACTATTCAGTTGCCCACCTCACCCAACGTTTGTTTTTGCACTACCTAGGAAAATTGGATCAAGCGAAATATGTGTTGAAATAAACAGAAAACCTGAAAAAAACATCCCCGACATTATCGATCGTAACTCGAAGAAAGGTTAGCAGATTTTGATAATTTTTAACGGAAATATTTCCGACACTACTGGCTATTATATAAGTTTTTAGTTTCCACCTCACCCAACGTCTGCTTTTGCACTATCTGGGGAAATCAGACCAAGCATAATACGTGTTAAAATGAATCAAAAAACATCGATAAATTCCATCTATTCTAATCTGTGGGCCCCAACAGCAAATCTGTTACAAGGTTTGACTGTCATACAGCAGTGTGTCTACCAGATAAAGTTTAGGAATGTTTGTGAAGTCAAGAAGCAACTGGTACAGCCTGGATTGGTCTGGAGCAGAGCATTATCGATACTGCTGTCAATGAATGGAGAAAGCATCTTCTTGCCTGTGTTCACATAGTGGGCCAACACTTCAAGCAATTTTACTGCAGGCAGTTAAAAAATGGACAAGTGGATGAAATGTCAGGCAAAGTGTCAGAAATGTGAACAAAATGTGTTTTTACGCGTTATGTTAATTAAGCAATCATTTCGCATTGAATGAAAAAGTGATATTTCACTCGTTGCGTTTTCCCCAGGTAGTGCAAAAACAAAAGTTGCGTGAGGTGGGCACCTGAATAGTCATTTGATGGCAAGTTGTGTCAGGACTATTCTTGCCAAAAATTCAAAAACTGATAACTGGTTTTCAAGTTACACTCGAAAATGTCGGTGATGTTTTTTTTGAGATACAGTATATAATCAGTTTGTGTGCTGCTGTGAAAAATTGGAACCATTTGTGTGTGTATGTGGGGCTGTTCGTGAACTGGCTGGTGGACGTTCAGTGTACTTCCAGATTTATACCTTTAATATTAGGTGCTTCTTGGCTACTCTTAGCTGGTGTTATTCGTAGGTCATGCACTTTGCTACATTTGACTTTAATATTTATATTTTTATAGTGCAGTAAGGTTGTGACTTCGGAGACAGTAGGTCATGTTAAAATGCAATTTCCAAACATTCTTAATACCATTTCTATGGTATCATTAGGTACACAGAGCTTTGGCTTTGAGATGTTTTTGTTAAACTTGTAGATGTCAGATTTGTTGGGTATATGTGAAAAATTTGTTAGGCAAATGGGTGTTTTTCTTCACGTCTTTCACGCCATGTACAATTTGGTTGTGGTTTTGTTAAACTTGTTGTGGTCATAGGTGTGTTGGCAATGGTGATAGTGGTGTTTTTCATGTCTTTTTCATGATGTAAAACTTGCTGTTTCCACTAGATGTCGACATGCCTTGCTGTTACTTCATGTTGTTAGATACTGTATTGATTGTTGCTGTCTGTTGTTTGGTTGTTCTTCGCTTGTTTTCAGCCATCAGCATTGGCGTTGGTATCTCACTAATCACCTTGCTGCCTAATACTCTTGTTGTTGTTGCTTTGACGAACCCATCGCGCAGCATCTCTATAGTGAGACAGATGCCCTAAAGAAACGAGGAATTCCAACACATTTGAATAATTTGAAATGCATGAGATGCTGATTTTCTAGTTCGCATTTGGCACAGAACAGAACAGAAGTAAATGTTTAGCTGTCTCCTTGTCACGTAGCAGTGAATCATGCGTCAGAATGTGTCGAATCTTCTGTGCTTGCGTTGTTGCCCTTTGTCTAAAACACTCCTGCTGTCTGGTATTTCATCCTCATCCATCATTATTATTATTGTTAGTGTTTTGGGTCACAAGTCGACTAGGTTACGGTGATGTGTAGTTATGCTGTCACTCATGTTGTCGTTGTGTGTTGTGCATATTGGTCGCATTTGCTCAATTCACCACATCAACTGTATGTATGTGCCAACCAGGGATGAGACACCCCTGCACTTCCCAGAAGGAAACTCTGTGGGTTTTATTGGGTAAACATAGCTAAAAACCCACCAACAATTTACCCCAGAGAATCATCTCAGATGTAGTCCAGTTTTAGTTTCTTGTTCTACTAATAACGAAATGTTTTATTATGGTTAAGTTTTTAAACTTGTGAATTTCGAAATTTTGGGATAAATGCATGATATGGACTGTATCTAGCAATTGTTATTTTAATGATTTAAAACTCCTGAAAACCCCAGAACCTATCAGATTGGGCCTATTTAGAAAAAAACCCTGGTCTAACCCCAAAACTTAACAAAACCCATCGGGTTGGACTTTTTTTTAAAGCTGGGATTTTCAACCCTGGTATCAATTGCCTTCAGTGCATGCTGCCTTTGCTATCTAACACATAAGCAGGGTTTATATAAACTATATGTATGGTAATAACTTGCAGTGTGATAATATACAGTAATTGCTTGCATTATATTTATTGCAGTTTTTGCATCAGCAGTGTGGTTGTTGCCTTAAATTTGTGCATGTATTGAGTTATTCCTCGCTTCTGAGTTATCTCTGGTCGGAATTTGTGTCCGTGCAAGTTGTTTTTGTTAGGTTGTATTGTAAAAATGCATAATTTTTTTACTATGCTTCTGAGTTCTGAGTTCACCACTGGTGGTTGAGATGCAAAAATTGTCATCAGTTTTTGGTCGCGGATGTAATGTAACATTGCACAGGTCTTGCAAAAATGTTCACCAAAGTTGCTCTCGTGTTACAGATAGCCAATTCTGGTTGTGAGTAAAATGAAAATGTTGCACAGATGTGTTATTTTGCATATAACCATGGCCTTAGTCATGTCACTGATGAAGTATTCGGAAGTCTGACCAAGCTATTGTTGGTTTTGAGGGTTTTACGTCTGTGAATCCAACTTTGTCAAGTGCTGTCACAGCTGAAGTGGTTACGTTAGATCATTCCTCTGTTGGAATTGTGGAATTCTGCGCATTGTTAACTTCAAGATTCATACAATTCCGTGCAGAAATTATCTCTTTGTATTTTGTAACAACTTTAATCATGTATGATCTTTTATTGCGTAAATTATCACTATTTATATTCATATTTTTTAGCGAAATATCAAACATATATTTGGGCACCTGTGGCATATTACATCAATCTATTTTTTTTGTTGCCAGGTGTTTTGAGTTATTGTTTTTGCCAATCAGTCAAAAATGGCCACTGATCACTTTTGCCATCTGGTGAAGTTAAACTGTTTTAGCTTATTTCCGTTTTTTAGTTTACATTTGTCAACTTGTTCTGTGAGACATTTGCTTCGTTTGTAAATTCATTTTTGTTTTTAGCTCAGTCTGACAGTTTAGAGTTGATAAGGATTAACTGCAATGTGAGATTATAAGTATGCTGTGCCTTCAGATTTTATACCTTGTATATATTAATGATATTGTACATACGTTGACATTACCCATAGATTGTTAGTTGAGAGTACAGACCAACTTAGGTGACATCAAAATGCAATTTGTATAATGTTGACGTTATTTTTTAGAAATGAGATTCATGTACGTGTATTCTAGTATATCTGAGAAATTGGTTGGTAACTGACTGTGCAGTTTAGCAACTGATGCATGTATAAATTTAAACTCATCTTTCTGCTGTAGTCGTTTTAGTGAACCATTGCAGTTGCTTGTTTGCATTTTGTAATGCGAGCTGTGTTTGGTGTCTCTCTGGATTCTTTTGTTGAGACTGCATCATACACGAGTTTGTAACCATTAGGAGATGGGGTATAAACTAAAAATTTGCAATATATCTCTGCAAATAATGAACGGATTTTGCATGAAATCGTATGGAGTAGTGTTGTGCGATACCTTAATAAGTATCGTGAGTACCATCGTGACGAAGAGGTCTCAGTGTATCGTGGTGCCACGATACCGCCAAGTATCGTGACATGACAATATCAGTTTTTATACCATGCAGTTTGCAACTGAATTGCTCTATTGTTGACAGCAGTGAAAGGAGCATGTCACATTAACGCTTGTCAAACATATAGTAAATATATATTTTTAAATGACAGCAGGGCCCCCCAAACCTTGCAGGGTGCGGGAAAACTTTGCCCCCCCTCTTGATGGGTCTGTAGACTCACGCTTCATATGCACTTCCAGTATCGTGGTAGTATTGCGATACTCATATTGCGATACCATTATGTTAATTACACATGCACGCACATAATGGAGTTCTTACAATTTTAGGTTAACCTCATTTTTGTATTTTTGTGTTTTGTAAAGGTTAAACTTTCTGTTTATTGTAAAGTTTGAACTTGCTGTTCCATTATTGTGTTTGTGTGCATTCTGCTTGAAAAGGCCGTCCCCGAAATGACCTATACTTTGTCGGGTAGGGCGTTAAACCCTACTCACTCACTCACTAAGATGGTATCGTTATTTTGACTCCAATTTCAGATATTGCACAACACAAGTGTGTAGGGTTGGAGAATTGCCCAGACCAGCCACTAAGATTTTGGTACTTTCAGCACTAGCTGTGACGAGTTGTTTGTGTTTGCCAGGTGGCATCAGTATTCTTGCTGGAGCTTTGAGATATCTGATCGTTTCTCGTTTGTCTCGGAATGGACCAGAATGTATCTGAGGACCGGGCGGGTTGTGCGTGGACTTGACATTGTGAAACCCTGTCTACACCACTGTTTTGTGGTCAATATTTTATGTTTTCTGTGCTATTACTCATTTTACATTTTCTTAAATTTTGTGACCTCCCTTCAAGCGTTTTAACATGGCTCAACTTTCACACTAAGAAAGCTGCGTTTTATATCACTTGATTTTTATTTGCATGACAACGCTTGATCAGTATCATGTAGTCCATTTATTGTTGGTTTTCAAGTCATAGGTGCTGAACTATATCAAAACATAATTTGTGCTGAATGATAGTTTTGCATGCTTGTTTTTTCCCATAAATACTCGTTTCTCTTGTAGAGAATTAAAAACTATATTTGCATGTATTCGCCATAGCTGTAGAAGTCTAGTCTCTGTGCAACTTCTGTTTCTATTTTTATTTTACTCGTGCTATTAGTGCTCACCAGTTACTTATTGTATGATTAGGCCTGTGTTGTAGTTTGGTTAATGATTATTGTTATGCTGGTGTTTATTGTTAGTTCATTGCTAGGCTGTAAAATCTGTAATCTGTGCAACACTTATTGTATCACGATGTATACTGGGTGTACCAGAGTAGGATAGCAGTTAAGAGGTTTTAATTGAGGATTTCAAACTGCATCCGTTGCCTTCTAAGTATTTTTAACTGAAAAGTTTGTCGTGCACATGCCATCGCTATTTGTCACCTGCTTGCCTGTATCAAAAGTAACGCCAAAAGTTTATGATTACATCAAGTTTACCACTATTGTAGTACGGTTAATATTGAAACTGGGCTTACTTTCTATGAACCACCTGGTACACACATAAAAAGCGTGACCCCTGTGCACGTAATATTTTAAAATTATTGCAATTTAACAGTACTGCTGTTACAGTACTGTATTTATCGACTTCTTAGCAATACCAATCTAGACACATTGACAACCAGCAGAACATGTTTCAGTAAATACCTACAGAAAGATGAACAAAAATACATAAAGCAGTTCTTTGTTAAACATTTTTTTTAATTTGAACGCATGATTCGGCTTTAAAGTAACAAGTGAGTATTAACAGTCAGACAATAAACGACGTAAGGACCTAAGTGCAGTGATGCAGTTCATTTTAACGACCATTGGAAGCACGTGCGAAGAGTTGGTCCCAATCAATTAGCTAGCTTAAAACAACAGACTTAGCAACAGACGAGTACAGGGTGGCCATAAGTGCTTAAAAGTGCTTGAAAAAATGTCAAATTTTTCCAGAGCCTGCAATGTCCTTGAAAAACGAACGGGGCCTTGAAAGTTTTGGAATTTTATGGAAGAGGTTCACCAAAGTCCTTCAATTTCAGTTTTAGTGGTTAGCATTACTAATTTTATACTCTTGGCGGTTGTCGTAATGCGGTAAACATTTACTGTTGTAATAGTTCCGAAAAGTGTACGCATAAGTTCTTTTAAAATATTGATTTTTTTTGTTAAAGCTGTGGCCACCTTGCAAGTCGAAGCTAGAACGAACTAAGCGATCAACAGGCAGTTATTATTATATTATTTATTATAACAAAATATCATCATCGTAACAAATTTCTACATCAACGAGGCAACAGCAGCAACTAACGATCGCTCGCTACAGAACTGCACACGTAGAGCTAGTCGACATCCGACCGGTTCATGCTAGCTATGGAGACAGTTGCTGACTGAGTATCAGTTGGCTGATCTTTGGCGTTAGGCGACCTTGGCAAGCACAATCGCAACTCTGCTTGGAATATACACCTAAACCACAGACGCAGCAAACAAAAACGGTCATTCAAACAAGGAACTGAGCAAATTGGTCGCTTCTGTTTTTCTCGATCTAGTTCTTTTTGGCTTTTTTCTCTCATACCCTTCTCTCTAACATAACTAGTTTTATTTTATTTTTTTTTCAATTTACATAAACAAACAGCATTTGTTCTTCTTCTCCAATTTAGTTAGTATAGTTAAATCAGCTTATGTGCTAGATAAGCTGACAGCATGCCAGTTGTTAAGCGCAAATCACTCTGTTTTTGCTGTCTATAGGCCCTACATCTGGGCCCCCTTCACATTTTTAAATAAAAGACAGAGCCCATTTAGAGACATGAAGGAACTATACATGTACTTACAAACATGTGGTTCATGCGGTTGTCCCAGCCCTCGGCGAACGTAACGAACTGCGTGTTGTGATCAATTCGCTTGTGTCCACCAAACTCGCCCGCATCGCTGTCAAGAACGATCTTGTATCTGTACCACGACGTAAAGTTACTTAACGACAGGCAGAACGTCAGCGTTCCAACAAATATTTAAACACACTGAAAGGTTAGCATTTAGGCCAATAAGGTGAAATCTACGATAAACTCATTTCAAAATGCAGGACCTGACATTAACCGTGATTAATCAAAAAAACATTAAGGGCATTGCAGGACCTGACTGTGGCGGACAGAGTAGCGAAACCTGACTGAATATTGTAGTTTTTGCCCATGTTCCGTGCCATCCAGAATAGAAGCCGTACCAAGTAAAAAAGCGATAATCTGAGTAAAATACTGATTTATTTTGCAAAAACTTCGCAGTGTGTGCTGAGTGCTCAACAGCCGAGTTTCCAGCTTAGTCTAGCAAATGCAGGCACACAGCTGAGAAATCAAGAAATAGGACCCAGCGTACGTTTTCCAGATTGTTGTTTTTTTACCCTTTCATGATTACACCAGCCGTAGTTACCAAAGCCTAGTAGCAAAATATTGCAAAGTCCATCAAAACCTAGAACTATGCATAAACGGTTATTCCAGGCACATGACAGGATTTGTGAATCACACGTGAAATACACGCGAAAGGATACACGCCGTCGACTTGAACGCCGATTTTGTAGTCGGTGAAACTCTTGGTTGGATTGAAGTTGAATACAAAGATGAGGCCGGCGCGTTCAAACACGATCACTTTGTCATCCTCGTGTTTTCGACTTATGTACGCCTGTATCAATCATAACACAGACAAATATAAATGACTGAGTGATTAAAGAACGTTTATGCTGTCAGCAGCCTGGGACGGCGGGCAAAGTACGTACGTGAAAGCCCCAAACAATGCAAAAAATTAAGGCATAGCTCTGTGAAGACTTGAAAAAAGTAATGTTGTTGTTCTGCATACCGAGAGTTAACATTTTTTTGAAATAAAACGTGGGGGCTGGGTTAATTGTTGTTGTGACAAGCCCCGTTGGCTAACTAGGTCAAATAACGTGACATGCTACAACACAGAAACGGAGCAAAATACAAAATAACACAAAAAAATCGACGATCAATTACACAAATATGTAAAAAGACTCTTATTTAGAAAAATAAGTATGAACAGATTATAATGGCAGCGTGGCAGTAGTACAAAGTATAGGCCCCCACACTGATGACAAGCAGCGTTGTGGGTTAAAAAAAGTAAGTAAGCGGAGCAAAAAGTTGCCATTTTCTGACAGACAGCTGCAACAAATTAACAACACAGAAGATTATTATGCTCATAATTTCAAATCTGCCCATACATTCTCCTAAAATCAGGCTTTCAGCCTTAAATTTCGCATTTTTGGATGAAAATTTTCTGACCAAAATATTTTTGCGACAATTTTCCGACAGCCAAAATTTAGGCGGGAGGGGGGCGGATTTGCCGCTTTCTTTCCCCCCAGCCACGACGCCACTGCCGATGATATTAATCTTACGTACCTGTTCGGCGGCCAGCCAGTGGTACTGTTGTTCGGCTCTGTTCATGGCTCGGTCGAAGTTGTTGAGATACTTGTACTTGAGGTTATGGTCGTCCACCAGGTGCCACTGTCGTCGCGCGTAGTGGTAACTGTTGCCGTTGCCCTGGCGAGGAAAGTCTAGCCACTCCGGGTGTCCAAACTCATTTCCTGCAAATAACATTTGTGCATATTTTAACATAATTTTAACACTTAATCGAATCCGTGTGTGCTCGACATTCTACCAGTGGCATTTTAATATACAAACTGTTGATGACCATCATGAGCCTATAATGCCTACTCAGAACACAAATGCCAAGAAAATTACATCATTTATTATACCTCGATACACTCGCATAAAGCCGTGGCTACACACACTTATTTCCTCGTCCGAGCTGTTGTCCGAGCTTCTCGGACACGTCAGAGTTCTTCGGACGAGGTTCTGGTGGGCGTCTTTTGGCCGACAGGCAAAAACCTCGTCCGTGGAAATCGGCCGAGATTTCCTCGAACGAGCTGCAGGTTGTTAAATCTCGGAGACCTCGGCGACCTCGGACAAAACCTCGGAGGCTCGGATGAGGTAATTGGCGCGTGTAGCCACAGCATAATACACTTTTAGGAGTCCGTGCCTCCTATTATACCTATATACCTATATTATAC
>Ga0209454_1001709_pt1 | contig 14125 bp, 6 predicted proteins | sample WorMetHERISLAND1_2_FD_187400 | JGI IMG/M metagenome (GOLD analysis project Ga0209454, IMG submission 187400) | Marine gutless worms symbiont microbial communities from Max Planck institute for Marine Microbiology, Germany - Olavius geniculatus... | ecosystem: Host-associated > Annelida >...
TTGTGCCGTTTTTGGACCACCCTGTAGTTTATCGTCGGCGCGGGATTTAATGTTAGAATACTGCGCTAATTCTTTGTATAACTTTTCATTATTGTCCAGTATTTACAGTCTATTTGCTGTTGAATTGTTAGCGAAAAGACTACTTCGAAGCTGCGTAACCTTCTATTAAAGGGGGCTAATTTGCATTTAACTCGCATCTGTATGCATTTTTTGCATTTTTTGGATTTCTTGTCCATTTGTTTGTCCGTCCGTCTGCATAATATACCTGTCCCATATACATGTACAGGCTTTTAACTCGAAAACAATATGGCGTAAAAAGCTAACGTTTCCCAAGGTGGGACTAATTAAGTGTGCACCAAATTTGAATTAAGAGGGCAAAAACTTTTAGCAAATGACGCATATCTCGAGTAGGCCTAAATGTTTACTTACGACTGGTGGATCGCGCGCCGGTGGGCCGGCTCACGCGCGTGGAGCGTTTCACTCACTGCACACTATAGGCAGTGCAATGGACGCAGTGCAAGTAGGCGGACTGCCGCATACATGTTGGCACAAGGCGTGGCAACATACTTTTGCTGCACTGTATTGCGTTTAATATTAGGCTATGCTAAATATATCGCGCGGTGACTATTTATCCGGCAGGTGTACAAATAGCCTGTAGGCTATTTATCCGGCTTCCTGTGCCTAAATTTATACGACATGTCTGTTTTAGACGACCAAGGCAGCAGCAGCAGCAGGAGCAGCAGCGAAGGATGGACACCGTCAGCGATGGAGCTGCTAGTTGCTGAATGCAACCGACGTTTCGACCACCAGACTTCGCTTCTGTCTGGCCTGACATGTAGCGCTCCTTCACTGATATCCGGCGACACGTGGCGAGCATAATGACAACTACATGACTGCTTAAAGTGCTTATTGTTCCTGACCTTCCAGACCCATGCGCGTTCACAGCAAGCACAGTGGCGGTTCTGGCCTGAAACTGGGAGTATTGCGGCACCCCGACATTGGCTCAGCACCCCAGTTTGATGTGCCTTAATACACTGGTCAATGGGAAATTTTATTGGTGATCATACCGGTGAAGTAAAGGCCATCTTGTTCAGTGGAGTTCGGGGTGGAGCACAGGACCCTCAGATTTTCGGGGCTGTAACCGCCACTGAGCAAGCACTATTTAAAAAGTGCTAGAGGGGCAAATGTTGACAGTCGGTCACTCAGTTTCACACTGCAGACGCTATAGTTAGCGTAATGCGATTGCTCGAATTGTTGGGAAAATGTCCAGAAACGGGCGACTGAATTTTCCCAACCAATACAAAGTCCTATCAGTTTGCGCCAGATTATGAGTCAATGCATGACCCTGTAATGACTGATCAGCATTTTGCTTGGAACGCAGACTCAGCTCGGTCTGACAAAAAAAATCAATCAGTCAATCACATTCCCCGGTATGCAAGCAATAACCTATAATAAGAAACTTGACAGTTTATGATGTTTGCAGAGCGATTACGTTTTGTGCCATATTAATTCGGCCGTTGTTTTAGTTGCCGCCGAATTTGATGATTCTAGGATAAGACTGGGGATAGGGTCGGGAACAGAGATAAATAGCATTTTTGGCTATAGCGGACCCGAACCGTTTTAGTCTGGTTTTATGGGCTAATCCTACTCGGTCATTTTTCCAGCAGGCGTCATATCACTGATTCGTATCTGTCCGTATATATCGCAGGCCAGGCTATCGCGTAATTCGTCACGCTGAACGACGAGTGATGAATGTTATGCGATGTTGCACTCGTCGTAGCGGCGAAAAAAATAATATCTGATTCTGTAGCGATGCAGACCACGTCTCGCTGAGTAACGGCGGCGGCATCGGCGGCGAGATCAAAGAAAAGATCACAGAAGCTGGCGGATTAGTGCGTATCTGCAGATTGCAATTAGCCACCGCAGACTATCATTCGTCAACGCGTGTATAGGCTACTCTGTCGGCGTGTTGACTTCTCTATTGACTGATAGCCAGCTTTGACCGGCCTACAAAACCTCGCACAGATTAGTTTGGCCAAGCTTTTCTTCTACAAAGTCGAGCTTTCGTGACAAAGTTATCGATTTTTTTCGCTGCAAGAAATATCTGGCAAAAAATTGGCGTAACGCATTAACGCTTCGTAAAGTTTCCGTATTTGAGGGTAGTTAAGTCGTAAAATAAAAAGTGCTTTAGCCTATTTGACACGTAGGCGCGATCTATCTTCAGGTGTGCTTGGGCCTTTGTTTTAGCAAGATTCGTTCGACATTAATTTTATCTTAAAGTTCATCAATGTAAACCGCGGGCTCAGAGTTATGACTTGTATGTGATGTGAAATTCCCCCGTATCGTGCTCCTCCTCTGCCTTCCGTGAATAATCTGGATCTACTGTCGCTGTTGTAGTAGCCTATATACTGGTTGTGACTGCTCCAAATTCGGTTTGCAACGAAACTTTATGAGCGGCTTTTTGGCGTAGTCTCTGCTAATTGCCAGTTTTTATGCGGTAAGCAACTGAGAACGTTTTGTAAACACTTTTATCTGGTTTGCTTTTAGATTAACGCGTGTTTTGGAGCCTGAGGTGCCTATGTGCATGGTTTTAGATACGAGGTGCATTCCCCGCTGGAAGTATAAACACAGAAGTTACAAGCGCATTGTTTAACTTATCATTAACAATACATAAGTTTCTGCACCACCGTGCACATAGTTTTGCTGCTGTGCCTATATATATTTTTGTTATGTATTTTGTTATGTCGCTACCAGTGACGGTAAATAAAAATAATTCGAAAAAAATAAAAGCTACAACTACTGTCTTTTGCACTGTGTCCCCAAAAACGCAACGCAGTCAAAACGTGGTTAGATACTAAATGACCGTTTTGTAGCAAATTGTCTACAGAGCGTGCTAATGAATATTTTTTAAGTTGTTTACTATTTAGCGAAAATATGGAAATTAGTCAATTACGTTTTTCGGAGGACACAGTGTATGAAACTTAAGTAGCACAAAGACGACGAACAGTGCTTTCGGCAAATGTACAACGCTGAGAGATAGAGACAGAAGATAGACTCACTGTCGATACCAACTACAACGACGAATCTTTATGTTCGTTTTGCATCGCTGCGCAGAACTTTTTTTTGTTTTCTTAAAATAAGCTTATTCGCGTGAATCGCCGAAGTGTTCGATATTCAGCGAGCTGTTGGCTGGGCCTGCGTTCGGCATTGCAGACGTTCGCAGCGTCGTGATTATAAGACCGACTACTGATGATGACGATGATGATGATGATGAATTGACATATCCACTCCAGTCAGACGGGCGCGTTATAACGATCTGTTTCCGTGCTCCAGGGCAGTTCTGATTAGCGACGATAATCTACACCTTAATTACGCGACATCCGAATAACGTCCAATTATTATATTGATACCGGCGACGTAATGCTGTCCCATAAGTTTCTGCACGCCCTTCGACCTAACAGTTTGGCTGCGAAGCATGCGATAAATCGTGAATGTGGATGCGGGTCTGACAAAACATTTGGTAGAATTTATGTAACAAAACTGTTCAGTTTATACCATAGATGTAAAAAAACGTTCCAGGAAAAATAAAAAAAACGTTAAAAAACGTAAAAAACGTGGCAAGAATAAAAAAACGATTTAAAACGTTGAATAAAAGACCGTTAGCCATAATGTGTTTAACTGCTTGCCTAATGCTTAATGCTGTAAACGCAGCATACCTGGATTAATAGTTTAGATAAAAAGAACTTGATTTAATTCTAATTCAGCTTTGTTGTCGTAAGACAACGGCATTAAACTAACTAAATATGCTAGTTAAAAACGTTTTATTTAGTATATTTGGACTAACTAAGTAAACTACATCACTATAACCTACTAATTCGTTTCTGTAATCCCAAAAGTGCTTCACGAAGCTTTTGATGGGATTTTAATGCACGTTTTTTAAAGTAAAAAAACGTTGAGCAAAATTAAAACGTGAAAAACGTAAAATAACGTGACAAGAATAAAAAACGTTAAAAAACGTTTTCTTACATCTATATGGTTTATATACGGTGTAAGAGTGACATCGTGGTTGTAGATATAAAACAGCACAAATCACAGTATAAAAATTCAAACTTTACTATTACACAGTCAGCAAAGTTCTTCTGACAAATTTTGCACGTGGGGAGATGTGCCAGACATAATCATCTGTGCAAAATTTGATGTGAAAAAATTTAGGGGTTCGGGATATACGGAAGGTCAAATTTTGTGGTTTCCCATTGAAATGGCTGGTCACCCTTACAACAGTGCTGCGCTGCCGCACAGCCTGTGATATGTTTTGTTGTCAGGCATCTGATGGGTTTGTCTGATCGACGGTGTCTGTTATACCCCGTTTACACGATCGAGCTGGCTCGACGAGCTGGCTATATTAGCTGGACGAGCCAGTTCGATGTTTGCTCGATCGTGTAAACGGGGTATTAGGCAGACATATAGCATATACTATAGCTTGTGGTTCCCGGGAAGTAAGCGGTGTTGGTGGCGTGTGCAGGCACCACAACGTAACACATTGAGGCTCCGACATCAAAAAGTTTGTTCGTGCAATTATTTTCCAGTACGATGGCGTATATGCATGGCAACGATACATCAGCGTTAGAAATAGGCCTACGACAATCTGTACTAGGTCTTAAAGTTGTGGACGGCTGTACGTGAAGCCGTAGACGGCTGTGAAGCCCAAATCGGCGTTAAAGCCCAAGATTAGCCGGTACTATAGCCCTGGTAAAGCGTAGCATATCCGATCTAAGGAAAATTGGTCTGCACTTGGTTGGCTGGGATTTTAGAAATCAGTCGGATCTTCGGAGCACTAAGCTCCACCACCGCGACAAGGTGGCAAACCACGGTGGGGCAGTACAAATGCATTGCGCGTCAAAAAATATGGCAGTGGGCCTCAGCTAAGGATAGAAAATTTATGTCTGTAGAAAAGTATTTTTAGTTAATCGAAGTTTTAGATTTTCTAATTATTTTTTAATGATTTTTTGGGGGTTTTGGTTTACGAAAAGTTTGTGCACCATAATACTCTAAGTCACATCGTTTTTACGCGCGAGAGCTATAGCATAGCCAGCTAAGGCGCGTACTAGGTACGGTAATTCTGTCTTGGTGTCTTGCTGTCAGGTCCCGGTACCGATCCAAGGCCAAGTGAGATAGAGACTTCGGTTTTCAACGTGTGATAGCTTGGAGCTGTAGCATTTCGTGACAAAATTTCGTGCCGCTGGGTCAAGGGGGTCCCCTTGAACGAAAGGGAGAAAGAGAGCACCTCCTCTAAAAAGACGATATTTATAGCTCTAGCTCACTTAGCGTTAAAATGGTTGCAGATAGGCACAGACATGCTACGTATCATAGCAAGCACTGACGACAAGCTTCTTAGGAATGTCAACATCGATGACCTTGAATTACCTTGAACCCCTAAAACAAGAGGTTTTAGTGAATTTTTCGCGATTTCGGGCTGCGACACACATTTTCAAAAATAAACTGTGCCGAAATGGCTGGAGATAGACCAATATAACCTGCGTATGAAATTTTTAACATTAAATGCTAATTTTAGCAGTCTAAATCTCGACTCCCTACATTCAAGAAGGCTTGCGCACGCGGGTGTCAGAGAGGGGTGTTTGTCTAGAAAGTGGTTATTTTTCCGATATTGGTTTCTCTGGCGTAAAAAACGGTTACAGATAGGCACAGATATGCTGCTTATTATAACAAGCACTGGAGTGGCGATCAGTTTCTTAGTGGAATTAACATCGATGACCTTGAATGACCTTGAACCCCAAAATAGGGTTTTAGTGATCTTTTGTGCGATTTTTGGCTGCAGAACAGTGAATTGTGACGAAATTGATGTAGAATAAAAATAGACCAAGATTACCTGAAAACAGGAACTGCAATAGGTTTTCGCGCGTCTCATGAGCATGTGCTCAGATTTCTTGTTCTGTAAATTATAGAAAAACTCAAAAATCACGATAAAAATTTAAAATTAAATAATTATGATGTACAATTTAAATTGCACTACGAATAAAAACTTAAAATTTGGACGTTCCCGGCTTTAGTTTTTTTTACGCGCGACAGTTATGCTTCGCGCGTCTTAGCCATGGCTTGGGCGTTTGTCCGTCTGTCTGTCACACCTTTTAGCCCTATCAAAAAAAGTGCAAGTTAGGATCATGAAATCTTTACTGTTGGCTGCCACAAGGAGTTTTTCGTGACAAAATTTCATGCCCCTTGTCGAGGGGGTTCCCCTCGAACGAGGGCGTCAAAGAGGGATACCCCCTAGAAACAAAAGTTATTTTGCCGCTATTGGCTCGCCTAGTGGAAAAATTAACGGCTGCAGATAGGTACAGATAAGTTGCTTATCATAACAAGCACTGGACACGGGCTTTTTAGTTTTATCAACATCAATGACCTTGAACGACCTTTAACCCCCAAAAAAGTTTTTGCCGAATTTCCGCATTTTTCTGCAGCACCGCACACTTCAAGAGTGAGTTGCGACGAAATGGCTGGAAATAAACCAAGACAACCTGCACATAAAATTTTTAGCATCAAACATAGATTTTTTGTAGTCTAAGTCCCAATCCCTTAGGTTCAAGGAGGCCTGCGCACGCGAACTTTGAAGAGAAGTACCCCTCTAAAAAGTGCATGGTTATTTTATCGATTTGGCTCGTCTAGCGTGAAAACAGTTGCAGACAAGCATAGACATGCTGCTTATCATAAGAAGCACTGGTGACAAGCTTTTGTGGGGAATCTACCTCGATGACCTTAAAGGACCTTGAACCTTCAGAATAAAAGGTGTTAGTGAATGTTAGTGATTTTTTTGCGATTTTCGGCTGCTGTGCACACTTCAAGGGTGAATTGCGACGACATGTCTGAAGATGAACCAAGACAATGTGCGAACAGGAACTGCTAAGGCTGTAGCGCGTGTCATAAGCTTTGTTCAAATTACTTGTTTAAACAATTTGTGTTTTGGCCCATGGACTCAGCCGTTAATACCTGCAGTAGTCTGAGTGCGCGTTGGCATGGCAACATGATGTCAAATCCAAAAAAATGTTTTTTAATGTTTTTTATTTACAGCAATCCACAAATATACATGATTGTATGTCGGCAGCTGATGACCAATGCACAGCCAGTGAATAAGCGTCAGCCACTAAGTCACTCTTTTCCAGGGAGGATACGCGTTCCCCCACTGTTTTATTTAACTGAAATCCATGTAAAAACGGAATTGGTGATGTATTTTGTGTTTGAGACGTTTCGGCGTCAGCATATAATTTTTTTCTGTCTTTTTTTCTATAATTTCATTTTTGTACATATCCAATGTCACAGTATTCAATGGGCAGTTCAAGCATCAATACGTTGTCATGCAACAGAGCAACCATGCAACATTCGATCAACACGAATGAGAAAGAATGGGGTAAGTCCGCGTGTTTCAGAAACGAAAGAGAAAAACGTCCGGGGGTATGTCCAGAGGGGAAATGACCTACACCCATGTGGGTAAACCTACAGTTTAGCGATGTACAAGAAAAGCTGGTATCTGTTCGACGGTCATAAATAGCAATAATTTTTCTATCATCCGGTCACTGCGGGTTATGCGCTTCTGCGCCAAACGAGAGGCCCATTACAGGCGAATGGCTGCTGCAGCAGATAGCACTGTTAATTAATTAACTTCTAGTTTTTTTGTCCGTAATAATGCAAAGTCTCCTCTAGCTATTCATCGTTTCCAGTGAAAAGCGCAGTTTCGAATGTAGATGGGCCTACATGCTGCAATTATTGCGACTTGACTGCGGCCCGATATTACGAATGAACACAATGACAAGCATTCCATCAGAAATAATCCCTTTCTCCGGAGAACGACATTGGATAAAACGCTTTTAAGCCTTACCGGTACTCAATGCATTTGTGACAGCTGTTCGTTACGCTAAATAACTTGCAAAGTTGATAAAACATGCATTTTTGGTCAATAGCCATTAATCACTGTTGTTTTAAATCGAAATTACACAGAGTTGAAATGTTCCTGGTAAAAGTGAGTTTTTTTGTAAAATTCAGCTGGCGTAAAACATTTCAAGTTTCATGAGTCAGAATTTTTACTGGCACTTTAAATGCGCCGTCTGCCAGCTTCGTTCTTGGCAGAGTTCTTAAACTTCTCTCAGGTGTAGCCTACAGTTGTGCCGTGGAAAACGACGTACAAGCACAGCTCGTATTGTCGGCCGACTCGACGTACTGAAAAGAGTAAGTAATAACCGATTTTCTTGACGTTTTAATATGGTAGCTTTATCGCACATTGTAGGCACTACAGTTCGTGATTTTTCAGTTCTAGGCCTAGAGCCTATGATTAGCGCAGATCGCAAAGGCATGCAAGCTTAGCTGGGCACACGTCGTTTTTAGTGCGAGAACATCGTATATATGTCTATAATAGTAATTGGAGTACGTCTAACGATCGTGGCTATTTCTACATCAAAGCAACTGCCTTGGTTCGTATTATAATCTCATCTTGGAGTACGGTGCACTGACGTATTGATACGTAATGACGTAGGTCTAGTTAACAGTCTTCGACTTGAGCCGATATCGGCCCCAACATTATGTTATAAGGTTGATTATAATGTATGTAACAAAACTTGAACTAAACTAAACGTAAGCCTACGATTAAAATAATTTGAGCAAAGCCCACGTGACGCGCGACATCATCGGCGCTGTCACCTGCGCGTGCAATAAAATAATCATGCGTTTTGAATAAAGTAGGCCTACTCAAATTTGACGTTCCAGAAGAGAAAATTCCTTGCACGTAAAGGATCTAAACATAAACTGCTAAAATCTACGTTGTAAGCTAAACATTTATTATGCATGTTGTCTTAGTCTATCTCCAGTAATTTTAGCGCAATTTACTGTTAAAGTAGGCGTCGTAGCCAAAAATCGCGAAAAATCACTAAAACTTCGCTTTTTGGATTTCAAGGTTGTTTACGGTCAGTAATGTTGGTACCCCTAAAAAGCTCGTCAGCAGTGCTTGTTGCAGTAAGCAGCAAGTCTATGACTACTGCCTATCCGCAACTGCAGGCTTTCACGCTAACTTAGTGGACAGTAGCAAAAATCGCGCATTTTAAAAGAGTACCCAAATGTGACGTACATAGAACTCTTTGAACCTAGAAGGTCTAAACTCAGGCTGTTAAAGTCTACGTTTAATGCTGAAAATTTCATTTGCAGGTTGCCTTGGTCTATTCTCAGCCGTTTTGGTGCAGTTCACTTTTAAAATGTGCGCCACAGCCGTAAATCGAAAAAATCACTAAAATCTCCTATTTTGGGGATTTAAGGTAGTTTAAGATTATCGATGTTGGTACCTTCGGAAAACTCGTCATTAGTGCTTGTTACGATGAGCAGGAAATATGTGCTTATCTGCAACTGTTGTTCACGCTAGACTAGTCGATAGCGACACACAATAACGACTTTTTGGAGGTACCCTTCTTTGACGTCGTCGTTCGAGGGAATCTCCTCACCCAGCAGTAGGGAATTTTCACAAAATAACTCGGTGTACTACATGTGGATTTTTAGTACTATAGTCGGTGCTTGAACACGGCGCTTCGATTAGCAATCAGCTTGGTCATCCGTACGTGAGTAGGCGGCGCAATGAGTACCAACAATACTATAAACCATGAAGTGTAAGCTGATGTCTAGCAATGGCTGAGGGCTAAAATATGGAGACAACGCCGCCCCATAGACTTTCTTGCTTGGGAAAACTGACACGATTTTTCGTTACGTATTATATTCAGGGTGTAAGCTATATAAACTTTACACGGCGGACGGGCAGGCGGGCGGACGTGAACTAGGCGTGGAGTGGGCTTGCGCGCACGGCTATCTCTACTACTTCCGGCCTGGAATTGAACACGATGAACTCATGCAGCGCAATCGCTCGACGGCCTTGTAGCAGCGCGCCTGAGTCCGAGGCGAGTAGAGTTAACGAGAGACGGACGTCGGTCGGCGTCAGCGTCTGTCTAAGCCGGCAATTCAATCCATCTTTCAGTCGACGTGCTTGCTTGCTTCCGCAGTCACACACTCGCTGCACGCGCTGCTGCTGCTGCTGATGATGATGATAGTTCAACGCATGCATCGGCTGCTGAGCAGCTCTTCACGCCTCGCCGCTGACCTTAGCTGTACGGCCCTGTCCTGCCTTGCTACAGATGCGTCGTACCAGGAAATGTCCGATAGGCCTACTTTAAGTATCGAATGAATACCGACGCACAGTAGCCTAATGCTGCATGAAATAGAAGCGACAACGTCTAAGTAAGTAAATAAGTAAGTACCAATTATATAGCGCCAAAACTCAAAGAGAGTCAGGGCGTATGCAGTTCGAACAATCGCAGTACATGTACAGCAACTACATTAGGCAAATGATCTGAGCAATGCTCACCTGACGTGCGACAGCATCGGTGCTGTCACTTGAAAAATCAGTGTACAACGTGCAATATAAGATAATAGGCCTAATGCGTTCTGAAAGAGTACACAAATTTGAGGCCTCCGTTGGAACGACTCCTAGAACGTAAAAGTTCGAAATTTAGACGGTCATAATTTACGTTTTATGCCAAAAAAATCATACGCAGATTGTCTTGGTCCATGTCCAGTGATTTCGGTGAATCGAGTTGCTACTAAAATATGCGTCGCAGCCTAAAATCATGAAAAAATTACTTAAAGCATACTTTTTGAATTTCAAGGTCGTTGAAAGTCATTAATACTGGTACCACCAAAAAATAGTCAGCCACAATTTCTATCTGCAACCTTTTTAACTTTGAATTAAAAGATATTAGCAGATATCTCGCATTTAAAAGGATATCCATGTTTAACGCCTTGAATTTAGAGAACCGAAATTTAAACTGCTAAAATCTACGTTCAGTGTTAAAAAATTTATACGCAAGTTGTCTTGGTTTATCTCCGGCCATTTCAGGCGCTACAGGAAAAACTCGGCTGGTACTCTGTTCTTAATATTTTTTACAAAGTAATAAATGTTATTAAATGCTGATTATATAACTATTTTGTACCAAAAGTTGTTAATATTGAACCAGGATTATTAAAGTTAATTGTCACGTTTTCAATTGCTTCGGTCAGCGACTGTACCGAGCAGTAAAAATACTAGCCGGCAGGCGACTTGCTCGCGAGCTGCAAGCTTAGGCGACTTTTGGTCGGCTCCAGCGACGCTCATCGATAATCTGTCAGCAGACGGCATCCAGACGCAGAAACCTAACCATAGAAACGCTACCTAACAATAAGGGTCACCTATAGCTTGCGAGCCAAGACAGACGACAGTATATATTGTGAATTGTTTTCTGCAATATTCCATTAAGCCTTATATTCGTGCACAGCAGCAGCAGGCTCTGTAGCAGACGTTATATTATGCTTCGTGTCCATGGACACGCTCTGTCTTTAACGCCCGTCAGTAGATATGGAGCGAGCCGAGCTGTGCTGTGCGTAAACACCGCGTGGTCCTGACGTGCAGAGAAATCGACTTCAGCTCATTTGTGTGTGTGTGTGGCAGCAGCACACGCAACACGCAACGACAGACAGACATGTACAAATACATTGGATGTCGCGTGGGCGCAGGATACAGCAGCAGCAACTACTGCCTGCACAGGTACAATCGCTTATTAATATCTCCGATGACGTCAACTGTGACGTCGAACATTTACATCCTGTTTTTTTCTCGCGCTGCCTCGCAGGGATGCGGATGCTAGTGTATATTGAAACCGCCGACAAATGTGTAAGACGCATCGGAAGAGATACATCAAGGTTTGATCATTTTCTCCAAATAAGCTGATAGAAAACAGTAGCCTAATAAACAGTGACTGTTAATTCGTCATATCACAAACTTTTCATATTTGCGCTATTTTATCCGACAACCGGATGAATAGCTGCTAAAAAGGCAACAGCGGTCGACAAAACGTCAAGATTAGCAAAAAAGTTATCATTTGATTAACTAATACAGCTAGCTTATCGTGTTCGTTTACGTTTCGTTACTTCTTTCTGCTCTCACTCACCATTTCACTCGTGCACGTCGTCTGCCGTTTTTCTCGGCTGCCCGTGTATGTTTACAGCGCCAGTCAGACGTATATTTTATCGGCTTTTTAAAGCACTTCGACAGAGACAGACATTTCTAAATGCTAGTCGTCAGCGATCCTTCCTAAGGCTGTGTAATTCGTCTGTGTTGAATTGCTGGGAACTGTGCAATGTGACAGCATCGTGTACAGAAAGTGGCACGAAATTGCGACTTACTGCCATGCTCGTGCGACTGTGCTCTTACGAGCGTCGACAGCGCAATGAAGTTTTGCAGCAAACGACTAGCTACATGTAGTAGCTACCGGTACTTCACCAAATTTCGACTGGTGGTTGTTTCCATAAAAATACCTTTAGTATCTCTGAAATATATAGGAAATATGAAAGATAGGCCTATAAGAACAACGATGCTATTTTTCATTAATCGGAAGTTGCACTGTACACGCTGTCGATTGCTACCGAAATCAGCGATCTTGGATGACCTTAAACGGTTATTACGAACTCTACTGCAGTCAATATGCATGCATATTTGGAGCCCACCGAGAACATTTTATATCCAAACTTCTAGTAGACCAGAGAATTAGGCGGTGTCTAATTACGGTTTAAAGTAACAAAAATGTAAAAAATGTCATCGCATGCATCTCAGGAACTCGTTTCAGAGATATGACTCTCAGCAGTTTAGCTGCGCATGCGACTGTTTCTGTCAACTTTTTTTTCCGCCGAAAACTAAAAACGTCTTAGGTTTCGACTTTGCGTGCTATCAACCCACATTTGTAGGGCCTAACTGCTTTTATCAGCAGCATTGCAGTTTTGTACGCGCGTATCGTTGCTGTGACATTTATTTTACCCTCGGAGCTTTAAATTGGACTTATTTATTTGATTGTTTTCTAACTAATGATTGATCGATCGATTGATGGATTTATTGATTGAATATGTATTTTGTGATGTTATATAATATATGCAGGAAATAAAGTGACGATAGAAGGTTGTCGGCGAGATGAGCAGTCTACAGATGCCAAGCGTCAACTCTACACTCGTTTGTTGCGATTCAACACCAGTTATAATTTCTTCTATAGCCAGTCATCAGCTAAATACTACAGACCACCAACAGAGCACAGCTGAAGACACACAGGGTGGTCTGGCGGTGGGTGGTCGTCCGACGTGCTGTCAGAACTGGTCGAGTCTTCTCCTGTTCGTTCTCGTCGCCGCTGGTGTCACCGGAAACACATTGGTCTGCTGCGCAGTCGCAGTCGAGCGCAAGTTACGTAACGTAACCAACTACTTCCTCGTGTCACTCGCTGTTGCTGACCTGCTTGTCTCTGTGGTCGTCATGCCCTCTTGCATTGCACACGACCTCGTCGGTAAGCACATACAGTAGTAAATTAATAATTAAGGATCAAAGTGATTTGACAATAAGCGGAATCGTTTCCGTTGCATTCCACAAGTGGCAACAGCAATTCGCAATTGCATGTTTTAGCTGGGAGTTTTACCCCAAATTTCCTTTTTCTTTGGGGGTCAGGTTTTATCTGAAACAACGTGTCATTAAACCCCACAAATGTAGGCCGTCTAGCGATTTCAGCAGAGAGCACGAATGTGACATACAAACGACTGACAGACAGATCAAAAGTCCAAAACACGCTATAAAGCACTGTGTAAAAATAAGCAGTATCGCTTGCATTGCAAGTATTTTTGCCTAATAATAGCAAGAAGCGATCAAAGATCTAAAACCACCGCCGTTAATGGTGCTGCCATCTAGCTAATACAACCGACCTAATTGTTGCTCGAGTCTCGCTCACTTTCCCGAAAATGTCAACCAAAATGTTGTGCATCCATATCAGGAATTACCGCTAATAATCTGTACTAATAGGCCTACGAGTCCTTAACCGAATCGTCACTAAAATCTCAGTGATTAGTTTGTTTCGAAACCACCCACTTTTCTGTAAAAAGCCGTTCGCAAGCTGTTGAAATTGCCTATTCCATACAGTGGCGTATTTAGGATTTGGCAAAGAGGGCCACGGCGAGCGCGCAGAGCGCGAGCCTATAACGGGGGTCTGGGGGCGGAGCCCCCAGCGGGGTCCAGGGGCAG
>Ga0209454_1001715_pt1 | contig 14112 bp, 8 predicted proteins | sample WorMetHERISLAND1_2_FD_187400 | JGI IMG/M metagenome (GOLD analysis project Ga0209454, IMG submission 187400) | Marine gutless worms symbiont microbial communities from Max Planck institute for Marine Microbiology, Germany - Olavius geniculatus... | ecosystem: Host-associated > Annelida >...
TTTTTTGAGACACAGTGTAGTTTTTTTGACTCTTAGGCCTATGGTGTTACTAATTTAGTTTAAACTTTATTCGTCATTCTTCTGTCCTATATTTTCAGTCTACAGAACAATCTGGTGCAACATTTAAAAAACCTTTAGACGGGTCTACACAAAGAAGAAGAACGCAGAACAGATAAAACATTAAAGTACTATTCACTGAGCGTAAATTGTTTTAAATAACAAAACCTAAACAAAAACTGTGAGGCGGTGAGCGGATGCATTTAAAAAAAATTTCAATCTTCAAACTTTGACATAATACACTAAACTAAAGTTGTACGTAAGTAAACTTGAGGAAACAAAAATGAGAATTTATGTAAAAAAAATTGTGTGCACGTACCTGTAATGTAATAAACTGAAGGTATAATCCAAAATCCCGAAGTGTCTCCGTAAGAACTGATGAACATAGTATCGACAGAGAAGGGATCGTGATCAGGATCGCTGTAGTGGCCAATAATGTTCTTGTCGCGCTGATTGCCTGTGCCGTATGAGGCGCTTCCATTGTGCCACGAAATCCAGAACCATCGTAACTCGTCGGCCGAAACAAGTCCGCTGATATCTGTCCTCTGTAAATCTGCACCGCGGTGGCTTTTTCTGTACATCGGACACAAGTTTTCAGTATTACAGAAGCAATCATACACCGAGTATCTTATTGTTGACAGAAATAGAGCACGTACATATAGTTCCGCCGTCGGCTTGTAATTTTAGGTAGGGCCTATACGTTCATTTACAAAATTTTCTTGGAGAGAAAGCATCTGAGAAATAGATCCCACGGAAATAGGCTGATGCACTTTTTTTTTTGCGGTAACTGAGTTTCTTCATATTTGACTCTTTATATATACAATTTTAATTTTGTGGCCATGTAATAACGTAAGTGTACCGCATTAACCCATTAGTTCCTGAATTATTTTATAGTTTGCCGTCAAAATAGGTGTCCCATTCTTGATAACGCTAGGCATAAATGGGTTAACACTATTATTTTAGATTGACCTTCGGTGTACATACATAGCAACAGCAGCTGGCTGGCTGTATTGTGGCTAAACTGTATGTCGTAGTGTCGTGTGTGCATTTTTTGTGGCCAAACCGTACGTCGTACGTTATCAGCAGACAACCGCGTTGTTTCTTTACTTTATTCGATGGAACCATAAAATACACAAATTCTGCGTTCTGCCCTCGATCTTTGATCTTGGGCAATATTTTACGGACTTTCGGGAAAAATTTCTAATAATGACACCGACGTTAGTCACTATTTGTATAGGCCTAATGTAGACTTTGATGTTGCGTGTTTGTTTTTTTTTGTTTTTTTTTGTTTGTATGAGTACTGCTCCCTTCTGCTGAAATAAAGATATGTAGTAACAAAGTAAAACAGTTGCATTTACTCATTATATGCTTACCGAACGCAAGCGTATGTGTTGCCTCCGGCTCCAAGTACAACCTCGTGCGTTATGTGAGAAGTGTGATTCAATAATGTGATTGTAGCGTCCTTGGCAGTTCGCACTTGGAACGTCACCCATGTTCTGCCGCTCAGCTTTATACCGACGTTTATGTATATCGTTCCATTATGCACCGTGAAACTTCTGTCTATGAAACATGCGCATACTTGTAAGTAAAACAACTTTAGCAAAGTGTCAAAACATTTTTGCACAACGATTATGACTTGGTTGTTATCTTATGCAAGGCCGTTTGAAGAACAATAATAAGCAAGACTAGTGTAGCCTACAAAACAACAAGTAAGTTACATAAACAAGAAGTTCTGGGAACGCTTCTTTTAAAATCAGTTACTGCTTGGAGCTAACAAAGCAAACTCATACAGCAGCGGCTAACTGCTATTATCTACGGACAGTCCATACACATTATCATCGTTACTATCAGCATCGCATTTCATGTTTCTAAGCGCAGAACTATCAACCAAACAGCTCTAAAATGCATTTATTAAAAAATACCTTGCTGTGAAAGAGCACAGTGAAAAAGCACAATCAACAAGCATGCAATCAGTGTAGTTTTTATCATCATTGTGATCATTTTCATCATCATTGTCAGAGGCCGCAACACCAACTTCCAGCGAATCTCTTTCGACTGCGATTTGACGCTAAATAGTAAATCTGTAACGACGATAAACAATCGTCATTAGTACATCGGAATTCACAATAATCAGTGTTGTTGTCGAGAATTTTTTAAACACTCGATCGAGGCATTAGACCTTGGCTCCTTGGTCTCAAGATGTAGACCTAGGCGGTAACTTTGTCACAAAATGACATAGTTCTATTTGTGCCGAAGTCTCGATATACGCCAGTTGCTATTTTTTGCACGTTTTAATTAGTTAAATAACGATTTGTATACAAAACTTTTTTATTTACATTCAGACAAGCGCGGGATGTTTTGTTATGAGGTCAATGTGAACATCAACTAATTTTAGTCTCTGAAATTTCTGTCATTTTTCTTGTATGTCATTGCATTAAACAAAAAGCATCTGTTGTCTTTCGTAGATAAATCTAACACTGTTCGGGTATATCTAAAAAATTAACACAGTATGAAGTACATACAACAGCGTGCTCAGTCTTACTACCGGTAGGCTAATCTACATGGTAGGCCTATTCACGTTGTAGATGTATCATGTATAACTATTTAGCCTAAATCACTGCTAACTTAGCCAACACCGCTAGTGGTTACGGTTGACATCACAAACATGGCCTACAGCCTATGAGTACAACATTCCCGCCACATTGCATAAATTGCATCACGGCTTGTGCGATAGCAACAAGCTGTTGTAAGAGATGTGCCAAGTCAATGGAAAGGCCAAAATTTCGACCCCCCCCCACAACTCCCACATTTTTTAACCGATTTTGATGAAACTCAAAACCAAGAAAGATATCCGGGATACGACCCCACACGCAAAATTTGGTTGATGTAAGACGACGGGAAGAGGGTCTGTGTAGGAACGGCATTTTCCGTTACTTTTTGTGTTCTATCTTTTTTCGTATTCTTGCTCACGTCTACAAGTCACACCAGAAAACCGATCACGAACGTTTATGGCTCAAAACGCGTGTTTCCGCGTAAGGTAGGGCTTTTTGGAGTCTCGATGATAAGAATAATGTTTGGGGGTCAAAACTCAACTCTCCAAAAACATGATTTTTGGAGGCCTGAATAGGCATTTTAAGCCAAATTTGTATGGCCATTTTGTGGATATAAAAAAAATTTGTTCAATGTTGTCAGTAACGCAGGCCAGCGGTGACGTCATGCTGACGCATGTCGTCTACTTTGTTCAGTCACGCCATTAGGTTGTAAGTAACAGTTATAAGCGGCTTGGCTTAACTACTGTAAAAAATATCCGAGGCGCATTATCTTTCTAACTGATCACCAGTAGGAAAACAGTATTTTAGTAATAGAGCCGCAAATATAAATGTACAAAACGTCGGTTTATACACTTGTTGACGGCAATATTAAAGAACTCGCACATATTATTTAGCAGCACATTGACACACAGTCAGTGTGATGCGGGCAATATCATTTTTTTGTGATTTTTGCGAGTTCTTTAATATTGCCGTTAACTAGTGTATAAACTGATGTTTTGTGCATTTATAGTATATAGGCCTATACAGTAGTTTTTACAGCGCGGTGCATGTATAGCGTTATTACCACTGTAACCTGTCTGTCAGTAAACCCCTACATCTGTCTATCTGTCTGTAACGTTGACGTTTTTCTGCTGAAAAGTAACTGCACAAGTTATTAGTCTTGTTTACTGAGCAGTAACAAATGACTGTAAACTGCTGTAACACAAATTTGTTAACAGAATGCTAATACTCATTTGACTATAGAAGCCTACAATAGTATTTTTTTAACTGTGAGCCCTATATGGACGATTGGATTTATGAGGTTTCTAAATCGAGAATATCACAGTTATCCAACAACACACTGTCGTTGGTGTAAAAACGTTTTATTGAACGTATAACACATGCGGTAGGCCTATAATGTATCAGTGTCTTGTGAGCGAATACATAAACTACTAAAAATAATAGCTAAGCTGCGGCGTTAAAACTACTGTACTTTGAGCGTGTGGCACCTGAATACTTGTAATAGCTTGCCTCTGCTGCAATATTTAATGTAGCTCGAATAGCAGACCGTACTGGTTGTCAGTGACCTTCAAAGTCATTCAAGGTCAATAATTTTCATGTAATCTAAAAGGGCGTATGCCATTTTCAATTAGTGATTAATAGTATCTTTGGCCCTGTCTCTCACCATTTCCGAGATACAACCACTTACAGCTTGAAACTTTTTATTGAAAATTGCGGCCAAACCGCTGTAGATGAAAACATGGTTACTATTATATATGAGTTTATTTCGCAAAAAATGCAGACAATTAAAAACAATAAAAACACACATTATACGGTCAGTAATCTAGAAAATGTACATACAGTTAAGCCTACACACATACTGAAATAAATTTCAGGTTGACGCGATGTCTTATACAAGAAATGTTACTATGTGGAGTAACATCAGCAAATTGACACAGTTTGACAGATTCGTTGGACTGCATAAACAATCTCATCACAGTGACTATAACGCTATTGTCCGAACACAGCATATTATGCACAAAGCACAGTTTTTTCTGATAATACAAATGTTCAAAATTTATTCTCTCCAGGCAACAGATCAATTCTCTAACTGATTTCCATGATTTAAAGTCAAATATTTTATGATGAACTAAATTTCAGTACGCATCGACAGCCTATAATAAGTCGCCAGCACCCTACCCGATGGTACCATCGCCGACTTCCTACGACTTACCATTTAGCCAATATACTGCACGATTGGCATGCCATAGTGCATTATGACCATCCAAGGTTATCCAAGGTCATTTGAAAGCCAATATATGCGACTTCTTATTAGTGATCAGTAGCAACCTTGGCCCTATCTCGCACTGTTTCGCCACAATAAATCCGTGACAGACGACGGACAGACAAACAACAACTCGTACCATAAGGCCGACCATTACGTAAGTACGTACGGTCGGCTAAAAATGGCATCAAGAAAAACCGTGCGTGGACTTTCACCGTCTTGCGGATGCACAGAGAAAGACTGTCTATAAAAAAACAGTATCCGTCATGATGCTGTCATCATTGCACAGTCACTTCGAGAGTTCATGCAGTTCATTTGACGTATGATGCACAAGCGTTCTTTTTTCTTTCAACAAAACCAATCAACTTGAGCCACAGATTTACCGAAACTGACTGCTATTACATTCATAGTCATTTATTATTACTTAGCCCGAAAACTGATAGTCATTTTTCCATCCCGTAGAGGGTAGAAGGCTCACGTAGGACACAAGGCGTTACCGTTACGCCACGCTACTAGATAACAGAAGAATGACACAGTGACACATATACACGGTGTTTCATATGTAGAGAAACGCTGCATAATGGTTATTGGTTGTCGCTAACTATCAAACAAAAAAGCCATTTCGTACCAATGCACGCATAAACAAATGAACAAAATGAATATCAGAACATACGTCTACCGTATAACGATACAGCATAATAATTCAGGGAACAATGGCGTCGAAGGAGTAAAAACATTATACTGTACAGCGGCATGTGCTAGGTCTAAACAAAGCTGAAGCTAAAGTTCTATACATGAACTCGGCAATGCGATCAGGGCTCATCTCAATCTTTAAATAAGCAGCCAAGTTGAGGTCTGTAGGTAATTTAATCGTAAACCAGACATTATCTTCACTAGCTGAGCATCATTGGCCTTTAACCAGTTCCAAAGTTTACGGCATAGAGGCAGAGACAAACGTGCAAGAACAACTTGATCAGAGTCATTACACTGCACAACAGCAGAAATAAAATAAAATCTGTGAACTGTCAATTGAGTTGGACATCTTGAACACGACATCGACAAATGACTTACAAGTCACACGATTGAACAGCGCTACGGCAAAATTTACACGCCTGACATAAGAGTACAACGAAAAAGCGGAAGCGTTTTGGTCGTGTTCATGCTCAATTTGGGCACTGCGTCCAACTTGGCATGCTTGTTAAGAACATTTCAAACTGCATTATACAAGCTTTTCCAACAAGTATGTCACAAAGTCGAAACATGTCTTTGCGTCACTTCTCGACACTCCACAAAACGTAGATATCAGCGTTGCTCTGATAACCGGTGCCAGCATCAGCACACTTACACTAAATAAAATTAACAACAAAATGACTGCATGGCTTGGCTTGCAATTGGCCAAATAACGCTTTCCGTCGTTAATAATTGACAAAGCGTACGACAAAACTTAGCACTAATGACGTACGTATAGACCAAACTATGAAACAACAACAAGTACTCTGTAATCGATCAGTCAGTCAGTCAGTCACTAGATCGACCAGACGTTTGCCGAGTCAGTGCCGGAAGGCGTCGCGTGCAGTTCTACGCTAATACAATGTATCTGAGAGTCTGGCGCGTGTTTTGACGTCGCTGCTGCAGGCTGCTGCTGTTGCTGTTTCTCGCTGACGTTTTGCGGCGCTGACGTCACTGCAGCATCATCCTCTACAAACGCGTCGTTGTCGCGTTCAAGCTTGGACCGAGTCGGTCGCAGCGCACTGCGGTCACCTCGGGTGTGGGGCCTCGGCCTCGACACGGCGGCGGAGGGAAGGGCAGAAATGGTCATGGCTAGACCCTGGTGATCTCGATCATGGTGGTCTCCAGCCTGGTGGTCTCTACCATGGTGGTCTCGTCTGACGCCTGCAGTGACGCCCGAGGTCACCTCGGAGCTCGAAGAGGTCGTGACTGAAGCGCTGTCGATGTCGTCGCTGTACCGAGTTGATCCGGACCCACTGGGAGTCGATGAGCCGCTCTCCAGCACCGCACAAGTGTCTTGAGCCGACGACTTCGTCTTCAGCGCCGACCAGATCTGCACGTGTCTGTACGGTAACACATACATCAACAGCTCATCAGTCGACCAATTAATCAATCGACAAATTAATCAGTCAATCAAGCAATCAGAGCTGCCAATTAGTGGCAAAGCTAGCTTACGTCAAGATTAAAACTGTAACAGCAAGTTTAGATGCTGATGTCCGTGTATGACTTTCTGAAGAGCCAAGTATAATGCAGCCTGCAGATAACTAAAATTAAACGATGACTTATAATGACTCTAAAAGACCACAAAGAGACACGTATAAATAATGTCATCCAGTGAAGGTATGTCGTATTTATGGGTTTAATGAGTCCGTATAATACTGGTTTGGATATAATTTCGAAATATACGCTAAGCCTACCGATGAGCTCATTATAATAGCTTGAAAGTCAGTGACTTACCTTTTCCAGATAAAGACAGCAGTTATTGCAACTATGAAGGCACCAAGGATACCAAAGATCACACCTGCAATCAGACAATGTATTAGCCAATTATTTAACATCGCATCTTGCTTACGTGCACACAACTATTACATTATTGGGTCGATGTAAATGTAGTAAATTAAAGAAAATAAACATCTTAAAAGTCCGATGTTGCAACAAAATTTAACTCCTGGCTTTAACAAGTCTTTTATGCGGAAAAAATAAAAGTCAAACGTTTGTCTGTAGTTTTTAATGGTGACCAATCTCAGAGCTACGGAGCGCCACCTATCATATGAGATAACACAGTGTTACCGGCCTCCAGATCCAGGCAAACGCGCCACGTTTTAACCGCAGCTAGACCGACCGCGATCGGTACTGGAGGGATGCAAGACTGAGTCGACCTGCTTAATGTTGGTTATTTACCGAGATGGTTTACCTGTTCGCAGACAGTCACACAAACACGTGACCGAAGTCGAACTAACGATCTCGCGATCGCAAGCAAAATGTCGTAACCGTTACGCCACTAAGTCGCCTTTAATTAACCAAACGAGAACGAACAATGGTGTAAATATGCCAACTAACTAGCAGCGTGTTGAGGTATTAACAATTCACTCCAAGCAGTAATTCAGAGCTCACCGATCGTGACGGCGGTCGTGTGGTCAGCGCTTCCTAGTACATGCATGCGCGTCGTCGTGCTTGTTACGCTGCGAAGACGAGACACTGTCGTGGCTATATACGCACAGCAAACGTTTCCTTACAACACTGGCGAGTATGCCTATATCACGTACAACTGTATCAAAATCAGTAATTAGTTTTTATCTAGCCGCAATAACAATAACTTATGCCTGTTCACATCATTTTGTCACGAGTGACGCGACGATTTTCACTACCAGCGCTTTATATACACTGTGTCTCAAAAAACATCCCGAACATTTTCGATTGTAACTTAAAGAAGGATTATCAACCAATCAATCATTATTATTTATTTGACTCAGGCACAAGGCCCATAAAAAACAGATAAGGCAGCACAGGCAGACAGAAAACATAAAAAAACTAAACTAAACTAAACTAAGAAGTCGTGCAATATAAGAACACAATTAAAAACACAGCTGTAGCTGACAAATATGTGACACCAATAAAGGAAGTTTCGATCTCTTAAATTTAAGGAGTCTTCCATACAAAGGCCTCAAATTTAAGTACTCTTTCAAGACGCATTAATATCTTATTGCTGTACATTGATTGTCAAAGTGGCAGGACCGCTGCTATCGCGCGTCACGTGAGCTTTTCTCAAATTACTTGTCATGTAATCTGAAAAAGGGTTTATGCTATTTCCTATTAGTAATTAATAGTAATCTTGGCTCATCTTTCGCCGTTTCTGAGATACGGCCACTTATAGCTTGAAACTTTCACTTGAAAATTGCGGCTAAACCGCTGCAGATAGAGACATGGTTACTATTGACAGCCTATAGAAAGTCGTTAGCGTCCTATCCGATGGTACCAATGCCAACCCTTTATGACTTACTGTTTAGCCACAATACATTCCTGACAGACGAGTAGAGACGACAGACAAACAGACGGATAGATGGACAAACGGACGACAACTGTGCCAATAGCTCGACCGTTACTTACGTTCGGTCAGCTAAAATGATCCGCATAACACCAGCTTGTGCTACTTCCTGTACTGGATGCCTAATTTGTAGCTTGTGTTATTGACTTTATACCAGTTCATCTACTTTGATCACAATTTCTTTAAATCATGCGCCGTTTCTTTGCCGTTGCTGTGATTTAATTACCTTGGTGCAGTTTGTGAAAGTTAACCTTTTACAAGGTAGTGTAGTGAAATCTGACAAAAGTGGCGGAAACTTTAATGACCATTTTGTTGTAAATTGTCTGCCAAGTCTGCCAGTAAATGAATTTCGAAAATTGGTCAACATCTGACAAAGAGTTTCGTGTCATGTTTTTGACAAATGGTGTAGATTTTTAATTAAAAGAATCACAATTTTTCTTTAATTTCTGCATTTTCACATTTATTTTCGAAGTTCATCTTTTTATTTTACAAAATGTGCACTTACTAATCATAGCAAACTTCTATCTTATAAAAAAATTCAATCGCAAATAGACCATCTTTATCGTATAAGCCAATACTCTACTATCGGCCCAGGAGGACATTTAATCAATCAATCGCAGATGGAGACATGGTTACTACTGACAGCCTATAGGAAGTCACCAACGCCCTATTTGATGGTACCATCGCCGACCCCCTACAACTTACCGTTTAGCCACAGTACATCTGTGACGGACAAACGGACGACACACGGACAACGGACGACAACCATGCCAATAGCGCGACCTTTACTTAAGTACGGTCAGCTAAAAACGCGCATTACCTCACCAGATGGTGGCATATGTCTGCAAGCCGCATCACAGACACGAATCCTATCACGCTAAGTGTCAGTAGACTGCAGATACTTACACGTAGCAGGAGCAGCAGGAGCGGGGTGATAAGGCGTTGTGGAGATGACGGATGCGGCAGGACTGGCTGACGTCACTACAACTGCTGCGACAAGTTACAACAGAAATTATAGTAACGTGTGGCAAGTTGTTGTTTTACTACAGTCATTGCTTCACTATACATTCACGCATGTAACAAAATGATGATTTGAAAGTCGGGGCTTTATACATGCGTGTGACTAAATACTGATGGAAAAGATCAATCCGTACTGGTATTTGGGAAAGCTTGCCGGGATAAGTTGTATTGACCCATAATACAGGAGGCCAAAATGAAACTAACATTTGATCACACGCTGAATGTAATACAAAAAAACTGTATAGCAGCAGATCGTCACTCTGGTTAATTGCGTCTGTGAGTTCTACAATAAACTTATTCACAACCCAACGTCAGAGCGTTTAAACCTAACATAACAAGTGCCGTTTCACGGACAAAGGGCGGATTAAGCCTATTTTGCCGTCTCGTAAATGATGTTGTAAAATTCGCCAGGTCTGGAAATCCTGACTTTGAACATCGTAGCAAAAATCAGCCGGACGGCCTGGGTCGGAAAGAATAATTCAAGTCTACCAGCGAGACATGACGATACTTACGCCGACTGATCCTGACAGCAGCTGAAAAGACGAACTGTCTCGGCGATACCTTGATGCCCTTGTACGGTCTCTCTCGAATAGTCGGCACACAAAAGTGCGTGTCGCCAGAGTCCTGAAAGCCTTGACCGTTGAAGCGGTAGTGAGTGCAGTCCTGACATTGGGAGGGGTCGTTATCACGACTGATGAATCTGTTGTTGTCGTGACCGGTCCAGCCGATGTAATCGCCTTGAGTCACTACAAACTTGTCCGCCGATACATCAAACTGCACCAACACAACAAAAACTATCTCAATATGTGCCTCTCTCTGCTTGCTCAAAGCTTTCGTGGGAAACAAAGCTGTTAATAGTTCTGGTAACAAATTTTATATGCAAAGGAATTAGAAACTTTGTAAATATATTTCATGTCTTTTCGGCTTCTGTCAAATGGAAGGAAGCTGTCTCTTCGGACAGCTGCTAAAATCTTCGGTTCTTTGGTTCATATTCACTTCATTTTGTTTATAGGCTATATAGTATATACTGTAGAAGTTGCGTCTCTGCACAAAAAGTATACTTAGCAAGTAATATCACAAACAAATGTAATCAAATAACATAAATTTACAACAACAAAAAAGAAAGACAATGCAGAGCACAACTGCACCAGCCAGACTGGCGCAATCTACTCTTGGGTGGTTTGACTTGGACATACGCAAATAAGCAAGAACGTCGCTGATTGCGCGGCGTGCTATTTGCAAACAGAACCTGAGGGAATGGACTAAAAACATCTGAGCCGAACGGTCAAATAGGCCTATGTGTGTGCTGTGTGTGTACGGGGGCGCTGAAAATGCAGGACCGGAAAATGCAAGACTGGAAAAATTGCTTAATACTGTTTTGCAGACATAGGTCTACTGCTAGAACTGCGTTGCCAGTAACCCGTTGTAAAGCACAGTTTGACCCTGTGGAAATGTGCTTACTTGTAGACTGTAATCAACGATGTGCAGTGTGAAATAGCATGTGATAATTGTGCGATGTAATTTGTTTTTATTTTACATGTAAGTATGCCTAACTGTGTTCGTTTATATTTTACCCACGTGTAAATTATAACGATAAATACTAGCGTATATTTCGGCTGTTTGAATTTTTACTTTGTGCTAGACTCTAGGAGACCACTGGGACGTCCTCGTATTACATGAATGAAAACCATTCAGCAGGATCTAAAATCCAGCGACCTCAATATGGACGACGCAGTTGACCTGGCTCAGAACCGTCCACTCTGGAGATTGATGTCTACGTTCGGCGCTACGCACTCTTAGTGGTGCTTGCCAGAAATGATGATGATGATGCTAGACTCTGTAAACCAGTGTGTGAAATCTACGTGAATTAAAGTTCATAAAATTAAGGTGTGGCGTAATTTTACTGTGCATCCATAAATTATGGCATTGTTTTTATTCTACATGTGCATATTAAACGCATGCGTAGTGTCTAGGTTTTAATGTAATAAGCACGTTTAAATTAAAAGGCTGAGTTGCAACACGCAGTATTAAATTAATGCTTATGACGGATACTTTCATTCATTTGTGTCTGTCAAACTCTAACACGCATTGCCAGTCCGTCAAATTCAACCTTGCATTTTCGTCCGACATCTTCCAGTCCTGCATTTTCAGGCGACCCGTATGTACACTCAGCGACAGTTAGACCCATAACAGCGAGGCTTTAAAGCATAGAATTATTCTGGGCAATGTTTACCGCGTAGAGAGCTCGCGGAGAGGAATCGTTCAAGTAGACCAGCCTCTGCCAGAGAAGTCGATACTGCTGGACTCCAGATCGTTTCCAGATCTGTAGCGACAGAAAACTGGCTCGTGCAGACGAGTTGTGCTGCTCTATGAACAGGTAGAAGCGCTGCAGGACCCCGGCTGGCAAAGCGTTCCTCGTGTCTATCATCGTTATACAACCGTCACCGTAAATGCTTTTCGATTCGCGGGGTTTCACCGAGTCGCCGAACAAGTTGTCACTGCCGTCATAAGTCACGTTTAACGTACCGTCTACAATCAGCAATTAGTTGCACCCACAACATTAACTAAGCAACTTTTCAGAAAACCATAACCGGACATTATCATCTAAACCTGTTCATTGTACTGTTAACCTTGAAGCAGCTCCGCGCTAATAATGCAATGCTGACTGACTAATTGGTTAGATAGCATCATATCACTGATAAGTCCGAGTCTTTTATGAACAGCGTAAAATAAGTTTTAGGCAGTGAATTTGCGATTCTTCACGGTTACGGTGAACGGCTTAATCTGTGTATAAACAGCATAATAAGTTGCAATAATAATACGAACTGCAATTAAACACGTTCATTTTTAGTCTAGTTTAGTCTACTTTTTATTAAAAGACAAATAATTAAACATATTTCATCGCAAATAAGTAACGGCGTATTTTTCTGAAGTTATATTGTACCAAACAATGCACCTGCACGATCACCCTAACTTTATTAATAAAATAATTACAAAATAACTCACTTGGTTCAACCGATTTCAGAAGAAGAACTACAACATCACAACAACAAAAGCACTGATAAGAAAAATGTTTTACGATGTCATCAGAAGCAACTCCATGATATAAAATGTTGTAACATTAAAATCACTGCTATAGACCGCGCCTAGCAATTCAATTCACGTGTTAGTTCTATATCTAGCAAGCTTTTTTGACGGCCTATGCGACAAAATAAAGCTTAAAAATAAACTTGTAATGTAATACAATAACGCATGAAAACAAAAATGTAAAATCAAAAAGCGCAATAAATCTACAAAAAAATCTCATAATCTGTAAAGTTAGTCGAAGACAAACCTTCAACGACTGGTGACTCTGTGGATGAATCTGACGTATTGGATGATGTTGCTGCTGCTGCAATTAAGCGAGCGCAACCACCACAATGACAATAATTTGTTATGCATTTAAACAACGCAGATTTTTTGCATGACTTAGCCAGAAATGTATAACAGTTTCTAAGAACAGAGCATCTTATGGTTTGCTATACGTTAAAATGTTACTCGTGTGAAAAAAATATACATTTGTAATAAGCAATGTTTTAAACAATTAGTTATGCTTGTATTAGGTCTAGTTTATTATTGCGAATAATCACCAGTGGTGTGCTAGCAGGGGAGACTAACGATTCATTTATTCGTCAAAAACAGACAGACACACAATACGAAAATAAACAAAACGAAAAAATCCAGCAAAAGCTCTTTCAAAAAAATTTTGGGCTGTCGTAAAATGGTTGACAAATTCTCGTTTTGTCGAAAAATTTTCGTCTGTAAATGCAAAATTAAAGGACAAATTTGAAAAAAATGTAAAAAACTGAAATTTTAGGCATCCATAATAATCTCCTCCGTCGGAAATTTGTAGCTAGCTGTCCAAATTTGTACTGCAAGCCTTGCAAGCCCCGCCCCATACTGTCTTATCCCACGACGCCGCTGCTAAACGCTGCTTTATTGTGTTGTTGTAATTATACCACCTTTCAATCAATCAATTAATCAATCCAATTTAATTCAGACAAACGAGGTCCATAGAACTACACAACTACAAATATACAATAAAAATGATAAAAAAAGTATAAAAAGACTAACACACATGTACATGGGTGAGAACCACTGAACAATCTTATTACTCGACCTAGAAT
>Ga0209454_1001716_pt1 | contig 14112 bp, 5 predicted proteins | sample WorMetHERISLAND1_2_FD_187400 | JGI IMG/M metagenome (GOLD analysis project Ga0209454, IMG submission 187400) | Marine gutless worms symbiont microbial communities from Max Planck institute for Marine Microbiology, Germany - Olavius geniculatus... | ecosystem: Host-associated > Annelida >...
GATTTGATATATCTCCTCCTTATTAAAATTTCGCCGCCCCCATAAAAGTCTCTCCATTATAGGATAGGATCGCCGTCCTCCAGAAAAGTCTTCCCCGGCCGACAATTTACCGGTAAAAATCCGTCCTGCCCGGGCGGGGCGGATTTTTGCCGGTAAATTGTCGGCCGGGGGAGACTTTTCTGGGGGCGATCCTATAATGGGACACCGGCAGGGCCTAGCCTAGTACTAGTCCTCGGCGCTGCACTGATGCGAAAATCGTATCTTCTCGGCGACAGCAGCCCACGCAGCCTGCCGCGGCGTTGACTTCACTTAGTGCCGTTACGAAAAACATGGGACAGTCTGTTAAAAGTGTTTCATCGGCGGCACTCGCTACACGCTTCCGGAAACTCACAAATAAATTTTCAAGTATGCCGAATAACTCGGTTTATAGAGCTATTTTCGATTTTCCAAATATTGTCAGATGATGCATATACATTGTTCGGGATAAATGATAATTTTCAGGACTCGTTGACGCCGAATTCTTGTACGTAGATGTGCATAGTTTCGAAACAAAAATCGCATCAGTTGGGCTGCCAGCAAGCACTAACAACAGCACAATCCAAAAAAACTGCCAAAAAAACTGTTTACTAGTTATGATGAATGACCCATTTTAATGCTGTTTTCAACTATTCAGGGTTGAAATTAAACGAAACGATTTTTCTACCACGAGACGCTGAGCACAACTCTTGCGTAGTTATTTTTGGTTTAATAACGTTGCAGCAATTATGTTCGTTTGTTTCTGTATGTCAATGATTAAACAGTTTAATATGGGTTACAAGAATGAAAGATGTTATAATTTTCGCCACTTTGCAGCTTTATTAGTATAACTGACTCACGCCAAAACTGTGGCTACATGCGAAGGGAATCCTCTATTTTAAAAGAGATGTTGAATAAAAAGCAATGTGTAAAATTGTTTGTAAAACTTTTGTTCAACGATCAGGCCTGGCTCATCATACAAGCAAATGATTGTCACAGTGTTGCAGCATCAGACGGTTGTTGAAATAAGTTCATGTTCTGCCACTTCTGTGTACTGGAATTATGTTATACAGCGGTGTATTGAACACAGACTACTTGGAGCATGCGCATATAGGACTTGGTCGTGTCCTGTGTTTTGTGTTTCTGTCATCCGCTTTTAGACGGTAACCAAGCAACAGCCTCGGCACCAGTAGCAGCAGCAGTAACATCTCGGAGATAGAAGTAGCTTAACGTAATGTGGCGCCGCAGATTGGTGTCGATACTGACCGAGAGAGCGAACTCGGGACGAACGACGTTTTACAAACGTAAATAAAAACGTGACAACCAACGACCAACAATAAACCAACAATAAACAGACACGCGTTCTTTCTTTCACTGAGAAAACTGTCATAGTCTGCTTTTGTCGCCATGTCTCCCATTGCTCTACAGCACTCTGTAGTATGGTGGCATAGACCTCTTAAAATAAGGGCTGATGGCGGCTGTACTCGGGTCGGAAATATTGGATCCATCGGTATTTTCAGTTTTTTACTATAACTTTGTCAAACGTAGTCCGTTTGCTACAAAATTTTGTACACATTGTGCCTGAAAGAACCTGAACAAATGCTCCAAATTTGGTTACTGTATGATTTCTACTTTCTCGTGTGTGCATATATTGTGGCTAAACCGTACGTCGGATTCTTGCTGTTGTCGAGGTACAATGTTTGTGCAACATTTCATCAGATTAAGTGCAGCAGTTCATATAGGCCTAAGTTGTTGTGCTAACAAAGAAAAAAAACAAACAGCGACGATGCTGGAAACAATACTGTCGTCGCTATACCGCGGACAGAAATTATCACACATGACAGCAAAACGTGGTTCTAGAACTAATAGCGACAAAAGTGATCGGGCGACATTATGGCGACATGAAATCCGATCTGTAGCAAGCTACCGGTCGTTTAGCTGGACAGCTGCATGCGCTGTGTGCCTGCTGGTCGAGTGAGACAATTAAGCAGCAATTGGCGGAAGCGCGTCATTGATTTCTGCTACTGCAGCCGACCATCCTTCACCGCAAACGACTCAACGATAATCTGCTTCCTGATCCACTTCGTTGTCAGATACACACGCGCCTCCAGCCTGCTGCTGCTGCTGCGGGATGTTTTGTTGTATTTATTGGCGTCAAGTCGGTTTTGTCACGGACGGACGCTTTATACCAAAGCCTTTAACGAGAGCTCCCTGCTCTTTTAGCGAACGAACCTCGCAATGCGTTTGTTCGTGTTTACAATCGTGCTTCCGAGTACGTTGCGTTCGCACGTTAAGCTAGTGATGAATAAATAACTACTAAATTATCCCGCCGGCTATGTATTTCATTTTGATGTTTGACACGGTTGTTATTGACGCTTCTGGTGATTACTGTGCGTATTTCTTAGCGACAAAGAAGATGTGCACGCGAGACAACTTCAGAGTAAATTCATTACGTGTCTGCTCATTAGACGTGCTGCTTTCCGCAGACAAAAGCTGTCATTCAAGCGCATCCGCATTCCAGTGTGTCTCTGATACGTGGGTAGATTTGTTTGCACTTTTTACGCGCGTGCTTCGGATTGGGCGTCTGTCGTCTGTTTGTAAGGGATGTGTTGTCCGTCTGTAAACGGATGTACTGTGGCTAACCAGTAGGTCTTAAGGGGAAAATTTTTACACGAATAATTAGCACTGTCAAAAGTAACATAAGCATGACACAATTGGGTGATGCAGTACAAGCAAAACATTTTCAAATTTTGGGTTAAATAGAGGCGGTAAAAAATGTGCGTTTTTGCCGAAAACAGACCGTATCTCAGAAACGGTGAGAGATAGGGCCAAGGTTGTTACTAATCACTAATAGAAAGTCGCACAAGCCCTTTCACACGTCACGAAAATCATTGACTTTGGTGACCTTGAAGGGTCATTACGCACTGTGGTATGCCAATCGTGCGGTATCGTGGCTAAACGGTAAGTTGTAGGGGGTAGACGTTGGTGCCATTAGATAGGACGATGGCGATTTCCTATAGGCTCTCAGTTGTAACCATGTGTCCATTTGCAGCCGTTTGGTCGCAATTTTCAATGCAAAGTTTCAGCTTATCAGTCGCCGTATCTCCGAAACGGTGACAGACAAGGCCAAGGTTGCTATTAATGAATAATAAAAGGTCGCATGAGCCTTTCAGATAAAATGAAAACCGTCGACCTTGGAGTCTTGGACAACCCTGAAGGTCATTACGCGCTATTGTGGCTAAACGGTACGTCATATTTCAGAAACGGTGAGATATAGTGCCAAAGCTGCTAGTAGTCACCAACAACCGTTCACATTTGCTGTCCTTCGGACACCGGGGTGCGGTCGGCGCACCCTAGCAACATCTGGGCTTCTTGTGTTTAACTGTTGAGGAAATTGACAATTCTATATCCAATGTTATATCACAACAATCTAATATTACGCTTTTGTATCCCAGGCTTCTATAATAAAGAAGCAAACTGGCATTATTTAACACTGTGAAACAAAGAGCAGTTTGCTGATAATTAATTATCGGGTCATCAGCAACGAATGCCAAACTCGGTCTTAAAATTCTCTGCAACAGTGACCCGTGCACAGAATACAAGGGAAGCTACAAAAAATCATGCCGCGGCTTTTACGGAAGAGTGAGTTTCACGGACGATGTCCAGTTTCGTGGAAAGATGCTATGGCTATGAAATAATGAATTCAGTTGATTCCGTCGCTATCGAGTCGTCTCAGAGGTAGCACTGTTTACGAAACGCCTCTTGAAAATTCGCTATATTTTTAGTGCTCGCATGCGTGTATTCGACAGAGACAATCAGGAACAAAGATGACCAATCAGGACTGTGTGGTTTCGTTTAGAGTTGTGCGTCGTACCGGCAACGCAAAAAAATACCGCGGTATTATTAGCAGAGAACGAAATTGCGAAATTACGGCATTAAAATCTTTATAAATACTTGATTTTAAAAATGAAAAACGTTAGCATTTGTTAAGGTAGAGTTATACATGACGATATTTACTAAAAAGCTCGTCACATATCGACAGGGTACCAATCAACTACCACTCGCGATGAAAATTTATTCGGTTGTCTGTCTGACAATTATGTAATAACAGTCGATAAGTCGAATAATTTATGTTATTTAGAAAAAAACTGATTTTAACACCACAAAGTACCGGTATTATCGCGGCTTTTTTATAGTGGCTGTAAATTTCAATGCTGTTTATTATTCCTTTTTTTTAAAATTCATGCTGCGTTGTTTGAACTGTCCAGTGTTTACTCGCCATGCACTCGCTGGCTGATGATATCGTATCGTTTAGCATTTTATGACACCGGGAGAACATATTCCGCCCTAGTTACAAGCAAGTAGTGTTGTCAAAGACCAAAGACTCTAGTTCGGTTACCTCTTCCGCTGTCGTCCCGCCAGACCTAGTGACTTCCGGTCTGCAGATACTTGCAGAGCTTCCCATGCAGTCGATATCGGCGGGCATTCTCTCGTTGCCAATAGGCTTGCGGCGTCGGCATTAGCCGTCGCCTATTAATTGGGAAAACTGCGGCTTTAACGGTCTACTGGCACACTGTCACTATATACGATTCTCGGTCGCCCATTAGCCTCATTAATTTCATCTAAACACGTATAGTCCTAGCTGAAAATTTAATCCTGATTTTTCTAAAGGCACGCCTTGATTTGACTCGTTTGAGATCGAGAGCACATTGACGTAGTCTATTGATTTGATGCTAAACATAAACAACAAACGCATAAAAGATCAGAATTTATAAAATATTCACTGTGCAGGAATAAAACGAAACAGGTAAAGCACTAAATGTGCGATAAAAGCAACAGAAATTAATATACTATTGTTGACGCATTTTGAATGCATCAGGTGCGTGGTCCAAGTGAAGAAGATTGCTACGTTTAATTCTAACACAACGCAGTGAATGATTGACCCGTTACTGCAAGCTGTATTCCGCCATTTTATCAACGATATTACTGCCGGCAAAAAACGCATTTCACGTCCATAGTAGTTTCGTAAAAACACCTGATCCTTTTGTTCGTTGCAATGCTTGACAAAAGGCAGTCAACGTTGCTATCAATATCTTCTATGTTGTGTCCCATGGTAGCCTGTCTTTTTTGACTGACTACTATTTTGTGTTGTGAGCTTCACAGCTGTGAACTGCAGACAAAATTGATACAACAATTCCTATCTAGAAGTGTATTTTCTGCATTACGTTCAGAGCTGTAAAACTATAATTTTACGATCTAGTACGATACTGCACGACTGGGAGTATAGTAAGAAAGAAGCGTCTACAACGCATGTGCGCTGAGGACACATGCTGCAACTATAGGCTTACGTACAAGCGACAACCGGATTAACCAAGTTATTGGCAATAACGTCTTGGAGTGGACAGACAGACAGACGCGAACAGCGGGACTGATGGTCAACAACGAGTGACCGCATGGTCAGTTGGCGTTGAGTTGACCACGGGTCACTCTGCAATGTTTCTGGATCGGCCATAGACCTGTCAAACCCCCAACTCACAATTTCGCTGTTTACGTCGCAAACCGCATTTGCCTCTATTTGCTGTAAATTTTTAGCGCAACGTGTTGTACTACAATTTGTACAGCTGCATTGATGAGCAATACAGCACTAAGCGACGAGCTGCACAGCAATTTGCACAACACCCCGACATTACACAACTCTGAGAGGATATGTGCATTGTTGGAATTGAAACAGAAGAAAAAAAAGAAGAAGAAGTATTTATTGTACAGCAATTCCACACCGGAAGTCCGCAGCAAGTTGCACGGCAGGGTGTCCCGTCAAAACCGAAAACGACAAAACAAGGAAACAGTGGTCTGCTTAGGTTTAAAAAATAGGGTTAGGGATACGGCTACAGGTTAAGGCTAAGGTTAGAGTTAGATTCAGGGTTTGTTTAGTGGCGTAGTTTTGACGTTTCCGATTTTGTCGCTCCCGGTTTTGACAAGGAACCGCACAGCAGAAAGTTGCACGACTTGTCGCACTTCGAATTCTCTCCGCCACAGCTAAGTGGCAGCAAAACAAAAAGTCCAGCTGTCGCTAGGATAGCTGACCGTATTGACTGTTAGTGACCTTCAAGGTCATCCAAGCTGAATAATTTTTATCTCATTTGAAAGGGCGTATGCTGCTTCTTATTAATGATGAATAGTAACCTTGGCCCTATCTCTCACCGTTTCCGAGATATGGCCACTTACAGCAACTTTCATTAAAAACTGTGGCCAAACCGCTGCAGATTGAGACATGGTTACTATTGACAACCTATAAAAGGTTGCGAGCGCCCTATCCGATAGTACCATCGTCGTCCCCCTACGACTTATCGTTTAACCACAATACCACACAATTGGCTTACCGTAGTGCGTTATGACTTGTTAAAGTCATCCAACGTTATCGATTTTCATGTCATTGAAAGCCAATATGTGACTTCCTATTAGTGATCAACAGCAACCTAGGCCCTGTCTCGCACCGTTTAGCCACAATACATCTGTGACAGACGACGACGGACAGACGACAACCGTAGGGCCTACGATAAACTCGGCTAAAAGCTTAGCGACGATGCTGAAAACAATACTGTCTTCGCTACCGCGGACAGTAATGATGTGATATCAATTGTCTGCGCTGTCTCCGCACGGCGCATGTAAGTTCTGCGACATTGAGACATCGTGTGGTCTGCATGGGAGAACACTTGACGGGTATTAATCCGATGGTCATTGACAACCGACCGACCACGGCGTGTTGTTGTGCATTTATAAACGCAGCCGCAGACACTAATGTAAGACGACAAACATCAATAGTGGGACCCCAGTGACTGTTTGTGTGTGACGGTTGAATGCAACACATCCGTCCGATTGTTGCGATATTTACGGGTTCAGTCTGCCGTGGCTGCGGGTTAATCGTAATATAATCGCTCAGATAAACTCAGTCAGACGTTCGTTTCAATTACTGTTTTTTACTGCGTGTAGTTTTTTTTGTTTGTTTTCTTTCTGTTTAACGTTTCGGTTTATTTTTAAAGTTAATGGTTGTGTTTTATGCATACTTCTTTTAACCACGCAAAGTAAGCTTACGCGTATAATACCATCAGGGTGACGCGTAAAACGTGCAGAGTTTGGTAATTGCGACATTACGGGTTATTTCTCTGCCTTTTAATTCTGTGAGGAAAAAAATTCCATTTTCAAAATGTAGCAAGTGTAATTGTTGCAGCGACAGACTCAGCAACAACATTAAAAGCGTGCAATCAGCAATAGCAAGTAATCTGAGCAAAGCTCACGTGACGCGCGATAGCATCGGTCCTGCCACTTTGGCAATCAGTGTAGGTCTACATCAATAAGATATTAATGCATCTTGAAAAAATACTGAAGTTTGAGGCCTCCGTACGGAAGACTCCTTGAATTTAAGACATCAAAACTTAGATTCTTAAAAATGTACGTTCTATGCTAAAAATGTCATACGCAGGTTGTCCAGGTCCACCTCCAGCCATTTCGGCGCAATTCACTCTTAAAATGTGTGTCGCAGCCGGAAATCGCAAAACAAATCACTAAAGAACTCCTATTTAGGGGGTTCAAGGTCATTCAAGGTCATCAACGTTAACACCAATAAAAAGCGTGTTACTATTGCTTGTTACGATAAGCAGCACGTCTGTGTCTATCTGCAATTGTTTTCACGCTACACGAGATAATTGCGGTAAAGTGACCACTTTTTAGGGGGTGGCAGTCTTTGACGCCCGCCTGCGCCGGCCTCCTTGAACCTAGGGGGTGAGAACTTGGACTGCTGAAATTTACCTTTAGTGCTAAAAATTTGTACGCAGGTTGTCTTGGCCTATCTTTAGCCGTTTCGTCGCAATTCAGTGTTGAAAAGTGCGCTGCATCCAAAAATTGCGAAAAATTCACTAAAACCCCCTTTTGGGGGGTTCACGGTCGTTCTAGGGCACCGATGTTGATAAATCTAAAAAGCCTGTCACCAGTGCTTGTTATGTTTGTTATGTCTGTACCTATCTGCAACCGTTTTCACACTATACGAGCCAATAACGGCAAAATAAGGTCTTTGTAGGGGGTACCCCTCTTTGACGCCCTCGTTCGAGGGGAATCCCCGAACCCACGGGCACGAAATTTTGTCACGATAAACTAGACTCCCATGGCAACACAAAGTAAAAATTTCGTGATTCTAGCTTACACCGTTTTGATACAGTGTCACGGCGTGACAGACGGACGGACGGACGGACAGACGCCCAGGCCATGGCTAAAGACGCGCGAAGCATTCTGCTATCGCACGTAAAAATACTGGGTAATAACAGCTGAGCATAACTTGAAAGTCGGTCATTAGCATCAAGTTTGAAACATATTTTCAGAAATGTCCGAAGTTTCATTGTCTCAGCAAATCCTGAGATTTGTGCTCGATCCACCGAGCACAACTGGTTATTTCCACGCACGTTTAAGAAATCGGGACTAAAAACCAATTATCAGCATGCACGCGAGTCATGCTACACGGTAGGTAACGCGGATGACTGACTCCGTTAATCAACTTTGCCACCGAGGACATCTGAAGAATAGCGAATGCGAAGAGCCGTATACTCGTTTGTTGGGGTTTATGAGTTCCTGCCTTTATGCCAGACGACAGTCACATTATTTCGGAATGTAGCCTTCGGGATTTCGACAGAGCAGGTCGTTCATCCGGTATATTATTGATAAGCAATAAGAACTAGCCTCGCCTTGTGGATCGCTGCACACAGCGCACCTTGCAGTGAAAGCAATGGCGTGAGGAAAAGATAGGCAGGGTACGCAGGCCATAACAGTAGGCCTAATACTAATTAATACTAATAGTAATAGCAATTATGATAATGATAATGAATACGATGAATACGATTAATAATAATCTTGGTGTCCGAGGACGTATAGAAGCGATGAAGTGACATCGAAATTCAGCAGACTGGCCACCAGTACTGTGTTTGCTCCAATAATGATTCGTATTTCGTATTTCGTCGTTATCTAAATCACTCAAGTGGTGGTTTATTTTCGTTTTAGATTTACATGTACGTCAACATCAGAGTTTCTTTTGTATTAATGACTTTTTAATATTAGCCTAAGCGCTGCGGCAGAACTCGGTCATGAATGATGATCTTATCTTAAATTGTACCAGGATGTGCCATTTGGTTCCTGCTGTATAATGTAATGGCTAATAACCTATTCTTTCACTATATAGGCTATCGATTCAGTCCATCACACTAACTGTCTTAGTCTGGTATAAAATGACCACCACCGTATGACTGTACTGAATACCACGACGCAGCAGTGTGTTCAGAATGCAACACGTGCTGCGCGTATTAAGGCGCGTACGGAGCAAGCAGTAACGCATTACGCCTACAGTAGGCACCGTTTAACGGCGTTGGCGATTTCGTGACTACACGCACCCATACGCGTTAACCAACGACTAATGGGTTCGCCTTGCTCTCCTATTGGTCAGTTCGTCAGAAACTAAACCGTGTCAGTTCGGCTTTGTTCAGTTACGTCGCTATGTTCGCGTCTTCTATTATGACAACAACGTAGGCCTACAGGAGTAAAATGAAAGAGGCAGATAAGAAATTAATATATTTATCAAAGTTTACTTTCTGTCAGGAAAAATGGGCAAATAATTATAACCACTTTCGATAAACAAGCAACATGATGGTGAATAAGATTTGGATTTTAATGACATAACTACATATTGAGTGTTTTGTATAGGCCTAAACCCCATACAAATGTGTATAATTAAATTTGCATTCAATAATAAAGGCTGCGGTTATGTCTAACTGCTATCAAACACGGGCACAACAACCAACGCATAGCCTTGGCGTGAAATCGACCGATCTTCAACGGAATTATATGAATATTTTGCTGTAGTACCCTAGAAACGCAGGGCTTGTTCGGAAAAAAGTTTTGTTAAGGGTGTTGTTTGCCCAGTGAAAATAAGGGAAAGTTTTGATCTACAACCTTATCAAAAATTCCCCTCCCCTATTTTTCACTGGGCGCAAGCTGCGTCCACCAGGTATAGGGATAGAAGCCACTGACCACGTCACCTGCGGGTTGACAGGACGAAAACAGAGATCAGTTCCGGGCCCTATTAGATCTGGATAGATCTTTCGTCACGATTGGCTTTAAGCTTAGTAAATGAAGATATCTGACCTAAAGCACAGAATGGTCCAACGTAATCGGTAGCCGAGCAGTCGCAGAGCGGTCCTTCGTCAGTGCTGAGGCAAGGCGCTGAGTTCTGACACGGGTCGTAGTCGGCACACGAGTCATCGACGCCGGACCTCACACCGCTTCCGGACACCATTCTGACGACCTCTGCGTCAGCATCGCACTGCGTCGTGTAGGCCACATTACGCACGGAGCCCACGAACGCCGGCTCGAAGGCGGCCGACGGCGCCGCCAGCCGTTCCAGACGCTCGCCGGACCGGAAGTCAGCAGGCAGACCACCGACGTAGACGGAGAAGTCGATGGGTGCGGTCTGAGAAACGCCGGCCGCGGGTGAACGAGACGGGGAGGCGAACGGCAATGACTGGGACAGTCGATCAACGCTAAACGTGGCCACGTGGTCGGTGAGTTCTAGCAGGACCGAGTGAGTCCGGGCGTCGTGAAGTCCGCTGCCGGCAGACAGCGTCCGCCCGGCGCCCAGCCGGAGCATCGCCGTTCCGCGCGTTAACCTCACCTCGACGAACTCCCGCCCGTCGTCTGCGTACACCAGCAGACAGCTGGCGCGCCGCGTCTCGAAGTCGAAGCTCAGAGTGGTCGCTGCCGCCGTCCAGTTGCCGGCGCTGGTCGCGGTCGACGTCGACGGACAGCGACGCGTCCAGGCGGGAAACCGAGCGTGCGAGCCGGGCGACCCGTCCAGCAGCACGCCGGCCACACTCGCAAACAACATGACCGACGTCGCCAGCAGGAGTCTGGCGACTACTTCCGGTTGTGACGATACTGACCACGCCCACGTCATATCGATGACGTCAGTTGACGCGCCGGCGCGACTCGCGTGCGTCCGATATTTAACACGCAACACCGAGTTGTTAGCGACGTCATCGGCTAGCCGGGCAGATCAGAGATTAACTCAAGCTTTCCACGGATCTTTTCTTATATGACTTCCGCGGTCTGTACGCGACCAAACGTTGAATAACTCCTTTACAAGCCAAACAAGACGACTTAGGCTTATTTCTTTTTACGCAATAGCGGAGAAACCCACGACGGTGTGACGGTGTGTTTGTTTCTTGATGAACGAAACACTCATCAGTAACCGACACGAGCGTCGTCGGTTAGCGCGTTTGTTTTGCGCGGCGCTGCGCCAGGTCACGTGACAGGAAATGAAGACATGCGCATCGACCGGCTTGCTTCCAGCGACTGCCGCGAGATGTCGCACGCGTCGCGCGGCATTAGTGCGGCGCTAACTAGCCACCGGGTCGGACCCGACCGAGGCGACGTGCCGTGCCGTGCCGTCCGCCCTGACTGACTGACTGGCAGACCGACAAGCGAATTGACGGCATTGATTTGACTGACAGGGCTGACCGTAGTACGAGCGCACGCTACCGCACGGCTGCTTGCCTGCGTCCAGACTAACACTTTGTTATTACGATCATTGGTCACTCAGCCTACCCCCGACTTTACCGCCTCTTGCACCAAAGCAAGATTAACCATGTCAAGAAGTCACAGGGTTAAAGGTTATGATCAGCTTGTTGCCACCACACTTCGAAGATCACGGTGGACCACGCGTTCTTACTCGCAGGCTCGTCGAGAGCCACAGCGGGCCCGGAGAAACATTCTTGCGAGGCCCCCAAACATTTTCACGGAGCCCCTTTGGGGAAATTTTTTTTGAAACTTTCTTTTCAAAATGGTACATTCTGGCGTACTTCATAAATTTCTGGCTGACGGCGGGGCCCCAAACGTCGCGGGGCCCGGGGTAGCTAACCGTTGAGTTATAGATCGAACGGATTAAAGCCAAATTTTGCACGCATGGTCAGGTCGCCGACATAATCATTCGTGTCAATTGTTTTGAAAAGCGACCAAAGGGTTTCGGAGCTACTGGACACCCTCGCGTTCCAACGGCTTCTCTTGTATTTAATGTTCATCGCCCTTACGCTGAGTGAGCAGGCCCATCGAGAGGGTAGGGTAACTCTAGAACGAAACGAAGTTCAAATTTGGAGTCGACATCGGCACATTCCGTTACAAACCACTACGGTCACAACTCGTTTGGCCACAACTAGACTACGTCGGCCCATTGCCAAGTCCACCTTGGCCACGGCAAAAGTCCACGTTGTTGATAAGCTATAGACCAAACGACCACAACATCTCATTTAACAGAATGAGTGTTAAAAAAACAAGAAAAGCCCAGCTAACGCAAAGGGGGGAGCGCGACAGCGATGCATGTGTGAAGGCCCGGTGCGAACGAAATCTAAGCTCACAACGATGTTTCATTTAGACTCGATGGCGGATGACGCCTAGCGCCATATCCAGTGCATGAATTTCTACCCTCCCCCTCTCATTTAGCGCCTTTGTTCGAGTTGACCCCTTCAAATTTACGGAAAAGCTTTAATGATCGTGAAACTAGAGTCTTCCAGGCAGTCGACGGTGAAGATTTGGTGATCCTAGCTTGCACCGTTTTCGACTGATCCACCCGTGACCGACAGACGCACGGACGGACAGAATTGCGATAGCTAAGTCGCGCGTAAAAAGCTTTAAATGCAGATAGACGAACAGAAGGCCAATCAAACACAACCGGAGCTTTTATATTCGTTACTTCATTCAGCATATGCGATAAAAGTGCCAGCAAAAAGTAAGTTTAATTGAATTTCCTATTTAGTTTACGTACATTATGTGCAATGTTGCCCCTATAGGCTACGCACCATGCAGAATAATGCCATTTTTGCATGGTACATGTATATCAGCGTGTGCGTCACTCAAAAGGTAAAGAATCAGTGTGAAAGTCGGCTAAATTTTAAGCTGAAATGTTATCTGTTGCTAACATAAACATTTCATAATATATCGCCAGTGTTCCAAAGCAGTGCACTATATTTGCTGCATTTCTTAACGATGTTAGGTGCACGGTCGTCTGACGCATTTGCGTTAATCAAAGCTCTGATGCCTCGAGCTAATGCTACGCTACTGCTGGAAAAGCGCGTTCCTTCACTTCACTTGCGAGACGCGTGAGTGACGTAAAAAGCTGTGCGGAAATTAATCCATTCAAGACTCATGACACCACCCAGTATGCATCATATAAAGCGATGAGTGTGAAATCATAAAAAGTATAAAATATGAGACTATTGGTAGTGTAAGCTGGGTAGCATTAAGTTATCATGTGATAAGCCCAATAGGGCTTCCATGTGACGTTCCACAGACGTCGGCTACATAAAACTGGCTGCAGTTTCATGTAAACATTTTCAAAAAATATTTGGCAAAAAAAGAAGCGATTAAAGTAAAAAGTAAGTAAATGTGAATTTATATAGCGCATATCGTTAAATTAACCGCTAATGCGCTCTATCTGTTAACTATTAAAGTTGTAGATTTAGTTCACTTGCGTAGTTGCCGATTTGACATTAAAACGTGTAATCTTTTTTTACAATTGCATAACTTTACGAATTTTGACTGATTCAAAATTGTAGCGCCTTTTGTATAACTGAAAATTAGCTCACCGGTTACTTCTGCCATGGGAATATATACATCTCTTGTGCAATTTGTAGTTTTTTACACTTTTCTATTTTCGACTAAAAAGCCCCTACGGAACAGACGGACAGACAGACAGACGTACGGCCAAGATCTGTAATGCAGCCTATTTTGCATGATGGCCGCATAATAACGGCAGCACTAAGCACTGTCACGCCGGTCATGCGACCGCATTTCGCGCGCTTTACTGATAACTGTAATGTAATGCGAACGGAAAATGACTGGCTTTCAATGGCGGATAACAATATTATCGGCAGTGTCAGTCATAAGTACTCATAACCAAGGCGAGCTAGGGATGTTGACCATTTCCCAGTTGGTCGCGTTATATCGGCATTGTATCAAGCCCTTGCGGGGTCGAGCGGGCGGGCGGGATTGGGCGCCCTGATGACCTAT
>Ga0209454_1001718_pt1 | contig 14108 bp, 8 predicted proteins | sample WorMetHERISLAND1_2_FD_187400 | JGI IMG/M metagenome (GOLD analysis project Ga0209454, IMG submission 187400) | Marine gutless worms symbiont microbial communities from Max Planck institute for Marine Microbiology, Germany - Olavius geniculatus... | ecosystem: Host-associated > Annelida >...
AGCACTGGCTGATTTTAATAATTTTTGGCCAGCAACATCAGGAAGAAACTTCATGCAAATGAATATACTTTTGGCCAAGTCACTTAATTACTGTCGCTACACTACCTTGTGAAATGCAGGTTGTTGAGCCTGCTGTTTGCGAGAGGTGTCAACGTTTGCTGCTTGCATTCATGCTGGAAGACATTTTGAGCGCATACTGTAATAAAAAAATGTGATGTGACATGTGTAACTTTTCCAGATATAATTGTTGCCAATCGTGTTTGTCGCTTTTCATTTCTGAGCCAACATGTGTGCTATCCAGTATGAATTCGTTAGTGTAAATCGCCAAACTACAACTTCTGCATTTCACAAGGTAGCGAAGCAACGGTATTAAAGTGAGGTGGCCAAAACTATAGTCATTTGCGTCAAGTTCTTTCCTGATGTCACATGCCAAAAATTATTAAAATCGGCCAATGTTTCACGAAGCTATTCAAAAAACAAAAGTGGCACATTTTTCATGGACCATGGTGTATATCCAGCAGTAATATACAAAACACTCATGCTTTTCATCATCATTGTTTGTCACAATCACGAACGAAATGATAGTTAGCTATTCTAACAAAAGACAGGCCTAAGTGAAATTAGTTAGAGAAACAATGGCAGCTTCCTACTAAAAATCGGTATACCTTGAAATCAGCAACAAGCTTTGAAGCAACACTCGGCTGTATCTTGTTATCTAAACAATACACAACAAATTTTAACTTAGTACATGAAAACTGGATTGAAAATAAATTTACAAATAACAGAATAAATAAAAACATCAACTAAATCTAAAAAATAAGAAATACAGATCTTGACTAAAAACACAGCAATGACTATGAATATGGACCAAGCAAATTCGTGATTTCATAGCCTGACATTTTTGTTAGTAAAATTGGACTCTGTCTGCTGATGACCCATTCTTCCATAAAAGATGCAACAGATCTGTGAATTTCTACAAATACTGCTCCATTTTTAAATGATCTTAAGCCCCCTAATGCACTTCCAGAAAACTCAAAAAGCAGCACACAATGTTACATACTGATATAATATGTTAAAAGACTGTATGAGTTGTGAGAACTGAAAACTTAAACTTTTAGGCTAAGGTAATTAAGACAATACATTACAAATAAAGCTTTCACATCAACATTGTGAACTATAAAAATTTACTTACTTACCTACTTGAACTGTATCATAACAAGCAGCAAGCAGCTTACACAAAACAGTCACAAGTTGATCAACAAACTCATCTTCAAATACATTTCGCTCTCGCCACACTGTAAATATTCTTTCAACGCTGCTTCGAAGAGATGCATCCCTATATAAACATTAAATATAAACAATACCCGAATTATCTGCATATAAAACTCAACAGTGATTGAGTTCTTAGGAGAGCTATTTGATGTCCTGAGAGCAGGCATGTAAGCACACTGGAAGACATTCGCAAACTGTTCTGTATGACAGAGTACGAATAACTTGTAGTGAAATCATCACAGTTAATCTAGGAATGCTTAGTCAATAACATCACTTTCGGCCTTCAGTCATTCAGCTCAAAAATTCCATACTGTTAGTCACACCTGGACCTACTAATATGACACTTCTACCTATGTTGCGCCACAAACAATAGTTACGTTAGAACATTCTGTGACAAGAATTGTGAACAAGCAGCAATATGCTTTAACACAGTTTTATGTTAAGTTGTTTACTGACTTAACTAGAGTGGTAGCCTCCAGGATGACATCTTTAAATGAGTCTTTGAATGCTGTGGCATGCTTTCGCTTACACGTCTGCACTATTTCATTGCACAAGTACAGAAGGGTCAGCCGCATCTGTGCCTTAGCTGAAACACAACCATAACAAAACATAGTTAATGGCATGTACAAAGTATAAGATAATAACATCATGAAAGCTAAAAGCGACCACAAATCTCAAACCTCTGCTGAATATAGTGCTGCCACCTGGTAAACACAACGCAATCATTGATGCCCTATATTGTAATAGTAAATTAAAGAATTCTGGATAATCCAGAACCCTATTGGAATTCAGATTGCCACCAAAATATAAACAATAACAACATAACTACATTGCGTATATACCAAGTTCAGGTTAGGCTTTGTGTTAACCCTTGCTTACAGCAAATATGCACTGCATTACAGCATTAGTACTTAACCCTTCAAAGGGAAGCCAGGGACAAATTGACCCAGACCCTATAAATTGTTTAATATTAAAAATGGTTTAAACTTATATAGACAACACTTCATGACTTTTAATAATTTTTCATTGCCTTCAATCTGGCACTTTTAGTTTATGTTTTTGCCAATAGGGGGCGCTCCTACTGAGACTTTCTCGACACCCCCTCCATGCAACTGTGCAGGTCGGCATGTCTAAGAAAATAGCTCCTGTCAGATTTGCTTGCGAAAGCCTATAGCACGCAAAGTTAATATACAAATACCAAATTCTCTATCTGGATCGCATAACGATAGTTCAGTGGTGCCACCATGTGAATGATATAGACTTGTGTCACAACCCGAAATCGCCAAAAAAATCCATAAAACCCTCTATTTTGGCATTCAAGGTCATCCAAGGTCATTAAATTCGGTAGCAATCGAGAGCCAGTTTACAACTTCCTATTAGTGATTAATAGTAACCTAGGGCTACCTAGGCACTATATCGCACCGTTATTGAGATACGGCGACTTATTCACTAGAAATCACAAATTTTTCCCACCCCCCTCTCATTTAGTGCTTTTGTTCAGGGTGACCCCCTTCGAATTTATGGAAAAGCTTTACGGTTCCTGAAACTAGAGTCTTCCGAGCAGCCGACAGTGAAAATTTGGTAATCCTAGCTTGCACCATTTTTGACTAATCCACTTGTGTGATGGACGAACAGACGGACAGAACTGCGATGGCTAAGACGCGCTGAAAGCAGTAACTGCTTTCGCGCGTAAAAATTTTTTAAAAATGGCATTCCACTGTCTGACTCTGATAACACCCGGTTTGATACAAAGATCTTGAAAATATCTCTTATATAAAATACAGTTGCTATGGCAACAAAAACTCCTTAGCAATGTGGCTATAACACAAATATTACGTGCCTTAATGTGCTCACAATTCTGGCTGTGATGACCTATTCGTATGCTGCAGACTACAGTGAATCTAGCGGTGTATGTTTCACATAGCAACGGTTGCTATGGTGATGATTTTGCGTAGCAACAGCTTATCCAGCAGATATATTGACATGAAACCTTTACCAAATGTTAGTTACCATATAAAGCAAGACCAGTGGCTATAGTTATGCGTAGTATCCATTGCTATGGATGCCACATTGTTTAAATTTTCTGTATGTTGTCTAATTTTCGTTACAATAGCAACGAAGGTTGGTCGCAGTGAAATTTAAATAATGCCATTTAATTGTCTGACCCTGAAAACTTTTCAATTCATGCAACGATTTTGGAGATATTTTGTATAAAAGCTCTGATATAGCATATTTTCTGTTAAATTCTCCAAAATCCATTACCATAATAATGCGATCAATATTAGATAACAAAAATAATACTAACATTTTTTCTGAGTGAGAGCAACTAGTTGACATTCAAAACTTCACTTAAAACTGACAGAATCCACGATAGGATTCGCGGGGTCAAATTGACCCCAGCTTCCCGTCGGCGTTATAAAATTGGGCTTCCTGTCGAAGGGTTAATACAATACATTATCGGTCAATGGTAAAAAGCGAATCAGCAAATGTGTGGATCTGCAGATGTCACAACAATGTTAGGGCTGGGGTTAGAAATAACGTTAAGATTCAGGTGAGGGTTAAGGATAAGGTTAGTATATGATTAAACTAAAAAATTACCAACTGAACACATTCTCATCCGAGCTGATGAACGAACGAGAAGCAGTCATCCATATGAATTCCGTCACATAACCGCTCGCACCTCAGTCTACCATAATTCCTTTTTTCCTCGTACTGTGCCAGATTGGAATCTTCTTCCCATTGAGGCCGTCATGCCGACTACTCCTAATCTGGTGTCAACTGTCTCCCAGATCCTCCTCCCAGCATCTAGATGGCATCACCAGCTCTGCGTGATATCCTTCACAGGAGTTTGCAGAGGATACGGACAGAAACAGAAACTACCGCATTACCTTTTGCGACATCCGCAGATCCACGATCCACTTTTTACCTGTAGCCTACATTATCGTACACAATGCCGTGACATGCCCTACCAATGATTTTTTCAGCGCAGTCAATAGAATTTTTAGCGACACTACGAATGTTATAACAGAATCAACTTAATGCAAACAAACAGTCAAAGTAGTCTTATGTATAAGAACAGCTGCACGACATTACTCGCAAGAGGCTCTGCACATTATGGAAGGCAGAAAAAGAAGTTCTAAGAAGAATGCTGATATGGTAGTTAGCAATCATATACGATACGTACATTTCTTCAGAACACTAAACCAGACTTCCACGATTTTTGCATGATGCGCCTTCTGCTGCATGGCCCAGCTGGACACAGCCTGGATGCTCTCCTGTGTGTTCTTGGCGTTCAGAAACTTCGTCTCTGCTGCGGCCTCGTCAAAAACCTTCGACCCACCTGACGACATAATGCAAATCGATGCCAGCAAATTGCGCAGCTACAAAAATCACTTCTAGAAAGCACACTGAAGATAACAGCGTTTGTTTCTCAGAGTTACAGATTTATTGCACTCAGATTCAGAATGAACATGCCCTCAAATTCAGCAGCAACAACAACAACAACAATCCATCCTCCATTTTCCTGTCTAAAAACGGCACGCTAATAATAAATAAGTAAACGTACGATGTAATCGATGATAATCCAAAGATTATAGAGCTCTATAATCTTTGGATAATCATCAGACTTTGAAAATGCCATTCAGTACTTTGTTTAAGTACATTCAGAGCTTTAAGAGCTCGACTTTAATTAAACACTAAACAGTGAGTGAGTGAGTGAGTAGAATTTAACGTCCCACCCGACACAGTATAGATCAAACAGGACCATTATAACCTCGCCTTTAACTGATGTTGTGCACTTGGCAGATAACCTACACAGTGCAAGGTTTGTATATAGAGAACTCACTGTGGCTGAAAACTGCTTTCGGCTGTTCCTGCTGTTTCCTTCTCAGCTAAGCTTAGGTGCTTAGATCATGTTTCGCTTCAAAGAACTATCTTGTCACCCCACATGTCATTAAGCGACCCATCTCCTAAGTTGCTGATGATGCTGATCGACTATCGTCAGGTTCCGCTCAAGAATTAATTTTGACAATTTGTTATACTGTACTAAATGCTGCTGAACTTGTGTTTAATACAACTATTATAATATTATGCTAATTTTCCAATACAAAAATGAGTTTTTCTTTATTATATTCCTGCATTCTGTTATACTGCTGGTGGCAAGATGACATTTAAAAGACAGTATCATAGTTTAAGTACAAAGTAGTGATGCATCCAAGTCCCAGACATTCTCAAAACTAGGCTACAATTTTTATCAACAAATGCTTACAAACTACAAAGATATACAAATTGCATATATACACTGACAAGACAAAATCAGGGGCTGCCTCCCCCTTGAAAGTAAAAAAATATATAAAAATTATTGATAAAGGTTTGAAAAGCCTAATAGACCAATGCAAGAACTGTGAGCTACATGTACAACTGGGCCCCTTCCTTTACACATTTCTATTATACACCCCTGCACAAAATAGCCAACAAAGCTCTTGATGAAAATTTTCTTCATCAATATGACACAAATGATAACACAAACACGAGTTGTAGAAGTCAATCAACCAAACTGATCCAAATCTAAACCAGCGAACAAAACGAAACCGGTTCAATTATTTACAAGCATGCTAAAAAAGAAATATCAACAACATTGCTAAACAAGCATTACACTCAGTATCGGTGATGTTGTTGAAGCCAGCCCATAAATCTGGCAGAAAAAATTTTTTCCACTTGTTGACAAAATTTCTTCCATAAATACAACACTTAATGATAAAAATCAGACTTCTAATTCATGTGAATTTAGAGGCGAAGTGAAAACACTGGAAACAATATTTGTAAGCGATCTGTTGGTAATCTTCTGTGACCGAAATTTGCAGATGTCTGTCCAAGAACTGTAACTTCCTAGCTGACCCAACAACTTCTGTAGCTCAAGACAACACTGAACACAATGCAGACTTAGGCCAGTTGCTACAATATGGCTATAAATGAACTGTTTATCCAGCTGATTTACCTCACAATTCAAGCCGCTAATGGCGATAACAACAAATGCCAAATTGACGTTTTAAGACAATATATTGTGACAAACACAAAATAATATGCAAGAACTGACAGTTCACAAAACTGCCTACACATTTATTATGTAAAATGGACGGCATTGTAATTATTTAATAGTTCTTCATTTGCGGCAAAGTGAGCGGCTTAGCGAGCTAGCAGATGCATATGCCTGAATTGCCGTTGATGGCTGTCGTCGATTCAAATTCTCCAATCTTCTGCCATCGTCGTTCGACGTCCAGATATCTGCTGATGTCGTCTGTTGTTGACTGAAAACAATCTCAACGTCAGGTCACGTGGTACACTTCATGTTGTCCCGGAATTACCCAGAAATTCTCGGTTATCGACAACACCTTCTTGCCGAGTCAATGAAAATTATGTGTCCACGCCCAAATCATCAGATTCGATTTAATCAGCACTTTCAACGTTCAGCAAAGCCTTTCTGTCGAACTACGACCACACTTGCGATTTTCCATATTTCGATACTAATTCTCATGTGAGAAATCTTCTTTTCTAACTGAAAATACAATGTTTTATACGTGCCCAACCTTGGCACCTCAATTCAAACTCTCCATCTTATAAACAACTTGTTTTTTTAGATTATTTGTCTAGCATGCATTAAATAAAGTAAGTCATTTCAAGAATAATGAAACATGCAAACTCTACTGGGCGATGAAAGTAACTGCTTCCAAGAAATTGCAAAACCACACGACCAACAATAATGGCAACAACAGCAGTAGTCAGATTTGCTCATAAACGCAATGAATCATTGAAATAATCTTGTAGTTGGTAATCAATAGCACCAAGTTGTACAAAATAATATTGGTAGAATCAAGTTCAGCATTCAGACATCTGCAATATACATCAATATGAATATATGGACATTTCTTTGCCTGCCGCATGCTAGACAAAAAATCTTAAAAAAGCTAAAGCAAGACGTCGGCAAACTACTGATAATACTTGAAATATGAAAAGTGAAGTGAGAATAAACGGATTTCATAAATCTCTTACCACATTCCAACTCACATATTTTATTACAATTTTCAATAATTCAATCGTAGTATTTTGTAAGTTCAACGCATTCATCTTATATTCAACGTTGCTATTTTTTATTCATTATATCTTCGTGACTACATGTATTGCATAATCCAGACAAATTAGCCTGACAATGAATAAATCACTGGGTGTGTGTGTACAATACACATTTTTGTTATCAGTAACCACTGAAAATAGCTGGACCAAAGCTTTATATGGTAGCTAAATACAATTAACTTTCTTGTCATGCCCTCCCTATATTATAGCCTGTTGCAAAATTTTCTTCCTGTCAAAAATATTTTTTCTAAAAATACAAAATACATAGAGGGAGGAGTAAGAATCGCATTTTAGAGGAATTAATAGCCAAAATTAGGCACCTATAATAGGCCATAATTTCCTTTGTCAGAAATTTGCCGAGTTCTCCGTCTGTCAACTTCCTGCCCGCAATTTTTTTAATCCACCATGATCACAAGAAATTTGAGCGAATGTAAGTACATAATGCTGATCGATTGCATTAATTGAGTTGTTATATTTTTACGGGCAAAACTACTGCTTTCATCACGTCTTAGCCATCGCAATTCTGTCCATCTGTCTGCCTGTCTCTCCGTCCGACCATCACACTCGTGGAACGAGATAGGGCCTAGGTTAGACCTTGGCGCCACACTACTATCGTTTGTGATCCAGATGGAGAATTTGGTATTTGTATATTAACTTAGCATGAACACCCCAATTTTCAGCTAAACTACTGAACTGGAACTGCTACAGGCTTTCACGCATCTCGTGAGCATTAGCTAAAATTTCTTGTTTACTGATCCACTCGTGTGACAGACGGATGGACGGATGAACAGACAGACAGACAGATAGACGGACAGAATTGCGATGGCTAAGATGCGCTGAAAGCAGTAGCTGCTTTCGTGCGTAAAAACAGTGAATGACAGAGAGTATTAAAAACAATCAGCAACAAGCCTGAAACATAATTAAGTTGCACACGTGCACTGCTAACCTGACATATTGAAAACATCTAAACGTGTTTCCTTCTACTGTTTAACTTCTGCCTACAACATTCACATTTACACCATAAAATGCTAATAATTATAATCTACAAAGTGCAGACAGAATAGAAAAAAGTCAGATCACAGTACTGCTAAAAACTATAAAACAATATCACAATATAAAAAGTAAAATCATTCCCAAGCCTTCTGCCAAGCCAGTTCAGTAGTTTAGCTGAAAATTGGGGTGTTCATGCTAAGTTAATATACAAATACCAAAATACCAAAATACCACAGGGCAACACTGATCTCCATTTCGTTATCACTCAGCCCTGACAGACAGACACCAGTTTACACTACAAGACCATAGATACAAGGCTAGCGTTACATTCAAGTTTTTGCTAGTATTCATTGCACTTACAATACATATAAAGGGATGGCCAGGCTGAGTTGACCTGAGAGGTTGGTTTGATAGCAATGTGGTTAACCCATCTCCTGATGGTCAGCCATCCAAGTTCTAACCAAACTCAGCATCAATTAACTTTGTTGCTGCAACCAGCAGTGTTACCAACTAAATCAAACTGCAACTTTAAATCACAATTCTAACAAGAAAATATGCTCAACAATGAAAACCGTTCATATACCTTAAATCAAATGCATTGTTTGCTGTACCAGAACTGTTAGCAGCATGATGTGTCAACTGCACTTGAGCTCTGCTGTCATAATGAAAGAACATTTCAAACATGCAAGCCAGTGAATAACACCAATGCAAGAAAATATATCATAAAATACAGTTTCGTATCATATCATAACAAGAAATTTGCGCTAATGCTCACGAAAGGCGTGAAAGCCTATAGCAGTTCTGGTTCAGTAGTTTAGCTGAAAATTGGGGTGTTCACGCTAAGTTAAATTCTCTATCTGGATCGCATAACGATAGTAAAATGGCTCCACCTTGTGAATGTTATAGACTTGTGTCGCAGGCCGAAATCGCCAAAAAATCCATAAACCCCCTATTTTGGCGTTCAAGATCATTCAATGTCATTGAATTTGGCGCCAATCGATATCCAGTGTACGACTTCCTATTAGTGATTAATAGTAACCTAGGCCCTATCTCGCACCGTTACTGAGATACAGCAACTTATTGCCCAAAAATCGCAAATTTTGCCCACCCCCCTCTCATTTAGCACTCGTTCGAGGTGACCCCCTTCGAATTTATAGAAAAGCTTTAGTTCCTGAAACTAGAGTCTTCCAGGCACCCGACGGTGAAGATTTGATGACTCTAACTTGCACCGCTTTTGACTGATCCACCTATGTGACAGACAGACGGACAGAATTGCGATGGCTAAGACGCGCTGAAAGCAGTTGCTGCTTTCGTGCGTAAAAACTTGCAATGTTGCCTCTCATCAGTACACGGGAAAACAATATTTCATTTCCATGAAATATTAAAAGACAAAATAAAAATAAAACAGAATACAAATTACAACAACATACGTCACACTCACGTTAAAAAATAAAATAAAACTTAGACAGTACATAGTGCAAAATTAAAATGTTTGTTGCAAACATGAGCTTTGAGCATATGTAAAAACACAGTTTGAAGTGTGGCACTTTGCATTAGTTTTGCATGAAATGCTGACTTTATCAAAATATACATTTAAAATACTCACAGTTTTTAACCACTGGTGTCACTTTTGCCCAAGTTGCCTGTGTGCATCTGCATTAAAATGGCTCCTGCAAAAATTGTTACAGCAGATCGTAGCATTTGCTTTAAACTGAAAACTTTTCCCTCACTCAGCCAGGATTCGCCACAAAAATGACAAGATTAAAATTCAATAACTAACATACACAGCACTTGAACTGATTAGATAAGAATAATCAACTAAAAAGCTGAGAATTCCGAAAACGAAAAACTTAGTCAAGCAAACCAGACCTGTTGTCTTTCTTCAGATGCATCGCACTGTTAACACGACCAAGAGACAAGTTGTCCGACTGCGAATGTGAATCTCTCGTTGCACTTCTGCCTAAAGTTGGTCGTCGTGCACTCTGTGTATCTCTACTGCCTGACAACATCACATCAGCCGAAGGCACTATGACAGACTTGACTACATTCGAAGCTGCTGTCCTGGCCACTGCGCGGAAACCTTGGCAACTGCCAGCACTAACTTTTACTTGTCCACTTCCACGGCTCTTACCAACAGACGTCAAATGAGGCAAAACAGAGTTTGAGGTATGTAACATATTTTGATCATTTCTAGCTGCTGGTTGCTGCTGATCATGAGAAATGTGCGGCATATAGTTAGTACCAGTACTAGCTGATTGTGGTTTATCTCTAATGTCTGAACCAGCTTGAGGCACAGTACTCGGTGTATCTAAAATATTCTGATGACATTTAGCTGACACATGACCCAATGATTGCTGCTGATCATCAGAAACTTTAGACATACCAATACTAGTCGATGGTATTTTACCTCTAATGTTTGAAGTAGAGGGAGAAGGCATAGTGCTGATGAGTACCGGTTTCTGCCGATGGACTACTTCTCGTTCACTGCTCTTTGTTGTTCCGTGCTGCAGCCGATGGCTCACTGACTTAGCAGTCTGTTCCAGCTTTTTCATGTCAACATGCTGCTCGATGGTTGCTGCAATCAGTGCTCCAAGACGGATGGAGCAGTCGGTGTCTGAGTGGCACAGCTGCAATGGCGATGTGTTTTCACTGCTGTCTCCGAGCTCCTCAGACAAAGTTTCGCTACCATTGAACTCCGGTCTCACATGCAGCAGACAGAATCCTTTGTTCAACTGCTGGATGACCGTCACTGAGTCTGGATCAAAATCACGTCGTGTCATCTTTCGAGCTTGGTCCAGATATGATGCCAGGTCAAATGGTGTGCCTACAGTGAGATTTTCAGCTGGTCTTTTTGTCTTTGGTGATGGCTGATTTCCTTCCGCACTGATGTTAACTGATGACGTTTCTTCAGCTATAGGTTTATGATCAGCAGCTACAGTGTTTCGACCATTTTTATCAACTTCTGTCTTGCACTGCAACTTTACCGGTGGTTTTTCCACTGCGTCTGGTGAATGCAGCCTCTTGTGACATCTCTTGTCTGCAAGTTCCTTATCAAACTCTGGAAAACAATGGATGGAATTTGGTTTACTAAAAGGCATTCTGTCATTGTTATCATGGGAAACATATGCTCTGGAGGTCTGGCTATCATGAGCTGATATATTTCTGTTCATTCCGTGAATATCATGGTCAGTACCTTTAGACAAATTCTTATGTAGAGACACAGTTTCCTTTTGGTTATGCTGTAACAATGCGGCAGTTGTCCTAGACATGAATGCACACATAGCAGATTTATCACAAACAAACCCAAAAAAATACAAACAATAACCAGAAAAAGTTGCTGCCAATGAGCCACTGATGCAATAGAAAGTGGCCACTGCGGAATGAGTGAGTGAGTGAGTAGGGTTTAACGTCCCGCCTGACAAAGTATAGGTCATTTCGGGGACGGCCTTCCCAGGCAGAATACACACAAACACATAGTAATGTAATGGTAAGTTTAACCTTTACAGAAACACAAAACAAAAAATGAGCTAAACCGAACATTGTAAGAACTCCATTATACGCATGCATATGTAATTAACTATAACAGTAGTTCTGATAATCTTCAGTTATCCTCCAGACAGTCATTAATTTCAGGCCACTGCTGAAGCTCTTGGCCATAGTGACAGAGTGTTGGGAGTTGATAAAGGTGTGGTGGCAAAAATCAAGTCAATCTTTCAATCCCAACAATTCAGCAGACAGCAAACTGATGAACAAGTCCTGCACCGTGATAAAAATCTACCAGTCATAATGCAGTTAAACAATACAACTTAACACATGCTTGTAACTATCATCATTTATTCAATGCTAGGTAAATGGATTTAACATATTCACCGCCGCCAAGGAGGTTATGTTTTTGCCGGTTTTTGTTTGTCTGTCTGTCTGTTAGCAAGATAACTCAAAAAGTTATGGACGAACCTTTCTGAAATTTTGAGGGTATGTCGGACATGGCATAAGCTACCAGTGATTCAATTTTCGACATGATACGGCAGGAATCCTGGATTCTGGATCACTTTGAAATTTTTGTTAGCATTGCATTAAAGGGGGCATAAGGGAACTGCTGGCAAAGCAAAGATGGTGACACCACCTGGCAAATAACTATGCCTTGGCGGAGGTACCTGCAGGCTACGACTGCTTTCTAGTTCATTCATGCTTTCAGCATAACGTTAAAAGTCATCATTACTAATCATTCGATGACAAACTTTAGTCACAGAAGTAAATCTAATCCAGCACTAAATAATTTTTTCTTTCTAGCAGCATAAAAAACTTGCAAACAAAATACTTCATCTATAAAAAATGAAACTGATCCATCAATTATCAGCCTACTGGTTAGTTTCAAACTATCATTTAACTGTTACCCTTTTCTGGCTTTCGGAGTTCTGCCTGTTTCATTGACACCAGTGGAAGAGCTGCTTCTGCTGGGTGGTGCCTTCCATTCTGTCACACATGGTTGACTAACTGACCTGCAAAACAGACATAGCACCACCGCAATCTAGCATAGTTATCTATTCACTTAAAATTTAATACGAAGTTAACAACGTTCAATAATAACAATAACAACATTTTTCTAAATCCCATTTCGCTAACTGCCAAAAAATCCCATTTTGCCAAAAGAAAATTGCACGATTGAGAATTCGGCAAAAAGGGTAGAGTTAAGAAGTGGAACACGGTTCCTACTACTCTGCAGAATTCATTCTCCCTGCCTTTTCCCCGACTTTCCAGTACAGACTGAATCATTTTCCCTGACTAATTTGTTCATGCAAATTACCAATGTTGGTTTTAAATCGCTTGCAATCACACCAAAAACAAGGGCGATGGAACAAATTTAAAAGTGGAAGTACAAATAATCTGCAAGCAAAGCAAGCAGATAAAAAATTTAAACTGTTGTACAGTCTGCATACAACACTTCAAATTTTTTCTGCATGTTTGTTAACTTTGGCACACTGGTACTTTTAAATTCCCTGGCTTTCCCTGATCCTCTGATTTTTCCCTGACTTCCCCTGACCGTAGGAACCACGTGGAATTTGGCGAAATGGAATGGAACCATCAGTAAACCAATGCAAACTTGCCCAAACGAATAATGTACATAATGCAATACAAAAGTTATTGCAGTTCATCATATACCTGTCACGGGTGTTATGGCAATGAGGATGAACTGATGCATCTGAACTGACAGACTTTCGGTGATCAATATCAGTACGAAGCTCAGTTGTGCTCGCATATCTCTTCACAGACGTCATTCTGTGCCACGGAAGTTTGCTTGAAAAATCTGGAGTCTGCAAGTTTCTGTCGGCCGCACTGCGCGGTGTCCTGGTGAATGACTCTGAACCGCGATGCTCCCGGTTAGCTTGTGGTCGTCCCCTCATGGCTGGGCGTGGTTTCAGCGAATAATCATCACTCCGCCTACGCTGCGACTTATAATAACTTGATGACCACTTAGACATTCCACAAAAAGACCAATATTAGCACTGATCAATCAAAAACAACAGTAACAAAAAAGCAACACGACAAAAAAGTAAAAACCAAAAACACAATGTTTACACTCTAACGTTTGTTTACACTAAACGGGAGGCACTAAATACCGAAACCTACAGAAAATGTTATGGCACGCGGATAAAACTCAACCATTTGCGGACGTTTAGTTTTTATTTTTAATTGCATGATTGATATTCTTTGTT
>Ga0209454_1001719_pt1 | contig 14107 bp, 9 predicted proteins | sample WorMetHERISLAND1_2_FD_187400 | JGI IMG/M metagenome (GOLD analysis project Ga0209454, IMG submission 187400) | Marine gutless worms symbiont microbial communities from Max Planck institute for Marine Microbiology, Germany - Olavius geniculatus... | ecosystem: Host-associated > Annelida >...
GCTGTTTCCCACTCTGGAGATGGGTTACTGCCCCAACCCTCTTCAAAAATTACACAGTCATTGTGGATCGGATGATACTCCGAGGTCGAGCCATTTCCGGGTCTACAGCAAGAAACCAAGTGCTCTGCTGCGTCTTTTGCACCGCTGCGGTGAAGATGGCATCTGATATTGTGTAAATAACAGCGAATGGCGAATGGCTAGCGTCCAAGTCACAAAAATTGGACGTTTTTCCTTGAGAAAAGTGAAAGACAAAAAACTCAAACTGTTTTAGCAGAACTTCACAGAATGAGTTAATAGCAGTAACAGTTATGCTCTGCTGAAAGGGCCTCATTTTCAGATGGCAAAAAAGTGGCTAAATTTGGGATTTGTGACAATTTTTTTGACGAAATTTGTACTTTTTGATGAAGAAACAATGGCAATTTGGTGGCAAAATACTTTGGAGCCTACAAATCATCAAATTTTACATATCTGCTTTAATAAAGAATACTAGAGCTAATACCATCTTAAGAAGTTAACAGAAAAATACACACAAATACACATGCTATTCAATCAAACACAACAAGAAATCTGAGCTACTGCTCATAAGATGCAGGAAAGCTTATAGCAGTTCCTGTTGGCAGCTAATATCAGTTTATCTCCATCCACTTCGTCACACTCCACTCTTCTGCAGCCAAAAAAACACAAAATCACAAAAATCCTACATTTTCTAGGTTCAAGGTCATGCAAGGTCATCGATGTTGATACCATTAACAAGCACGTCACCATTGCTTGTTATGATAATATAGCCAAATTTTGCCCCAAAACCAAGTCATTCAATGCCATCTTACCTTAGGTTACTGCTAAGATAGGGTACCCGCAACTTTAAACCTTCCTTTAGAATCTAAGTTCCATTTGATAAATTCTAACACCTATTCCTAAAAAATACCCAGTCCTTTCCTCTTTCAGTAGCCGTCAACATCGTATTAATCGGCGTGGTAGTTATAAAGATATAGCCAAAAAGGAACCATAACCTTTTCTTATCCCCTTTTCTACGAGTCCCCCAATTACGTAAAGGTGCCCCGTAATCGATCGCCGATCAGCAGCATAAAATTTTGTCACAAAATACTACAGACTCTAAGCTATCATATGGTGAAAACCTGAAGTCTCTACCTCGCCTGGTCTTGGAATGGGACCAGGACGTGACGGACAGACAGACGAACAGACAAACAGAATTACCATAGCTAATACGCGCTATAGCTATGCTAGCTCTTGCGCGTAAAAATGAATTGAATACATTCAGAAATCAGAACACACAGCAGTCTTGCTATAAGCAGCACACTATTAATAGGCATCTGTATATTTCCTAACCTGTCGGTAAAAAAACTGTTGACTTGAGATGAGCTTGGTGTCGGAGATGTGACAGGACATTCAACAGCAGCAGTATCCGTATGACTGCTGGATGACGCCCTCTGCCCAGCAGTACGTGGCTGTACCAACGTTCCAGTCACTGGCTTGCAGCCTAGTCGGCGCTGTTTCAGTGGTGGACCAGCCCCTGCTGACCTATTGGATGCTGCAGTGTTCTTTCTCACGTTCTTACGTGCCTTTAACACTTTCGCTTTCGCCGGCTGTTTCGGCACAGGAACAGCTGTAAGTAAAAGTAAGTTTCGTTGTTTCAATAGTTTGAGAATAATGCTAGATTGCATCACAATAAAATGCACACCATAAGTTATTACAAAGTCAGGCATAATAAACGACAATAAAATAATCCATACAATACAGAATACACTATACAAGGGGTGCTCAATAAATTCCAGGACTACGTCCTTAATGCAATGACAGTAAATCGTACAATTCGAAAATTGACAGTTATGTTACTTTTCAACGTATTCTCCCTGCAGTTCACTGCAATGTTCCTATTGTTCCACAACTCGCCTGGAACCAGTAGCATCGAGTTTTTGTTGGCATCGTGTCGAAATTTACGGACCCAATGTCGTAGAACATCTTCATCATTCTTGAACTTAATATCTCCAAGTTATTCATTCTGTGATCCAAACAAATGAATATTACTTGGAGCTAAGTCTGGACTGTATGGCAAATGCTGTGGCAGTTCCCAACCCATCTTTTCAATTTTCTCAACTGTCCAATTGGCCTATCGCACGGTGGGGCACTGCCATTTTGAAGAATGACACCTTTCTGCAGCAAAGCGCGTCGACTGCTGCAACTTTCTGGTCGTAATCAATCAAACAGTAATGCACCATAATATTCTGCATTGACAGAAGTCCTTTAAGCAGAAAGTCTCCAAGAACAACTCTCCAAGTGTTGCAAAAATGCTTTGTCTGCAGCTGACTGTTATTGCCATATGCAGTGCTCCAACACTGACATCATCACTAACTGACTGATGACCACTGCAAAAGCGGGCAAACAATTCAAATAATCTCAAACGTGATAGAGTGTGACTGACAAATATTACAGATAATCCACAAAAAATTTCAGCACTTGCTACGCCATCTGTGACTAGAAAATTTCATTTCTCTGTGTCTGCCAAACGTCAATGTCAAAGCCCATCATTTATATTTCAACAATAATGACGTCATAGCATGATGTCATAAATTAAACCACGGTAAGTGATCATAGGCGCATGGTAGCTCAGCTCTGTGTTAATGGCGACCGGCTAAGTCAATGGAGAATGGCAAAATTCGACCCTTCGCAGATCCAAGACCCCTCAACCAATCGACAAAAAATTCGAAACAGGTGATTACGTCTGCGAGACGACCACCTGTGCAAAATTTCGTGCAAATCCATCCATCGGGGGCTTCCTGGCAAATGAGTGAAATATAACACGTATTTTTAAATTTCCATATAACTTTTTTTAACGACACGCCTACAGGTCAGACCGGTCGGCAGATTTCTATGCATGATGGCTCAAACGACACAGTCTCATGCAAGGGTGTGCTATTTTAGGGGTAGAAAATTCAAAGTAAATATTTAACCCCTAAACAATTACTCCAAAGTTGAAAATTGGAGCAAAAAGCAAACTTAGAAATTTTTGACGAAAATGCTTCTGTATTAAATTTCACCTATAAATAGCCCTTAATCATCATCGTAGGCTCATAAAAGTTGTATAGTAAATAGACAATATGGCCTCGGGAATCCCAAATATGTGGTCATTTTGGACCCCCTGCCTACAGGTCACGTGACACCGGGCATGCGCAGTAAACTTTTGGCCCTTAACATGGGCTAAATGCAACTTTGAGGCTTTATATCTCCATAACAGTGCAAGATAGGTGCATGGTCATCATTGACCACCAACAGGAAAGTGCCCACGCTGAGTCCAATAATCACATGACAGACGAAGTCACGTTGTCGTCACGTGACCCCAAGAACTCAAGGTCATGACCCCAAAATCTTTGCAGCTTTGCATCTTCATGGCCATGCAAAACAGATAAATTATAATTCACTACCTATGAGAAAATATTATTTTAGTAATAAAACAGCCAATATAAATGTACAAAACATCAGTTTATACTCTGTTAATGGCAACATGCAACGACTGACACTTTGAAATCAGCAAAAAACACAAAAAGGTGATTTTATTTAACAGCACATTGACAGTTAGGCGACGTGATGGTGAGTGATATCAACTTTTGAAGATTTTTGCTGTTTTTGAGGTGTCGGTCACTGCGTGTTGACGTTAACAAGCGTATAAACTCATGTTTTGTACATTTGTGTACTATAGTGGCCGTACAACTTCATAATAGCAGTGATTTTCAGCTGTCACTGTGCTCTTACTGAGAAGAACAGTCCCGGAATTTACTGAATGTCTCTAGTAAACATGACAGAAAGAAACATAATCAAAACACAATGGGCAACTTCACTTTTTGACTTGGACTTTCGCTGAGACTTTCGCTGCGTCTAAACTTCGGTCTAAGTACCTACTAAAGTCAAAAAGTGAAGTGATTTCGCTGAGCCGGAATCCACTTTGACTTTTGACTTTAGCTGAGCGAAAACATGGCGACTATTTACAGTTCTATATGGATAAACGCCGTAATGGCTACATAATGACGCAAGACGTTATGTAATTACGTCATTTGAGTGCGCGGCACAATTAAATAAGCAAGTCTAAGCGTAACTGGTTGATTTATTTCATGTTAGGTTTACCGGTTTTCCGCCATTTTTAATCGTTTAGTTGAACTTTGGTCTAAGTACAGACTTTAGCGTTCGGCTTTAGCTTTAGATCAGCGAAAAGGCTCAGCGAAAGTCTAAGTCAAAAAGTGAAGTCGCCCAATGTCTTTATTCCACAGCAACGTAAAATTCCCTAACACTTTGCGACACTGTTCCCCATGCTGCAGTTATCAAATGCCATGCACATAAATGGTACAGAAATAAACTATAGCGGTATAACAGTATAATGAGTTTGTTTACAATAAGATACGTTATATGCATTGTTACTGACAAAAAAAGCAGCATACCCACTTTAGACTAAAAGCTTGCATCGAGGCCAAAGGTGGCCATTTTAAGCTCAAACTTTATAGACAAGTTCAGAATGATTGTCTCAATGACTGGTTCAAATTTTGTGAAATTTAAATCTGTCAGGTATTATCGATTTTACATTAACTTATCTGTAGGGGTGCCGCTAATTTTTGGACACGGTGTAAATTGTGCACAAAAATAAAAAACGGGGATCAGCCCCACCCTATGCGCCATAAGGCTCAGGAAGGACTTAACGTTTTACGTTTACGTTACAAATAAAATACGCCAGCAATATAATGAACTAAAATACGCACATGTTATAAAGCAACCAGAGTGCTGTAAAAGCTACATACTAGGATGAGTTCCATAATAGATCTTCTCCAACACTTCAGCCATCTTCTTCTTTGGCAGTCGTCGCACGCCAAACTTACTGCAGTGTGCCTGCAAAACAGCGGCCGTTCACGTTATCATCCGAATTTCCCCATCATAAATGTTCAGCATACATTATACAACCACAAACGGAAATCCCAACTGTGAATTCCCATAGTCAGACACAATACAGCCAGTGTGTTGTGATCACGAGAGTCACAAGCAAAAGATGCATCATTTTTGTGAAATTTCTGACAACTGGTGAGCTTTAGCTTTGACTTTTTGAACTGAAAAACGACACTCCTGCCATCAGTAAGTAGATAAGTAAATAAGTAAGTAATTTATATAGTGCGTTAACTATAGTAACCTCGAACGTGCTCAATGTGCTAGTAAGATGAATAGTAAAAATGTTTTAGATGACGTCTGAAAGCAGGTAAACAGTGTGAACTGCATTTGAGAGTGTTCGGCAGAGCGTTCCAAGTAGACGGACCAGCATGTCCAAAAGCACGGCTTCCGCAGGTTGTCATCTTGATCCGTGGAACCTGCAGCTGACCACGGCTTGCAGATCGCAGATGTCCGCGACCGTCAATGCTGGCGACAGGCTGGCAGAGATCGATCAGGTATCCGGGAGCCATGCCGTGACGACACTTGTACACCGGTCAGTGACATCCAGCCAGCGCAAAATATGACGCCAGAAATGGGTCAGTCCTCCATCGAACTGGCGCAGTTTGATGCAACTCACGTAGCTGCATTGAGAACCCTTTGCAGCTTGGTCATCTTCTTTGGTGAGCCAGCCAGTAAACCGATACAGTAGTTGACATGGACAGCAACGAGTGCATGACCCAGTGTGGCGACATTCGTCAGCTAGCGAGCATTGAATACGGCATAGTTGTCGCAGCTGGAGAAAACACTTGGCAACGACTGAGGTGACATGCTTGTCCAATGTTGACAAGTTTGAAGTGAGCAGCACTCCCAGCAAAGGAACGATGTTAAATAACTTGATGTTGGCTCTGAGCATCAGAGAAAGACCACCGCCAGGAATCTAGAGTAGACTGTTCTTGGCACGAGTCCACATCAGCTCGGTCGTTGAGTCGGAGGCAGTTTGCGGCCATCCAATTCTCAATGGTAAATCAGCGCAATGCCGCCATGGTTATGCAGCTCCGGTGAATGAATGTCTCGTGATGACAGTGGCCTGGCAACTACCATACATTCAAATCCCGCTGGCGCCACTTGTTTGAACGAGACGAACTCAATGTTTTCGTGCCACGTCTCGGTAATCAGCAGTAAATCGAGTTGTGAGTCGACGATCGTCTGGTTCAAACCTGCCGACTTGTTACAGACTAAACACGTGTTGACAACGCTGGACAGCACGACTGAGACATCAGTTGATGCAGACTGCGAAAACCCAGCGGTGTGCTTACATTGCTGCTAGTGCTGTGTGTAGCATCGTTGAAGCTTTGTCTTATTATTATTTATTATTATTATTATGCACAAAAATTATTAACGTGGCATTTAGTCCAAGTAGACTTCAAGGACATGTAACATAATTACACTAAGAGTTGACATGTTCGGCAAACAGAAAACTAGAAGAACAAGAATGAGTGTCACTAGTACGATGTAGCGAACAGGTACGTCTTCAAGTGACGTTTAAAAGTCAACAATGACGATGTTAACGTGACAAACTATGGTAAACTATTCCATGCACAGTCACTGTAACAACGACCGCCGTTGATGAGCTGGAATGCAGACTCCGCCTCGGCTCACGCATGTCTTTTATGACTGCACACCAAAAATAGTCTTTCTCATGGGTTTGAGAGGAGTGACGTCATAACGGATCGGTGCATGTAACTGGGTCAATGTGTACGTCACCATCGCCACAGCCACAACCACGGCGACAAACCGGATGTTTACACGGCAGGCTGCCGGTCAAAGCCCAACTCAACTATTCGCTCAATAGTTACCATTCTGCCGATAAAACAGCGTTAAATGTTACATACAACACAGAGATACCGATGTTCATTTCCCGTACAGCAACGGGTTCCGGATGTTCAAAGTGTCAAACTGGCTGCAAAATATTAACTGCAGAAATGTCACAAATGGCATAAAACAAAAAAAAATGTTGCAGCACTCGCACACATGTGCCTCACGCTTAAGTGCCACACTCAACTCAATGACCAATTCAATAAAACGAAAAAAAACATCTGCAAAAGCAGTAACAGGCATAAACAAATGCACATTTGTTTATAGAAAAAAAAACCAAAAAAACTACACCGGCCGACAAAAGTCAGTGAAATTGTGCAAAGTATTCTAACAGAGTATAATAGCTGGCAGAACTTTACGAGCAGATATTATGATATGCAGTCACGGTCACAATACTTGATGTTAACATCAAGCAACAACATAATATGCATTTCATCACGAGAATTACACATCACAAGCATCAAACACAAAATATAGAAGAAGAAAAAGAAGATTTCGCATAGGCACTAGGCAGCGAAAATGAATCAGGCCCATTGCGTGGGAGTTCATCCCCATGATGGCACTTTGAGCCGGCGAGGGCGAAGCCCAATTAAGCCAACATAGAGCCCAAGTCGGCCGGATTAACCGACTGGATCAGTATACTTGCAGTCCTGGCCATAGGGCCTACTGTTGCGTAGAACTCGCTGTTTCTTCCCTAGCGATGGCCTTGACCACCGCCAGTACTCATTTTACCATCCCACAGCGGGTAGAAGGCTGAGTCGACCTAGTTGGCTGGCTCCGTACCACAGACAGTCATCCATCTAAGTACTAACCGGACCCAACGTAGAGTAACTTCGTTTCATCCGAAACGCGTTACCAACTACGCCACGCAACCAACCACATAATATAGAGCTGTTATAAAAATTACTCAGATTACTTTAATACACCAATGAAAAACAGGGCACTTTCCGGCAGGCACTGTTTCCTGATAACTGGTAAAATGTGTACGTCAGTTGACAAAGATCAGGCCGATATTGTACCTGAAGGTCGGGTGTGACCATCTGTCGATAGTCCGGCAGAGGAGTGATCTCGTCTCTCGACTGCTTCAAAGCTTTTGCCACCGGCGTCTTGTGAGCAACGAATTCCACACCCTAACAATACACCACAAAAAGCATGCATTTATGTCATGTCTACAGTTAATGCTACCAGTAGGCAAAATAAATATGTCGCAATTATTAAGAATAACAAACATACTTTAATGCCGATGACACACAGTCAGATATCGGCGTCGAAATCGGTGCCGAAAGTCAGCGTCGAAATCGGTGCCGAAAGTCGGCGTCGAAATCAGGCGCCGATTAGAACACTGCTCTATTCCAAGCCGACAATCGGCGTGAAACTCGACGCGTGATTGGTCAATGGTCATTTTCTTTCAGTATGAATTCATTGTTGTAAACGGCCAAACTATGACTTCTGCGTTTCACAGGGTAGTGTAGCAACAGCATTAAGGTGAGGCAGGCTAAACTGTAGTCGTGTTCGTCAAGTTGTTTGTTGATGTTGCTCGCCAAAAATTATAAAAATTGGTCAACGCTACATGGAGTAATTCGAAAAATAAAAGTAGCACGTTTTTATTGAGACACAGTGCACATTCATTGCTTTGTTGTTAGTCTGCCTCTTTTATGCTTGGTTTTTGAAACAAATCGCAAGTTATTCCCATGTAAGAAAAAAAACAGTTTTAGCAACTTCGAACCATGGGTTACCCTGGGTTAACTTCCAGAAAGCTAACCCAGCACTATCTGCAAGGTAAACTCGGGATTTAGTTGTGCTACCATCACCGTAAACAAACGTGATATATTCTTATTTTTATCGCCATTATTCTAACCTCAAAGGAAACGTCAGACTTGAAGAGCTCGCTGTCGTTGGCAGCTTGTTCCATGATGACGCTGACGTCAGTGTCCATGTCTGTCGGTGGACTGAACAGCGCAGCAGACTGTGGCTGACGTAAAGATGACGCCACGAGACAGTGCTCGAAAGACGAACGATGACGGCGTTTTGCACCACGACTGGACTCGGCAGCTAGTGATGTACTGAAGATGGGGGACGCCGGCTGAGGAAGGGATACTATCGAATGCTCAGGGCTACGGGGGACTGGTGACACTACGAGTACCTCAGGACTACGGCAGATTTGTGATATTGTTTTATGTCGCTGAGAGCTACGATCTACTGGTGGCAATGCATATCCTTTAGAGCTACAATGGACTGGTGACACTGTGTGTTGCTCGGGGCTACGATGGACTGGTGACACTGAATGTAACTGAGGGGGGGATATTGTGTGTCGGTCAGGACTACAGTGGCCTGGTGATGACGCGTAATGGTCAGCTGATGCATCTCGACTTTCTGCTGCCGCAGCTGCGACAGGCTACAATGTATAAGCACATACTGACATAAGGTAAGATAATCATTAAAATGCAACATTAATCGTCAAAGTGATGCAAACGAATATTATAACAACTGATCACTAACACTAGCAAACCAACCACTAACAAACACATGATAGAAAATAAAAATGAAATGTAGTATTTATGCAATTAAATGCATTTTCAACTATCCAGAGTTCAAGAAAAAGCCAACGGTATTCTGCATGTAACCGTTAGTGTTCAAAGTTTTACTCGCATGACGCATCCTCATACTACAGTTTCACAATACTGCTAAGTTTACTCCCACTGTTAGCATGTAGTCCCAACATAACTGACTTCCATAAAAAGTAATACAATATAGTTCAATTAATGGTTTATTCAAATGCAATGCAAGACTAACAGCAGGGAGTCACCGACACAACAGAAAAGTTCACCATCAACGGGCATGAAAATAATCCTTCACTTTTCGAAAAAGTTACAAAACTATTGAGCGTCATCGTAACACATACACATCGCAGAGCTATGAATTTATGAGGAATCCCTGAGGGATAGAAGGCTGAGTTAACCTGGGTGGCTGGTAACACACCGAGATAAATTACCTGTCAGCAGACAGTTACAAATTGAAGCAGTAACCTGCCCCAGTGTAGAGCAGATGAGACTAATGCATTAATCAGTATACCAAGAAGCCATTGCAACTGTACTGTGCACATGCAAATATCAACCTGAGGTGGGCTGGTGACAGCATCAAAAGCAGCAGCATAACAGCCCTCGTCGAAGCCATCCCAAACGTCAGGAATTTCGTCCTGCGTGGTCCGATTATGAGAACAGCTCTCGGTGTCACTGTCACTGGTGATCACCAGCAAGTCATCATTGTCCACCACAGATGAACCATCCACCTGCAGTGAACGCGGCAATGGAAAGCATCAACAAACCGACGAACTTGCCTTAGGTTGGTTTCTCTTTCTTGATCAGTCAATCAACCTAGCTCATTAATATTCGTGATGTCTGTGCCCGCACTGAGTGATCAGCTTTGCCCAATAATGGATAATTCTGCTTCTGCTCGAATAAGACCAGATTCCATTACACTGACTTTCACCGAAACTTCCGCACGTGGAAAGTCGTGGACACAAATCATGAAAGTCGCGGACGCAAACCATCTCGACATGTCGAAATGTTTGCGACCAAGTCCGCGACAAACCCGTTTGTGTCGCTCTAATGGAATTTGGCCGTTAGAATGCACAGGGAAAGTCAGCGACAAAGTCCGCGGACTTTATCGTGGACACAAATCATGAAAGTCGGCGACGTGATTTGTGTCGCGGACTTTCGTGATTTGTGTCCGCGACTTTTCCCGCGGAAGTTTCGGTGAAAGTCGCAAAGTCGGCATAATGGAATTTGGGCTATATGCTGCAGGACCAATAATGGCGTTGACGCAGTGGGAAGGTGCCTGGCGGACCTACGGGCAGGACTGGATTTTAGTTTGGCGACTGAGGAATGCTTCACATGAAGAAGCATCAACTATATCACCTGCCAGATGATTCCAGACCACAACGGTTTTGACGAAAAATGAATGTTTATATTGTTCAGTTTGAGATGATGGCACTTGGTAACACCCGGATTTGTTGGTGATGATTGTTTAACAAACTACTGAAATAAATAAATGAGTAACCTAACCTTAGTGGTAACGACACTGCGCACCAATGTAGCAATGGAGCTGCATTAGCATCAAAACCTTCTGGCTAGCAACACTGTTTTCATATTTAACAAAATTCAACCCAGAATTCCCCCTGTGCAATAAGTAATGGCAACTAACAGCACTATAACTAGCAAAGCCTCACATAGTCACCAAAAGCTTAGACATCTTGTACCAGCCTGGACAGTGAATAATTATAAGTCAGCTGTTTAGTGCACACCTGTTGCTAAAAAAGTTCTGCTTTGACAACTTCAAAAAATTGGCTGGACCCAGTTTAACCTTATGAGACTCCAGAATAAAACGGCACCCATAGCAAATGCAGCAGTTATCCTAGTGCAAACAGCACTTAATTTTAACTTAGTGACTAGCAATTTAAACTTAATACGAATCGAGAACGAATAATGATTCCAACCTGCGGCAGTGAATCAATTCGTTTCAGTTTCACACAGCATGGCTTTGTAGCTGACTTGGTGGATGATAAACTGCTCTGCAGTGACGCTTGGCTAAACACTTGTGACAACTTCCTTGGACTTCGTCTCCTATCAACATCATCCTCGTCCGTGTCGGGTTCAACATCCGAGTAGATCGGACAAGACCTCGGATTTCTGAAGTGGTGGAAAGAAGTCCCCGAGACATCGGACACACGCGTTGATGAAGAACGGGAAACGTCGGCCAAGTCCGGAGAAGAGATGGCATTTCTAGTCTTTGCACGGACTTTCCTCAGATTACAGCGTTGTGAGATGACGCTGTTCGTGCTGCAATCACTAGGCGGCGGGTTAGCCTCAATCACATCCAATAATACGACTTCTTCCGCCATGCTCGGAGACTGATTGCCTTGCTCGGGCAAACTTTGAAGCCGTATTTGTGCATTCTCCACTGGAGAAGATGTGGTTTCGTGTAAAACCACTGGCGTCGAAACTTCGAAGTGCATTTGTGAACCTGCTTCAAAAAAAGAGAATCTCGGTGAAGACGACGACGACGACTGATCGTTCCGCTGGCAGCACACTGACTCCAGCTCGTAGTATGGACTGGCAGCAGGCAAAGGTGCAGACTTATGTGATGACGGAGACTCGAACATATCATCGGGTGACTCGCAGACATTAATCAGCCCATCGTCACCGATAAAGTCTGCATCTAACATACGACGACTATCATCAGCTGGTGCAGGTATGTCCTTACTGGTGTTCGTATGTTCCGCATCCCACTGTTCAAGGGAAGATTCTTCAAACAGGGACGGCGGAGAAACCGCGGAGTAATGGCTACTCTGAACTGCAGTGGGTGGCACTGGTGAAGACGGCTGTTGTTCTTGTGGACCGCTGTTAGCTATATCATTTGAACATGTTATATCGGCATATTCATCGGCAGACGTTGGTACCTTTGCGACTGAGTCATCGGTATCATTAACCATCGTGCCATCCTCTGCTGCCGACGCCAAAGACACGCGATCAGTCTGTGAATCTTTCGGAGTAGCACAAATTCCAGAGCCGCCCAGCTGCGCAGAATATGATGCATGCTGGCTCTTCGCCTCTTCATCTTCATCGCGATCGACTACTACCTCATCAAGTTTACTTGCTAACAGTTTTGTGTCCGATGACCTGTTGACATCAACACTGTTATCCTCAGCAGCTACCAGCAGCTGGTCGGTGTCAGATGCATTAAGTAAAGCAGGCAAGTCATTCAACTTATCACAGATCGCGATCTCTGCCGTGGTATTATTGGATGACAAAATCCGCTCTTCGCGTTCAACATGCTCAGCGGCGAAGGTCTCTTCCAGCTTCCGCAGCAAAGCCTGGCTCAACTCAATCACTTCTTCTTCTTCTTCATCCTCTGACAATGATGACTCGCTTTCACTTATATTTTTATCTTCCTCGTTGGCGGTTAGATTCTCTCCTACACAGACAGACTGCGGCATGGAATTCTGCTGTCGCTGCGTCAACATAAATTGATGCAATTCCTCTAGTTCATCATCGCTCGTAATCTCTTCATCACTTTTGCGAGCATCTTCAGCAACATCTTTGCCAATTTCACCTAACTTTCGGCTAACATTGGTAAGGCTGCTGACATGCTGACTGGGGCTCTGATGCAATGCCTTTATGTCAGCATCAGCGACATCTTCACATGCTAGCTGCAGCTCTTCTAGGTTAAACCTACACAGAAATCACAAACATGTTGTGGAGTGACTTGGTACAGAAAAAAATAAAAATAAATACAAATCTGACATGAACACAAGAATGGCTACAAGTACTGTGAATGCTGACCACATTCACAAAATAACGTTAATACTACCATCAAGCTACAGCACTTCTATATCACCAAAAGAGAGAGTGATTAAGTAAATTAAATCAAACAAGAAATTTGAGATAATGCTCACAAGATGTGCGAAAGCCTATAGCAGTTCCAGTTCAGTAATTTAGTTGAAAAATTGGGATGTTCACGCTAAGTTAATATACAAATACCAAATTCTCTATCTGGATCGCATAACGACAGTAGCGTGGCGCCACCTTGTGAATGACATAGACTTGTGTCACAGCCTGAAATCACCAAAAGTATCCATAAAACCCCCTATTTTGGCGTTCAAGGTCATTCAAGGTCATTGAATTCGGCGCCAATCGAGGGGGTGGGCAAAATTTGTGATTTTTGGCCAATAAGTCACTGTATCTCAGTAACGATGCGAGATAGGGCCTAGGTTACTATTAAGCACCAATAGGAAGTCGTACACTGGCTCTCAATTGGCGCCAAATTCAGTGACCTTGAATGACCCTGAACGCCAAAATAGGGGGTTTTATGGATTTTTTGGGGCGATTTCGGGCTGTTCGTTACGGGAGGATTTTAGTGGCAACGTCACCGTATTTAATATTTATAAATGACGTCACACTGACGCTATCATCATAAAACTCACAGCTGCTATTCAGAATTACATTTCCTACAAAACTTACATTTTGAATTTTTCATATTTGGAAAAGTAACAGAATGACGCTGTTTTGTAACTTATTTGTCGAATGACCTTTGTATTCCGATAGACCCATTTGGTGGCGTAGCATAGTGGTTAGAACGTCGGTCCTGGCCGGCGAACTTTCCCTATCCTGCGCTAGACTGATGGATGGCCGTTTGACCACTTTGTGGATTGAGCGTCCGCTATCAGTCAACCAACAAGGCCAACTCAGCCTGCCATCCCTCCGGGGTTGGTTAAATGAGTAGTAACCCATTTATATGGGTTACGGAAGGT
>Ga0209454_1001721_pt1 | contig 14100 bp, 10 predicted proteins | sample WorMetHERISLAND1_2_FD_187400 | JGI IMG/M metagenome (GOLD analysis project Ga0209454, IMG submission 187400) | Marine gutless worms symbiont microbial communities from Max Planck institute for Marine Microbiology, Germany - Olavius geniculatus... | ecosystem: Host-associated > Annelida >...
AAAAAGCACTAAAAATGCGAGCGTAGGCTTTTTATTTTGCCACACAAGCGAGAATACGGTCTAGGGCCGGTTATTGCATGTAGCCGAAACTGTTGAGAAAACACGCAAGTCAGAATGCGCAGGGGCCAAAATATCGCAAAGAACATGTAGCTGTCGTTGATTTTATCTGTACTAACAGAAAAAAACACTGAAAATGCGAGCGTAGGCTTTTTATTTTGCCACACAGGCGAGAATACGGTCTAAGGCCGGTTATTGCGTGTGGCCGAAACTGTTGAGAAAACACGCAAGTCAGAATGTGCATGGGCCAAAATATCGCAAAGAACATGTAGCTGTCTTTGATTTCATTTGAACTAACAAAAATAGTATTTAAAATGCGAGCGTAAGACTTTGTTTTTGCCACACAAGCAAGAATACGGTCTACTTCGTGTTCACTAGAGTTTGTTTCGATAAGCAGCAAGTCTAATGTCTACCTGTAACTGTTTTCACGTTTAACGAGCGTATATCGTTAAATAACCATTTTTTAGCGGAATGTCTTTCTTTGACGCTCGCGTTCGCAAGCTTTCTTGAACCGCGAACGTCGGGACTTAAACTTCAGAATTGTACGTTCGATGCCAAAAATTTTACACGCAAGTGGTCTTGGTTTGTCTCCAGCCATTTCGGCGCAATTCACTCTTGCTGTAGCCAAAAACTGCGAAAAATTCGCCAAAAACTATCTACTGAGGGTTCCAGGTCGTTCAAGGTCATCAATGTTGATAAAACTTAAAAGCCCGTGACCAGTGTTTGTTATGACACGCAACACGACAGTACCTATCTGCAACCGTTTTTACGCGCGAAAGCAGCTACTGCTTTCGGCGCGTCTTAGCCATCGCAATTCTGTCTGTCCGTCTGTCTGTCTCATGGGTAGATCAGTCAAAAATGGTGCAAGCTAGGATCGCCAAATCTTCACCGACGGCGGCCTGGAAGACTCTAGTTTCAGGAACCGTAAAGATTTTCCATAAATTCGAAGGGGGTCACCCCGAACGAGGGAGCTAAATGAGAGGGGGGTGGGCGAAATTTGCGATTTTCGGCCAATAAGTCGCTCTATCTCAGTAACGGTGCGAGATAGGGACTAGGTTACTATTAATCACTAATAGGAAGTTGTACACTGGCTCTTGATTGGCGCCGAATTTAATGAGCTTGAATGACCTTGAACGCCAAAATAGGAGGTTTTTATGGTTTTTGGCGATTTCGGGCTGCAACACAAGTGTAAATCATTCACAAGGTGGCGCCACGCTACTATCGTTAGGCGATCCAGATAAAGAATTTGGTATTTGTATATTAACTTAGCGTGAACACTCTAATTTTCAGCTAAACTACTGAACCGGAACTGCTATAGGCTTTCGCGCGTCTCGTGAGCATTAGCTCAAATTTCTTTTCACACTAGCTTAGTCAATACAGCAAAATAACGTCTTTTTAGAGAAGTACCCCTCTTTGACGCCCTCGTTCGACGGGTACCCCATAACTCAGAAGCACGAAATTTTGTCACAAAAAATACAGTCTTTGTGATAGCCCACAGTGCAGATTTCGTGATTTTTGCTCGCACCTTTTTGATAGGTCTTAAGAGTGTGACAGACAGACAGACATACGGACGTCTAGGCGGTAGTTATAACGCGCGAAGCATTGCATGCTGTTGCGCCTAAAATGTGTTAACAGTGCGTGTAAATTTTCATTTTGTGGGTGGAAACGTATGCCTAGTAGCCACTTCTCTGACCAGTTTGCTAGTTTTGATGAACACATTGAAAAAGACCAGAAACGACATGGGTCCCGTCCGAGAACCGACGCTTGTGGTACGCCGCTTAGAACCTCCACCCAGTTGGAGAGTGACCCATTAACACTGACTCTCGTATATTTTGGTCGCTCAGAAAGGCTTTGATCCAAATCAGCTGCTTCCCAGCCATTCCACTTCCACTCAGCTGTAATGTCTCAAGTAGTCGTCTCGAGGCATCGTGTCGACAGCTTTGCGATAGTCAAGGAAAATAACACCCAGTCCGTCAGGCTCGAATGCTTAGCAGATTAGCGAGACAAGATCGACCACGTGTGAATCCATGTTGGCTGGAACTGAGTAAGCTCTTTTCAGTGTATTATTCGACCACTGCTTCTTCGACGACAGTATCCATTACCCTGCATGGCACTTAAGGCCGGATTAACACATACCGGTAAGGGGGCCCTGGGCAGCTCTCGGTTGTGGGGCCCCTATGTGAAATACCAAAAGTAGTTAAGAGCTTGACAATAAAACATATTTACAACGAATGATGGGCATCAAGTATGCATACTAATTCAGCAACTATAACTGGCACTGCATGCTTCTTTTAAATGGAACGTAAAACATTGCTGTTTTAGCAAGCGTTTTTCTCTAATGTAGTTGTTTCTAATTCAGGCACGAGGCATTATACAGGGTGTGCCAAAATGACTCAACTTGTGGCTGTCAGAACTTCATCAAATTTCGACCAAATTTCATAGTTTTTGACACACAAAACAATAACATTATGTGAGGTACAATCAATGTCCACCTTACCTAATTAATGCCAACGTACTACCGTGTTAAACGCAGATGCTAAAAATTGTTACATAATGCTTAGTTGTTGTCACCGCAAAAGTTCCAACGACTTTATTAAGCACACAATAAACTAAAATGTTATTTATTCAGCAGAGTTATTAGTTTGTGTAACAACATGCTTCCAATTATTTTAGAATTTATGCCCAAAATGTACGCAATGGCTTAGACGTTATGCCACGGCTAACAGCGGCATTAACGATTAACTGATCAATATCACAGCAATCATTCATGAATTAGATGTGTTTTGAGCTCACAAGTAAGCTATTTTGTCGTCTGCTATTTTAAGCGTAATATATCTAATACGGTACCGCAAGATAATTAAATCACGTGACACCCTCTGTCAAACTTGTAATGAAAAGGTTAGCAATCTGATACTGGTAATCACCGTGTAATGTAACAATTTGGAGCATCTGCCTTTTACACGGTAGTGCGCTGACAGAAATTACGTGACGTTGATTGTACCTCACATAACTTTATAGTCAAAAATTATCGAATTTGGTGTCGGTTTGACGAAGTTCTGACCAAAAACAGTTGGGTCATTTTTGGCACACCCTGCCGACCGTACTGTGGCTAAACGGTGCAAAATAGAGCCTAGGTTGCTATTGATCACTAATAGGAAGTCGCATACTGGCTTTCAAATGAGATCTGAATCATTGACCTTGGACTACCTTCAATGATCCTAACGCACTATGGTCAGCCAGTAATGCGGTATTGTGGGTGAACAGTAACACGTACAGGGTCGGCGATGAAGCGGTGGCGAGTTCCTATAGGCTGTCAATAGTAACCATGTGTCCGTCTGCAGCGGTTTGGTCACAGTTTTGAATGGAATGTGTAAAGCTATAAGCGGCCGTATCTCTGAAACGGTTTGAGATACGGCCTAAGTTGCTATTGATCGCAAATAGGAAGTCGCATATTGACTTTGAAATAACATGAAAATCATTCACTTTAAATGACCTTGAAGGTCAGTACTGCAACACGAAATGTATAGGCTGTAGCGAGTCTTCCCGAGCAATGCGTTTTTATTGTGAAAAATATTTGCAAAACTTGCGTCCGATATTTTCCTTGTTCAGTTACTTCGGTTGGCTTTTCCTAGCGATAGCTGCACTTTTTGTATCTCAGTTTTTAAACACATTTACAACCAGTGGTCAAGCCTCTTACGATTACTACGTGAGTTGTTCGATTGACAGGGGAATTATTAACTACTGCTGTCAACGAGTAGTTAGGTCTAATGAACTTGACAACTAACTACTGGTAAAACTAATTTCCTTTATCTTATATTAAAATAACTATCAGTAGCGAAAACACAAATGTCAATTAGGGGAGACTCGCCTCCCTTCTCCCCTACCCATCACCTTTCATGTGTTCTTTTTCTCCCCCTTTTCCTTTTCATTCTCTTGAAAGTAGCATCCATAAATTTCCAGCTAGGAAGTATGGGGTGTGCTGCAAGCTCCAACAGCAGGGTTTGATCGTGGAAGCTCCAGCTGAAATCGAATACGGTGCACTACAGTATTAAAATATGCAATCTGATAGGAATAATTTTAATTATTTTACCGAGTCGCCAATATCTATTTTTACAAAAAATAAACGAGATTGTGGCGGAAGCCTGGGCTTTCACTGTCTACGCCACCAGTACAAATTTGACAAAATTATAGTTCAGACAAAAAGGCTTTAAATGTGTCTTTATGCCTTCAACATTAGAAACAATTTCAACAATTATTTAGACATTGATGATATGACTCTGGAAAAAACATCGAAAACGATAGAAATCACACACATGGCCAAATTTTACAGTCAAAACGTTGTTACTATTAAAAGATGTCAGTACAAGAAAGCCCAGCTGTGGCTGAACGGTGCGAGATAGGGCCTAGGTTGCAATAAAACATTGATAAGTAGTTGCATATTGGCTTTCAGATGATATGAAAATCATCGACCTTGGACAACCTTGACAATCCATTACAGACGACAACAATGCCAACGACGCCTACACCATAGTTGTAGCGCATCAAAAACGCCTTTATTACATTAGAAGACAGTTGTATTTTTTCAGCATTTTTTCCCACAAAAAGTAGGGGCCTCATTTTCTGTGTCAGGGCCGTGGACAGCTGCCCATGTTGCCCATGCCTAAATCCGGCCCTGGCTTGCTATCACACTAGAAACAAGGGCGGAGGAACAAACTACAAAGTGGAGGTACAAACAATCTGCAAGTGAAGCAAGCAGGAAAATTTTGTAATGTTGTGTGCAGTCTGCGTACAACAGTTCAAAATTTTTCCTGCACCTTTGTTAACTTTTGCACCCTGGTACTTTTACATTCCCTTTTCCTCATCCTCTGATACTTTTCCTGATCCTCTGAGTTTTCCCTCATTTCCCCTGACTGTAGTAACCATGTTTTCCTCAATGACTGTCAAGGCTTTCCGAAAACACTGTTGGCAGTAAGCACAACATGCAAGTTTAGCTTAGTTGTAAACAACTGTAATTTGTGCCACATGAATCGTACTGCAACATGCACTCAGTTAAACACAGAACTGTGTGGTGCAAATTATACACTACACTAGTCAATTTCTGTACTAGCACAAACAGTCCGAGACAGGCAAGAACACAAAATGAATTTATGCATCATAAAAGCTGGTAGGCAGCATGCTCGCTAGCTGCAATGCAAAGCGAAAGCATGGCTGCAATCAACAGCACACAGCTAGTCATCAATATGCGGACAACAGACAGGCAGGCAGACTGGGACAGCCAAGGACATGCTGTCTCTGAATTCAAGGTCTCCTTAGCTTGCAGTTAGCAAGACGATAACACTGATGTGTGAAGTAACAAAAGCTTACAATTTGTGACAGAAAAAAATTATGGGTGTTTTGCAACTAGATTTCCCCAAAGTGGGATTTTTTCCAGCCAAAATTCAGCATTATGGATGTATATTTTTGGACAGCCAGCAATTTGAGATGATGTAAGAAGCAACTGCCCCTATGCCATGACGCCAGTGGATCCAACCAGCAGAGACTATATCCATTCCACTCAAGCACATGTATCATAAATGTCAAACATATACTTCTAGACGTCACTGCCTAGCAGTCTATACTTCACACATTCATAGACAGAGACAATGAAAAATACACAGGCAACTGATCAGTTCAGAAAAAGAGTAAGCAATAAAATTAAATACAGGCCAAGTCGCAAGTAAAAAATATATTGACTAAATATGTGTAGTATGTAACATTAATTAACACTAATTAATAATATGCTGATCAATCTCTTTCTACTAACTGAAACGATAACATCACTTTGAAGTACTTTTATCAAAAAATGTTGTGCCAGCCAAATGCACCTGAACGTCGCACAAATGCCGATGACATCACTCACAGGACAACGCTTGGTGTACAAAATGACATTCACAATTGAAAATATTAAATCCGTCACTTTTTTTCTCAGAATAATGTTGGATTCATACTTTTTTTCGTAGTACAAGTAATGACGTATACGTGACATCATAAATTACGTCATTAGATTTTGCTCACTACTAAATGTCTGTGATTTGTAAAATTAAGTTATTGAGTTTTTTCGTTGGGCTAACTATTGATGAAACGTTCGGTTTTTTGACATTATTTGTACATAAATTAGGCTGCATTTGACCTCAAGGCAATAGAGCTTGTTAGCAACCCTCACAGTCCGAAAATGGCCGAAGCTGAGAAAAAAATTCAGCACTTCAAACATGATTTTTAGGGTGTTAAGATGTATTAGCAACCAGTAGATTAATGAATATTGTCCAATTAGCAGTTGAATAAGCCAATTAGCACTTCATAACAGTTGTGTAAAATGATGCGACTTGGCCCTTAAATTGAAAGTCACAGACTCGCAGAATTAAAAACAATCCCAAATATCTCCGCACAGTGTCGACTTGACTAGATGGCGAAAAAGCGGCACTCGCTTTCACGTCGAGTTACATTGTCGACCCTTTGAACAGCAGTCACAATAGCCTGAAACCACAATCCACAATGAGACGTTCAGTGACTGTACGTTATGACAGTAACAACTACACCGTTGTTTTAATTCACATTTACCAACAATTTTTTGTTCATTGCAAAAGATGCAGTTTTTCCCAAACAAAATTCTTATTGTTTTATTTTTAAAAACTCCCAGACATTGTTAACATAAAGATATGTAATGCAGAAATTCAATGCTGCATAAAATAATTGAAAAGGGATGCCTGGAACTTACAGCACAAGTTTCACTTCTAAGAATGGTGAAAAAGCTGCTTGTCTTATCACTGACATCTGCACATTGTAAATGTATGTTAGAAATTTGTGCACATTACAAACTGCATATACAGAAAAGACCTATGCTGTGCAGTCACTAGTGCATGAGCCCGATTCCAGAGTTCTGTATCCACCACTTGGTGGAGGCATATCACATGAAGCAATAGACCATATTTATCTTTTGCATAAGTTTTTGTTATTGCTTCAATTAATGTCTCAACAGATATAATATGAACAAACTGTGCTGAAAACCAACGTTATGCAGACAAACTATTAAGATGCAAAATGATAACTGGAACCGTATGCATGTTGTAAATCTCACTCAAGTTACACATTTACTGTTATTTCTAAATTATAGTAGCATACTTACAGGGTGTCGCCAAAAAAGCCCTACTAAGTTTTTTGCTGTGTTCTCAGCCACAGTTTGGCATTTTAACTTGAAATTTTACAGCTTTATTTACCAAAACCTTCCACATATAACTGCCAAGTAAAATGTTATTCTGTTGAAAAACGACAAAGTTATAAACTGTTTAACATGACCGCCTGCCGATTTTTCAGCATTAACAAATGTTCAAGCTACTACACCAACGCAATAACATTGATGACAAACACAGTTAAGTAATGATCAGATGCTAGAATTTCACTGTCAATGTGAATGTTTGAAGTGTCCACTGACAGCTCCAAGCTCCAACTCAAGCCTTCAGTCACTTACTACGTACGATAGGTCTTTCACAGCCTTGTCGATCAATCCTTGTGACAGGTTGCCCCAGATAACCTGACACGGTTCCTTGACTTCGGTGATTGTTTTTAGCTTTGGTTTAAGCTTGATGTAAACCTCCAACATTGCACCGCACACATGACAGTTCAATGGGTTTATATTCGGTGAATTTGGAAGCCATTGATCATTTGTGATAAAATCTGGACAGTTGGCTCACAGCCCGTTCTGTGCACAGCGCGCTGTGTGTGTTGGTGCGCCATCCTGCTGTAAGATCAATCTGGTGGGCAGCCGGCGATTGCTTTAAAGGAACAACAATTTAAAAATGATTAATAAACAAAATAAATTACTGTTTATCAAAATGTGACTGTGACATCATCGGCAGTAACGTGGTAACCAGTTTTTGAACATTGAATAGCATTTTCAGCTTGATCATTGTTAATGCTAAAAAACTGGTAGGCGGCCATGTTACAAAGTCTATAACTTTGTCGTTTTTTAACAAAATCATAGTTCAGTTGGTATTTAGATGTAGAACGTTTCAATGAATAAATTGATAACATTTCAAATTAAAATTCTAAATAATTGCTGAGAAAACAGCAAAAAACTTTAGGGGGATACTTTTTTGCCACACCATGTACACCAGCATACGAAGTATCAGATGCTATTCTTTTCCTCATCATGTAACATGAAATGAAGCATAAATGTTTATAAAGTAATTGCCAACTTTGGTAAAGTAAAACAGCACACAACAACTTGCCTCCGGAATGAGTACAAATGTGATGATGTCATTGTGTGAAAACCGTGGCGGAAGGTCAAACACTCCACGTGTGTCCGGATTCCACCCTTCCCACTCATTAACGTAATCTCCCACAATTGTGTCAACTCGCTGAAACTGCAAACATGCAAATAATGTCAAGTACAGTTTTAACAAACGAGCTACACTGCAAACATGCATTTTACAGCAACACAGTGCACTTCATTAAAATGCTCTGCTGTTTTTTTTTGCAGTCAACTAAGAGACATTGTTTAGCAGTCATTATAATTACAATTTCTTTCGATACATGCAAATCGCACAAGAATCCACTGCATTTCTTAACAACAATGTTGTGTAAAAAATTGGTGACATTAGTGAAATCATTAGGATGCTATAACGAAATCTGTTACATCTACACTGCTAACTAAAGTACGGGTAAACTATGAAACTCTGCAATCAAAAAATGCAACATGAGATATTTCACAAACTCACATTCTGACATTCCTATCAACTACAACTTGTAAATACAAATAAATGTACAACACTTAAGTTCATACACTTATTAATGGCAACATTTAAGGACTTGCACATCAAAAACAGCAAAAAAATACAAAAGGTGATATTGCCCGCATCACACTGACTGTGTGTCAATGTGCTGCTGAATAACATCACCTTTTGTATTTTTGTATGTATAAACTCATGTTTTGCACATGTACATTTGCTTTTTTATTACTAAAAGAACGTTTTCCTTATTTCCTACAGTAGATCAGTTACATATATATTTGGCCATAGATATTTTACAATAACGATCTTACCGTTTGGGGTCACGTGACATTGAAATGGCAACCAGGATCGGTTGTGGTGAAATTAAACTGGCCTCATTGAATAGCCCGTCCCCCAAAACCTCTCATGCGATCTTGGAGATATCTTACAGAAACTGAATTATAGCATTTTGGTTTCAAATTTCGCTGCATGACAACAAGGGTCGGTCGAGGTAAAATTTCATTAGCAGCATTCGATGGCCCAACCCTGAAAACCCCCTTATAGACGCAACAATCTCGCAGATATCTTTAGCAGAAACAGACTTGTAGCCCATTTTGGCCCAAATTTTGTTGCCGTGGCAACCAGGAGAGTCCGGGGTAAATTTGAATGACTCTGTTACATTGGCCATCCCCGAAAGCCATACACAGAACCAAAAATTACGACTATCTTATACACGGCCAAAGTTATGACCGTCTAAAAAATTGTTTGATTTTTTCAATAGGCGCCATTGTAATTTTTTTCGCATTTTTCTAATACATATGTTACATATTAAGTTTCAATTTTCTAGCCCCCAAAAAACACTCCTTTGCCTGATACCGCATTGTTTGAGCCAATGTGTGCAAAAATTCGCAGAGGGGTCTGACCTGTAGATGCGTGGAAGAAAAAAAGGTATATGGCTATAAAATTTTTTGCATAATATTTCACCTATTTGCTCAGAAGCTCCCCTTGGGCAGATTTGCACTAAATTTCGCATGAAGCGTCATCTCGACAACATAATCAACCGTGCCAAATTTTATCTCAATCGGGTCAGAGGTTGCAATCTGTGGGGGTCGAATTTTTGGCTTTCCCATGGGAAAGAGAAGTCGCCGTTAACAAATGGCTTAAACTGCCATTCAGACTGTGATACTAATCTGCAATGCAAATGCTCAGGCAAAGATAGTTTTAATGCTTTAACAGCATATATGACAGAAGTATAAAAAACGGCACAAATAACATTCCTTACAAGTTACACATGATCAGAGACCAAGACACTGAAGCCAAGGCCAAGGCCAGTGGTCTACAAGGCCAGTGTTTTATTCTCTGAACTGCTGTCGAGTTCAAGGCCAGTCCTTGATGACCACATCTCTGCCAAGAATTGAAAAATGACACATTGTTAACATTAACTGTTACAAACAACTGGATGCAGATGTTCTGAATGAAAGAAACAAAAATGTTTTCAATAATGACAACTGAGTACTGACTCACCTGACTGTAATGATCATGGAATGGCCCAAAGCCAGTCTGTGCCAGCAGAAACTTGGCGTGCTTGGAAGTGATCCTTTTCTTGAAATTGTCCATGAAACTGGAAGATTGACGGCCGTCAAAAACCTCCCTCAGATGGCTTTTCATTGCAGTGCTGCCATTGCATTCCACCAAACGCTCCCTGTATTGATGCTCCTCTGTTCTGCAAGCAACAAAAACAAAAGGCGGTTTTCAACTTTTGACGCTGCAGAAGGTTGAAAATCACAGATGCCGGGAAAAAGCAGTTGTGTCAAACCTTCAAGGCAGAATGTCTTGGCTGTGACTACTGCACTATGGCTTCGTTGGAGAGACATTACTGCTGCTGCTGCTACTAATAGTACTAGTCGGAATATTCATCCTACTCCTATTTACTAACTCCTGCTCTTGCAGACACTACAGCAGACAATTTCATTACCATGGCAACAGGAATCACTGGTAGTAAGTCAGGCTAACAACACTCAGTCATTCGATAGTCAAATGTTCAACACAATAAGCATACACGGATCTGTCTCTCACAAAGTCAGAAAAAACTTTGTTAAATTTATCTGAATTGAACTAAGCATTAAGTGAAAAACTGCAACAACATTGCAACAATACACGCATCATTACTGGGCAATATTCAAGCACTGTATAATGACGGTATTTTGCAATAAAGCTGCGGCATTTTAATGTTGCTATGGGCATGTTGTGCTGACTTGGTCTGTCACTACCAGTTACCACAGCGCATAGACTTCTTAAAATAAGGACTGACAGTGCCTGTTCTTGGGTTCGCAAACTTATGTCCATAAGTATTATAATTTTTTTCACTATAACTTTATCAAATGTTCTTCACACCAGAATCATCTGACTCCGGATGTAGTCTTTTTGTTCGTTAATAGCTGTATAGCGGGTGGCCAAAAGTGTGTCATAATGCGATGACGATGCCAGAAAGTCGTGAAGCGCACCGCAAGTAAAATAAGTAGAATGTTTAACTTGAGCACATCTCTAGCTGATTTATGTCTATGGTCATGAAGTTTTATCTATGTAAACTGCTCTGCGTCATTCGTGACGTCATTTTAATCGAAAATTTTGACAAAGAAACCAATTGAAGTGCGGTGGATACGGCAGGTAAAGAATTGACAAGGGAGCAAAAGAAAATTATCATAAAATTAAGTAACAGTAATTCTAACCAAGCATTCATTTCGAATACATTAAACGTAAGACAGGCTAGCGTACGGAAGTTTCTGAAGTGATGGAAATGTTTACAAAGCGAAGAAAAGTGGCTTTAAACTGACAGATCACCGAATCTGATTAAAGGAGCGATTGGATAGCAATTCGTCATGTTGAAGCGCACAGAAAAAAGACATCGGCTGAAATTATAAACTACGTAAATGATATGCCGACTCGAGGATCATCTCCACATATGATACGACATCGTTTGCATTACAGATGGAAAATTTGGAAAACAAACTGTAACAAGCAGGATGAATTAACCTCGCCATGTGTTTTGGTGTAGACAGAAGCTGAGCTGGAAAGCAGATAACTGGAGATCAGTTGGATTTATAGATGAAACTCAGATAGTAATAGGACATGACAAAAAAGTCAAGGCTACGTTTGGAGAAGGCTACACGAAGTCTGGAATCTTGAATGTCTTGAGAGGCAGCAACAGTTGAAATTTATCACCATGTTCTGGAGTTGTATTTGCTACGAAAGAGTGGGTACTCTTGTAGCAAATGGCATAAATATTGACTGCTGTAACTATTTGAATGCACTCGATGCAAACTTGTGGCCAGGTGTGTGCAAACATTTTGCTGCAAAGCACTTCTTTTAGCAGGATCATGGCCCCGGTACAACTATCAGTATTTACTCATCTGTGGAAAATAGAAAAAAATCATATTTTGGGTTTTATGTAGTCAGCACAATCACTGGACAAAAACATTATCAAAAATACGTGGAAAGTCATAAAATCGCCTGTGCAGAAGGAATTGTCAGCTATTAACTCTCGACAGAACCCTATCAAGTCTACTGTAACAACCTGAAGTAAAGTTTATTAAACCTCCATTCGTCAGCTCTACGTATCCATTCCGCGACGAATTAGTTCTGTTATTGCGCACAAAGGATTGATAACAAAATTCTAAAACGTCAGGTAAGCGCTTTTGTTGAAATACTGTTGTTTACGATGTTTGAATTTAACTGGCAAAAAACGAATCGAGCATTCGCGCTGCCGCCATTATGACACACTTTTGGCCACACGCTGTAGCTCTGTTAGGGGTTCAAGCTTCTAAACAGCTATATTCCAACCTTTATCTTTGATGCGTATATATGTACTGGGCTAGTAGCGCGGTATGTAACTTCACATGTTACTTAATAACTTACTTACATTATAAAACACAAAAAATGAGCTAAACCTAAAATTGTAACAACTGCATTATATGCATGCATATGTAATTAACAATAATGATAGTTCTAATAATCTTACTTTAACGTATGTCTGAAGGATAACGGAGATTATTAGAATTACCGTTGTTGTTAATCACATATGCACACATATAATGAAGTTCTTACAATTTTAGGTTTTACTCTTTTTATCATGTCTCTGTAAAGGTTAAACTTTGAAGAAATAAGCAGATTTCGGCATAAATCATTCAAAATAAATTAACTGGCACAGACTACTAAGCGCGCGATACTGAAAAGACTGCCGATGCAATTTTTAGGAAATTTTTATGGGAAGTTTCCCCAACAAGATTTTCCCTAACACTTCACTGATTTTGACGGAAATCCATGGAACTACTGAAACATTTCCATGACAACTATAAAATTATCTAACATTTTCCTGTTTTTCAGTCACGCTGAACAGTAGTACAGTGACCCGAGCGGAAAATAAAACAGTCAAAATGTCCGACAAAGCATGATCATGATCATTTCTTTGCAATACACAAAAAATTGGCTAAAATAGATGCAAAACCTAACAAAAGCAGCCACTGTCTGTCAATAAACTTACTCTGGCTCGCTTGGTGTGCTGCGGCTTTCAATCTCTTCATCCTGACATTGATCGACTTCCTGTAACGCACGAAAGCATATATTTTAAGATCAAAGCGCTGTAACGTCAAGCAGCATTTGTATACATCTTAATATTTGCAACTTCAAACTTCATATGTGAACAACAGACTAGACAAAATTACGACACTGTGCAAAAGAAACATTATCAAATTCACCCTCTTAACATACTTTCACCTTAATCAAAATGTTGCACACCTGCATTATTTTGGCACTCTAAAAGACCTGTGTCAACAATTTAAGATTCAGCTTATAAATCATAAGTCACGTGTCATTAGCAAGGGAGTGTATCACAGTAAGTGTGTGTACATAATGTAAGAAGTTATTAACAGTTGATTCCAGTACAGGTGTCACATGACACATTCTTCTGACCTCTTGTAGTGGCAGTGGCGAAATGTGCTCGACTGTGTCATCCTCCGAGACCGCTGACTCCTCCACCTCTGAAACATTACATCACATCATCATTGCACGGCACACACACACTAGAAGTAAATAACACTCTGCGTGATTGGAGTCCAGGGGGTAAAGACGATTTCCAAAAATTTTGAAAAGGTGCTTTACAAAAGTTTCAAAATATGTGGACCAGAGTTCACCAGTTTTAAGAAAATCGAGACTAAAGTTCAAAATTTGATCACCCAATAATTTTTTTGTTTCTGAACTTTGGCCCATAAAATTTTGAGGGCTTGCAGCGCTTTCCGGGGGC
>Ga0209454_1001722_pt1 | contig 14099 bp, 7 predicted proteins | sample WorMetHERISLAND1_2_FD_187400 | JGI IMG/M metagenome (GOLD analysis project Ga0209454, IMG submission 187400) | Marine gutless worms symbiont microbial communities from Max Planck institute for Marine Microbiology, Germany - Olavius geniculatus... | ecosystem: Host-associated > Annelida >...
ATATAAATATATATGAATATATATTAAGAGACTGATTATATTAAGGACATTTTGCATTGCTGTACCTGAGACGGGCTCGAGTGACTGCGAGCGACCAGTGGTTATAGGTGGTGGCGGTGGTGAAGGTATCCACACGACGGGTCTGCGGTTGTCCTTCCAGTCGGAGACCTGGTTCTCTCGCAGCACGTTCAGTTGAGTCCTGGCAGGGCCGGATGACGTCAGGTACGGAGGCCCGGCGGCTGTCACGTCAGAGCCACGTCTTGGAGTGAACACCAGACGTGCAGCGGACACCGAGATGCCTCCGCGAGACTCCTTGCTAGCGTCTGAGCCGGCAAGCTGTTGTGACATCATCAGTGGCACGGGACTGGCCCGGTGTGATGACTGCGGTATCGGCGAGAAACAGATGCGACGGTAACCTTGTATGTTGCCGCCAGTCGCTGGAGCGCTGGACGGTCTCTGGTGCGATGCGGTTGATACCGATGGAGAGAACGGACAAATGGCTGGACTTATGGCAGACTGGCTGAGACTAGTGACAGATGATGAACTGAGCGGTCTGCTGTCTCTTGTCTCATCAACGGAGCTGTCTGCAGAAGCAATGTCTGAGGTGGTAATAAGTCGATAGTCTGGTTGACCAACTCTCTGATCTCCTGATGGTAAGCTCGTTATGGGACTCAGGACTTGTTGTCCAAACATCTTATCTCCTGTTGGGCTAAAGGGTCTACCGTAAATTTTCTGTTCAACGGAACTGTCCATGGCGGCAACAGTTGGAGTGGTAGGCCCGATAGGACGGTAGGTCAGCTGACCAAATCTTTGATCCCCTGACACCGGACTGGTCATCGAAGCATGGACTGGCTGTCCAACTTTCTGATCCCCTGTCAAAGGACTAGTTACGTATCCGTGGACTGTTTGTCCAATTTTCTGACCTATTGGTGGACTAAAAGGTCTAACCTCAATTCTTTGACCAACGGAACTGCCTCGGGCAGCAAAAGTTGCACTGGTAACAGATTGGTAAGCAGGTTGTCCAATTCTTTGATCGCCCTGAGGACTAAAAGATCTATTGTCTGTCTTTTGCCCAAAATAGTTATCCATTGACTCCAATGTTGGCCCATCATTGCGATACTGTGTTTGATTTCTCGGCGTATTGTAAACTTGACTATCAGCTGCCATCTGTCCACGGGTGTCAATGTTATCTGTCAGCTTCGTGTTGACTTCTGTCGGTGTTATGGGCTTGTTTGCTGCTGATGATATTTTCTCCGCTAGAGCGTGCTTGTTATTTCCTGGCTCTGTGATTCGTAGCTCGTACCCTGCTACCACCCGAGGACTGAATGGCCTTTGTTCCAGGGACGGCACAACGTTGGCGTTAAATCCCGGAGGTAAATAACCGATCGGAGGTGCGGACGGTGACCTTGTCTGTCCTTGAACTTTGCTCTGCGAGGGAGACTGAACAAACCGGTCATCTCGTGGACTGAAAGGTCTGCCTTGAGCGCGAACATCTCTGACGTCATAACTAGCGTGTGACGTCACGGCAGGTGCGCCCTGTCTAATACCAAACTGCTGCGGTGGCGGTGGATATCTGTTGTTTACCGGTGTGCCACCGGGCGCAGAAAATCGCTGGACGTGTTGTTTTACTCCCACGCGTGGAGCGAGCGGTCTGACTTGAGATCGAGCCGATACGGCAGCGGCCCTCGGCTGAGACTGGACATTCGGAACTGGCATTTGACTGGTTTGAGGTCTTAGCGGTCCTTGTGGTAAAGAACTTGGCATGGTAGACTGCTGGTAGTTTGGTGGAGGTGATTTGTAATTCGCAGATGCTACCTGACTGATCTGAGGTCTTGGCTGCGGAGTGACATGTCTAGTCTGAACTAAACCCGGCATGACATTGTCAGAAGTCACCGGATGTCGATGGTTTACTGTTTGAGGTTGATAGTTCGAAAGTGGGAAAGGTCTGCTCTGAGGTTGAGCCTGTGGTGATTCTGACATAGCAGAAGTATAAAACTGCTGGTAGTTTACTGGCCGAGGCTGATAGTTTACGGCTGGTATTTGATTGGTTTGAGGACTAAAAGGTCGGGCATGTGATGGACCTGCCATAGTAGAAGTCTCAGGCCGCTGGTAGTTCATGGCATGTACTTGATTGTTCTGGGGACTAATAGGGTTTGCTTGTAACATCGTAGAAACCTCAGATTGCTGGTAGTTTACGGATGGTACTTGTGTGTTCTGAAGACTAAAATGTTGGGCTTGTAATGATCCAAACATCGTAGAAGTTCCAGACTGTTCGTAGTTCATAGACGGATTACTTTGGTAGACCATGTCCGGTACTTGGCTGGTCTGAAGACTAAATGGTCGAGCTTGCGATGACGCAGGTATATTAAAAGTCTCAGGCCTCTGGTAGTTCGTGATGGGTACTTGACTAGTCTCGGGACTAAAAGATCTCTGTGATGTGATGGTAGAAGTCTCAGACTTCTGATAGTTTACTTTATCATGTTGGTAGTTCATAGCTGGTACTTGACTGGTTTGAGGACCAAAAAGTTGAACTTGTGAAGAACCTGACACGTTAAAAGGCTCAGGTCTCTGGTAGTTCACAAATGGTCCTTGATTGTTCTGGAGACTGGCAGGTCTTGCTTGAGACATGGCAGAAGCCTCAGACGGCTGGTAGATTGGTGGTTGATTTTGGTAGAAAAACGCATCATCTGATTTCTGGTTAGCATTACGTGCTGCTTCCACTGGTCGATCAACGGCATTGCCCGCACTGAATAAACGCACATTTCCACTGTCCTGCGACATTTCTGGACGAAAAGTACCACCATACACGTCTGACCTCTGTTGACCTTGAGTCATGTGACCTCCTGAAGCACTGATCTTAGAACTGCTCGCCGCACCATTTTCGGCTGACGTCGCTCGGTTAGTGCTGAGACTTGCCGGCGTTTGTAGTGAAGCGCCGAACGGTTTGTTTTGATTCGAGGCGATACGGGACGATTGGTAGTCGTTAGAAGCATTACTCTTCACAGAGTCAGGGTTTGGTGCCGCGACTCTGCGATAGCCTGATGGCGGACTTGTAGGCTGATCGTAGATATGACGACTTAATGATGGACTGAAGGGTCTTGAGTCTGCAGGTGCATCAGAAACAGTTTTACTGCTCGTCATCAACACTGCGTTGCCAGTCTGCTGACTGATTGGAGACGAAACACTGTTTGCTACTGCTGCTGCTGCTGATAACACAGTTACACGATATTTTATTAAAAAATGAGGACAACACACACTAAGAGTAGCAAACCAGCAATACAACAAATAACCAAAAAATAATATTTAAAAAGCAACAATAATATTTGGAGCAACTATAGGCCTAAAATATAAAAAAAACATACAAGTGGCACAAAATCATGACCACAAGCACTAAGGCTATAAAAATGCTGAGCGTAAGTCAACAGTTCATAGAGGCAGTGGTTGGATTTCTTCATTTTGTGAAATAAGTCAACAGTTCAAGCAAGCATTAATGATATCACTGAAGCTAAACAAGATAACTACCAAACCTGATGCTGTCGACGACTGTGATGTATCTAGTTGTGCGTGGTCGGCAAGACTGGGCGGTAGAACGCGTCCGTTTCCACCGCCTAGAAAACTCCCACCGGATCGCACGACTCCGCCGACCGTTGGGACGTATGGAACGCGGACGACAACTCCTGGGGTGGAAGAGAAAATAAACTGGGGGTTGATGGAAGGAGGAGAACTAAGCGACCTTTGACCCGCCGGAGTGAACTTCTGTACGGCGGGGGCTGGCTGGTTGGAGCCGGGGACAAAGTTGATCGACGACGTCGAGTGTTGACACTGATGATCCTCGTGGTCGGGTGTGGACTGGGTGCCGCTGCCGTGTCGTGGACTCCACGGTCTATCGTCAACGCGTGTCGTCGGACTGAATGGACGAGACTGTCTCACCGCAGCAGATACGGAAGAAAGTACGGACTGCTGGACCGATGACGTCACGACCGGTGACGTCACGTGATGCTGTGGTGCTGTTGAGTCTACCGCTGGTCGGATCCCAGGAGCAGGCTTCATAGCTGTTGTTGGACCCTTGCTGCCAGCTGCTGCTGTTGCTGCTGATGATGATGATGACGATGATGACTGTGCAGTCATAGGAAGCCAACTCTGACTAACTGATGACGTCATTGACGATCCACTAGTTACCTTTGTGACCTTGGAGTCGTAGTTCTCGACTATGATCGGAATTCTCTGACTACCACCACGTTGAGTTGGATCGGCAGATCTCATCTCAATCTGGTTGTGGTTATCGGCAGCGGGCGCTGTGTGGTTAAAATCAATCCCAACTAGTTCACCGATGACGAAGGTGTCTACCGGGCCAACAGCTGTTGGACCGGTGACAGGACGGTAGACAGGTTGTTGTCCACCAAATCTCTGATCTGGCAGGCGACTATTCACGGGTTCGATCGGTTGAGATGCTAACGTACCGGTCGCAGCCGTTTCGCTCCATGCTTGTTGCCGGATCTCCGCAGAGTCTTGCGTCACTGCAGTCTCTGTGATGAGAGGAGTCTCGGACGCGGTGTTAATATCAGACTGATCGGTGTGTTCGTCGTTGGATGCGGGCCGAGTTCTGAACGGCGTCAGAACCTTGTCCCTGGCGTGAGTGCGCGAGCGCTGGCGAGTTGGCGGAGCCAGGTATGACATCGACGACGAACCTACAACAGCGTGGCAGTAGTTAAATGGTTGAATGGTATAGCTCTCCAGACCTACGGAGCGTCACCTGCCATCTGACACAGGTGAACGTGCCCTGCCATAACCTCAGCCAAGCAGTCACGAGTTTAGTCGGTTGGCGCAGTAGGTAGATTCGATTTACCTATCCCGGAGAGATGGAAGGCTGAGTTGACCTCAGTGTTGGCTATACATGTATACCGAGATGGTTTACCTGTCCCATCCAGGTAGTAACCGCTTGTTAGCGACACAACCGGGAGCACCGAAACTACTTCGTCATAGCAGAGTATTAAGACGTTAAAATTTCCTGTGCTTGTGGTTGCCATCCGTCGCTGAAATCTCCATCCTTAAAATTTGTATTAAACCGTCAAAAATAACAGTGCTTTTATCTGTTTGCTGTCAAAATTTTACTGAGACAAAACTATTTCTATCTAGTCGGTTACTATGCAATATTTTTACTGTAAGCGTACTATCCGGTGTGTGAAAATGACTCTTTTTACGGACTCAGGCTGTTGCGTAATATTAAGCAAAATGTCACGAAACAAAAATAAAAGTAAATTATTCTTCCGTTCCTGCTTTCTCGCAAAACTGTAACCGGAGTACACTTTTTTTAAGCATAAATGCTAAATGACAGCACACAGATGGCAGATACCTCCATTGCTAATTGTTGTCTGAGCATCACCGGCATCTGCGACAATATTGATAAGTGTCGATGATGAAGTGGTTGTCGGTGGGAGATTAAACTTGACCTGCTTAGCAGCTTTCTTACTGACCACCTGACCACCTGCGCAGCAGCAGCAGCATTAGCATAATCATAAATAACTAGATTGCGGACAGAACCCAAAGCGAGACCGTCTCGGACCGTAAGTCCGACTGGGGAGACAATTTACGCAATTGAAATTTCGCTCCTAGCAACGTCCCGTGGCCCCCTACAATTGCATTAGTGTAAACAGCACGCGCAGTGCTGATCTTGGGTGGGATGACATGCGCGTCTGTAACTTTTTTGTTAGTAGACCAAAGTTCGTAATATTTGTTTTCGCTCAGCGTGCAATTTTGCACATTTGTGGCCCCCATATATGGATGAAGAGAGTCCCCAAATTTTGGCACCTGAATTATAAAACAGGACATACTTTCAATCGTGCGGCAAAGTTTCAGGGCGATCGGCCGAGGAAGCCCAGAGATCTCAAGGTAAAAAAGACGTGAAGACGACAATAAAAAATCTTCTAGCAGCAGTCGCCTATAAGCCTATTTTGTCCAGGTTCCGAAGCTCTTGTATGGCGTCTACAGACGTGCGGCAAAACTAAAACAAAGTCGCATGCAACAAACCTAAAACTGTTTTAGTTTTATTGCAAATGTTGTGACTGCCCACTGTTCCTGCAAAATTCTTACAGTGATTACGCTATTCGACATTCGATTCACCACTATTCCGCTAGCCACTATAGGCTTAGTGTACACTGCACACAAACAACGTAAAACGATCGGGAAAAAAGTAAAAAAAACAGATTGGTGCAATAAAACCAGATGCAGACGTAAACAAACAACAGCAAGAGTATCGTCGCAAGCACTCTCATAAAAACCTGGCCGTTGTTGTTGTGTGCCACCACCTGGCGCGTTCTCACCGAATATCCTACAACACACGCATGAACGTCTTCGTAAAAATAGCATACAACAGAGCATCATTTAAATACCATCAAATTAATTATCAACGCATGTACTCATTGTCCTTATAAAATTTGCAGTTTATTGTCAGCGTCATAACAACATGCATGTCAATTTGCTAAGCACAAGCCTAAGCTGATGACGACGACGATAAAGACATCGCTTTGCATCATAAATTTACGATCAGATTCAAATACGATAACTTATTAATATGAATGAGGCACACGCACTGCAGACTATAAACAAGATGTCACCTATAACTTTTGTTCATATCTTCTCTAAATATTAACCGATTTTAAAAATCTTTACTTCACAGACAATCTCTCAGGTGAATTTGCAATAAAAATGATCACTAAATATCTCACCACACCTTATCTGCGTCGCTACACTACCTTGCAAAATACAGATCTTCGAAAATCACCACAGTCATAATAAATATATAAATTATACAAAATTAGAAACATTTTCTAAAATTAGTCTTACTAATGTCATTCGAATTTTTTCAAAGTTTTTTTTAAAAAATCGGTCAATATTTTAGCGAAGATACTGACAAAAGTTTGGAAGCACCTTGTTGTGATCTACGGTGTATAAGCAAAACTAGGTCGGCTGGATTCATCGGCTTCAGACGTCAGTTCGTGCTCTAATAATTGGAATCATCTGCGTGTCTGTGTCACCTTCACATCACCTAACACTAAAACACCTGTACTAAAAGGTAAAAGGTAAAGATCCGGTACTTGCTATAGCGCTTCATGTGTGAGTCAGACTCGCTACTGGAAACGCTTCACAATCTCGGACGTGGCAGCTAATCGGCATGCCCTAATGATACCGCAGCGCACTATGCGGCCATCCATTGTCCGCGTCAGCAAACAATAAAGGACCCGAGTTCACAGCTATCAAACATAGGCCTACTGTACCATCGCCCCACACAGCCACAAGGTTTTCACTTCGTAGCCCGTAGGCTACTACTCATTTCCCGCTCCACTAAGAATAGGAAGCTGAGTTGCCTGGAATTACTTGACAGATGACGTCATTGCAGCCTCACCTGGCAGGTGCTAGTTGGAGTGTAAGTCGGTGCTGTGCTGAGTTGACAAGCTGAGACAGCTCGGTGTCGGTGAGGCCTTGTGTTGATACGCCGTTGATTGCTAGGACGAGGTCACCACTTTCAATACCGCTCTCTGACGCTTTGCTATTCGCACAGACCTTCACGTACAAACACGCATCGCAGCACTGCAGCCACCGTACGTCACTGTGTTTCTCGGTTAGCCTATAATAAATGTTAAAGTTAAATATCGACTACTTGTTATGAAAGGCGCCGTAGGTTAAAATAAAGTAAGCAGGGCAAGAATTTGCAAATTTGCGACATGGCGCAAAAAACTTGAATTTTGCCTTTAAATTACTCCAAACGGCCAGGTTTTACAACCCCAAATTTGGCATTTTAGGACAAAAATTTTCGGACAAAAAGATATTTCAACAAGTTCTCGACAACCAACAATTTTGAATGGGCAAACTGCCCTTACCCCCCTCCCTGCCTCGACGCCACTGCCTGCTATAGCGCTCTTACATTCAGACATTCAGACTCATGAGTCGTGACCAGAAGCGCTTTACGCTTTACAATGTCGGAAGTGGCAGCTGATTGATATGAGCTAATGATACCGCAGCGCACTCGTACTATGCGGCCATCCACTGTCTGCACTAACGAATTTTTTGTGGACCCATACGTGCTGCAGACAGCAGACATACCACTGCTCTGTTTAGTTACGTTTAGGCTTCATCGTCTACCTCATAAGCTACTTTCCACTATGCCCCATTCAGCTATCAAAAGGTGTCTGAATTGACTTGAGCACAGAGCAGATTAACAACTTGTTCAGAGAATGTTTGCAAATGACCCGCGATGAGATTCGAACTCCAAACTGAAAATGCTGTGGTCTGACACTCTATCAGTATAGAGTTGAAAAATTAAACGTTTTCTCGTGGCGCTAAAACTATAAATGAATGTCTTTAAAATATTTAAATGTATCAAACGACAGCTAAAGCAAAACTTCCTGAAGGATATATGACCTCCGCGTCATCCATGAGTAACAGTGAGCTGCGAGGCACAATTTTATGTCGGCGCCGGTCACGCTTCTGACTTCTCCCTTCCGCTGCAATTACAGCTGCACAGATGTAGTCTACGGCGCAAGTACGTTACACTACGTTACGTACGACGCGCCTTTCTGCATCCGTTCCCCGTAGCAATGCCAGCAGCAGCTGCAGCAACAGCAGCGGACAGGTGCAGCTGCGGCGCCGAGTAGTAAGCAATAACACGTGTGAGTGAGTGATGAGGAATTTGATTGATTGATAGTTAGCACACCTTAGTGCCGGCTACTTCTAGTGATGCCACGCGCCCGCCGCAGTATAGGCCTACCAAACAGCTGAAATAGCCTATACTCAAGCATAGTCTGTTGTATTATGTACACGTGACAGAACGTGTACCGGTTCACCGCCAACTACTGCAACGGTGATCAACCCAGCAAAACTGAAGCGCACAAACTTCACGTAGCCTACGTTAACCCGCAGTAGATTCATTGTATAGCTACATGCTGTATCAACCACTGGCGGATCCGAGTGCGTAATATTCAAAGAACCGTTCAAATCACCTATACTGTAGCAACGTTGGTCTTATCCTGCACCGTTTCTAAGGTATTACAAGTTTTCTGCTGAAAACAGCCACTCATCACTATTCTCGCCGAAATTTGCGGATGTTTCCGAGATAACTCACCGATGTTGGGGTTCTGATGAGCGAATGCACTAATACTCATGTAAGCTGTAAAGTCGACTTTCCAAGTAATACAAGCCAAGGCCACAGTACACTAACGTTACAGACCGACGGACAAACGGACAGACAACATACGGTTGCAGTTCGCGCAGTGCATCAGGCCTACGTATAATGACTCTGCCAATATTCTTCTCCCAACCTCTATCATTCATTTTAGCGAATAAATAAGTAAAACGTGAACTTGTGTAGTGCATAACGTAAAGAAATTACCTATAATGCGCTAATTCTTTTTTTCCTTCGAAAGAAAACAGAAATCCGGGTATATTGTAGTAACATTTTTGGGTTAAAATCCAACGTGTAATGTGTTGCATTCTGATGCATTTTGTTGACAAAATGTGGTTTGCCAGTTTTTACTTTATGTGTAAAAATATTGTGAACGTTCAAGTGGGTATGGGAGACCAAGCCCAGTTACGTCTGATACTGTACACCGAGCTGAGCCCGGTCCTTTAAATAGCCTATCTTGCTGGCTACCTCTGTTATCGAACACACTGCAAACTTTTTACGCCCTTTATCTCTACATCATTCTGTTTATTGCTGCAATAAGGCGTCGTTGGCATAAACAGAATAGCCACAGTTCTGGCAAATAATTCGGTCGATAAACAAGTCATGTTCGTGTCGGCAGACCGACCAGCAGTTAGGGACAGCGTGGAAAGGTCAAAAGGTCACAGGGGAAGCGGAGGATAATAAGGTCAGAGTAACGGTTGACTTAATCAGTAGCAGACGAGGAGACAGAAAATGGTCGGCGATGCGCATGCCGCTGATTGCTGCAGAAATAGCAGCTGCAGCAGCTGCAGCAGCAGCAGTAGATTCAGCAGCAGGCAGAGATGGAGGCTTGCGGGATGCTGCGGCAATGAGTGTAGCCTGAGTGAGTTCTAGGAGCAGAGGTGCGCCGATATCACTTTTCGGTCGGCCTATCTGTATCCTATCCGCAACCGTGCACCAATTTTTCACCAACTGTCAACTATATAGGCAATAAAAACAAAACCTTGCTCTAAAAAACTATGCCCTGCTAAAATTCAAACTAAGTAAGCAGCAGCAACGGATGAACGTTTTCACACGTAAGCAAGCAACTAAATAAGTAAATGCAATGTACAGTACGTTCCGTATATACTTTGCTGAAGTCAGTGTCACTTGTGAGTTGCGAACTTGCGCCTGAGCAAGCGCGATGTATTTTTTACTTGGATAGGAAATTGCCGAGTTGATTTTCAAGTTTCAAGTTCCTGCTAGTCGATGTTAGATGCGTCGTCGAGTTTCAAAACTCGACGATGCATCTAACAGCGAGTACCGGTACTCGACTTTTTAGCCAAAAATTGTCGAGTTGTGATACTCCATTACGGTTAGGGTCAGAGTTAATGTACAGGGTTAACGTTAGGTATCGAGCTACGTTTTCGGCTTAAAACTCCAAACCCGAAACTCGACTCGACAAATTTTGGAATTTTATTTTAAAGACTAAGGCAGATTATCCGTATCCGTATCTGTATCGTATCCGTATCCGCGAAAAATGCGGATGTTTGCAAATATCTGTACGCATCGGAGCACCTCTGGCGGGGAGGCCAGTTAGCAGCGTGCCTCAGGGCTGACAGTCGGTGCGCGTCCAGTATACCTGGCAGACCTGCGGCTATGCGAAACTTGCGGAAAGAACAAACACGTTCACCTCATCATGGAACAGACCACTGACCACTGATGACTCACTCCATGGGGTCATCGCGGCGATAGCTATTCCAAGCACAATGTTAGTTCTGTTTCACCAGACAGTCTTCACGTACGATATGCTTTTAATTAAGTTAACATTGAACATAAGCTGCCACAATCGTTACTATTTCGAAACGAAATAAGTTATAATTATGCAAAACGTAAAGTCATTATCGAGACATAAAGCCCATATGGTGGCGCTGATCTCCGTTTTCTCAGCTTTCAACCAAACAACGCGATACCACATTTAGCGCATAGCGCGGTGTGCCTTTTAGGCCCGCAAATGTCGGTGGTATTGCGCATGCTCACGGAGGGATGGCTAGACTGAGTTGACTTGGATGGCTGGTGACGTATCGAGACAGTTCACCTGCCAGGTGACGAGCATCCATCCAACTTCAAAGTATTAACCATGCGTACAACTTTTAAGACTTCAGGGGACAGTCATTGTTCCACAACGCGAACCACGTTTGGGGAACTTACGACACTTCCCCAGACTCCTTAATAAGCGGGGAAAGAGTTACCTATTCGTTGCTTGATGCGCCTCGACCTTTTTGTTCCTTCCCTCCTGAAAATTTTTCTACGGGCGCTTATAAACACAGATGTCGTCATCTGTCATTCAGATCTCTAGAGAAATGCTGCTCTTAACCAAGTTTGACGTGGGACGGGTTCGACGTTGGGGGCGGTGGCGTCGTGATCCGGAGAAAGGTAGGAAAGAGAATTGCCCTTCCCTAAATCTTGGGCTGTCGGAAAATAATAACTGTCGGAAAATCTTTTTATTGTCCAGAAATGCAAAACATGAAGCTGAATAACCGACAATTTGGGCAAATTCAAGGGGGACACAATTTCAACCATAATCTTCTCTGTCGAAAATTAGCAACTAAGTTTTCTGTCGGAATGCTGTCGGAAATTCTTAGTATCTGTCAAAAAATTGCAACTCCTGTCCTACCTATACTTCTGTAACACACGACGCCGCTGATTGGGAAGAGGGTAGACATTGGATGTAGCTTGGCTTGCGTATAGTGTGTTTAAGACCCGGCCGGCTCGATTGCGACCGCTGGCAGATGCCGCCACTTCACAGAACTGTGCCGCGTTGAGCACTACAACGCACTACCGTAGTCCTCATACATTAGTCCAGTCGGATGGGGCCAGTGATCAGCATCTGTCAACAGGCTTCAGACTATCCGCAGTCGCAGCACTAGCAGTAGCAGTAGGTAGCCCTGCCAGGAACCTGCCAGACCCGCACCGACGACGTTACTTACTTACTGAGTGCAGTGACTAATGCTGCATTCCTGTACCGACCCATGCAGTTAGTTCTGCGGTACGATCAGTGCAAACAGAATGTCAGATGATGATGATGATGCCGATGTCAATCTGCACTCAGTTTACCTACACTGTTGACTTAATTAAGACACACGTTTGCTTCTCAATGCACTTCTTACTACGAGTCACTACTACGTAGGCAACGCAGCGGACGCAACGCAAAAATAGACACCGCTTCTATCCTTGCATTTTGGCCGTTGCTCTCGGCTGCGTCTGTTGCGTACCTGCGTACGTATTTTTCTCACGTCGTCTGCGTCAGTTGTACTTAAGAGCTTTGCCTTTCGTTTGTTGCGTTGGACTGAAACTAGGCTTCAAATAGCAACAACTGCTCGGCATTGTTTGTCAGTTTATAGGCGGACTGCTTAAACCGCACATAAGTCTCAATTCTCCGATTTCTGCAGCTCCGTTTAAACAGTTTATGTTCTTTTAGCGTATACGTGCAGGATTGAAATGACACGATGTTTGCTAGTTTTCCGGCGCAAATCAAATGACATTAGCCTATGTCATATATCTAATTGCTCGTTAGCAATAGCAATAGAGCTTCAGTGTAAGTCGTGGTGAATGAGTATAGGTCTATACGTCAAAGTTTACAGTGTCGTCATCATCATCATCATTATCAGCAGCAGCAGCATCACAATCATTTTTAAAAATTCATTACTTGCCGCAACCTATAGCATGTCTAAACTCTGACGACGCTACGTATTGAAATACAGAATTAAGTCTAAGCCTACTTATCTAAGGATTCTTGAGTTACCTTCATGCTAGTGCTTTCTCGCTCGCTCCAATATGTGTGCATTTATGCTTTTTCCATTCTTCTATATATTGTACATTTCCATACGCAGACTTATTCCAATGTTACGAGTGGCCAATCGCACTAACGCCGAATACTACGATACTACCATAGCTCGCTGCCGTGTCTCTGCCAGTCCGTCTCTTTGTCTGTCTCTTTGTCTGTCTGTCTGTCTGTCACGCTCGAATGCGTCGCAACAGCTAAACGTATCTTCAGTACTTTTTCCGCACTCAAGGTAAAAATCTCATCTCACGAGCTACAAAATAATGATGTTATTTGTAGTTGCAAATGAAAAAGGTTCATGCAGTACTGTTATACACGCAGTCTTTGAATACACTCTACACGGTGTTTGATAAAAAGGCACCTTTTTGGTTTCTTTTATAACTCAGTCGAATGGTAACCAATTTGCATGAAATTTTTACCAGATGTAGCTGAAGAAATACATATTCAAATTATTTTAACGGAATGCGGCCGTTAGTTAAATATTCTATGCTAGTCGTAATGTAATGCTGACGTCATAATGTGTCGTGAGTACAAACTGGCTTGTCTCAACTGGTTCTGTCATTAGCTACCCTGCTTCGACGGTGAACTCTTTTTGGTTTACTGATAAAAAATGTTCATCGTGTCAGCACTTAGCAACATGGAAGCATAAAGTCAGGTGGCTCGCAATCCAAAAACTCATCCATCTCGTAAGCAGAGTGTGCTGGTGCACTGTCTTGCTGAAAGGTGTAAAAGTTAAGCTATCCCCACGAGTGTGTGAAAGTGATCGTTTTGGGCATTTTTATGGCTACAACGTTAAAACTTTAACAGTTTGTCATCAATAAACCAGATGAAGTTCGCCATTGACGCAGGGCAGCTATTCAGCAAGTCTGTCGGCACCACTTGCAACAAGCTAGTTCGTACTCGCATGACGTCAGCATTACGTCACATGACGTCAGCATTACGTCACAACTAGCAAAAAATATTTAACTATCAGCTATATTTTGTCCAAATATTTCGAATTAGTATTTTTTCAGCTACATCTGATAAAAATTTCGTAAGCCTATAAATTGATCATCATTTGACTGAATTATAAAAGAAAGAAAAAGGGCGCCTAAAACACTGTGTATTTATACCGTAGAC
>Ga0209454_1001725_pt1 | contig 14096 bp, 12 predicted proteins | sample WorMetHERISLAND1_2_FD_187400 | JGI IMG/M metagenome (GOLD analysis project Ga0209454, IMG submission 187400) | Marine gutless worms symbiont microbial communities from Max Planck institute for Marine Microbiology, Germany - Olavius geniculatus... | ecosystem: Host-associated > Annelida >...
GCTGTTGCTGTTGAAAGCTAACAATGCTGTGTGACATGTCATGTTACTGTGATTTTGCAGTTTTAATTCTCTAGCACAAAGAACTATAGTTATATAGCCTTACCTGTTTGTGATCGCATGGTAGACAGTATTAATAAATGATTTTTTTCCGTATTCCAGCAGACATATATCACAAAGTATTTACTTAATATTTAAATTATTTGGACAGCACTTAGACTTGCAAAAGTATTTTAAATACTTTTTTAAAAAAGTATTTTGAAAAAAATTTTAATTACATTTTGGGTACCTGTACTTGTACTTATACTTAAAATACTTTCAAAAAGTATTTTATCCAACACTGCCCCTTACCCCACCCTCTCGACGGGCCTGTATCTATGTGACAGTTATATGTACTTATATGACGATTATGCTTTTGATGACATATCTGCATTTGATGACAATTCTCTTTTACTCGGGAACTTTGATATTTAATGACCAGCGCAGTATGATATTGTATGTTAGGCTTGTGTCTTTTCGTCAGCCAAAAATGTTATGCTGCAACGATTAAAATTAATGATTGTTTAGGAATGGGAATGGGAGGGAATGGGAATAGCCCAGTGGGAATCTTGTGGGAATCTTATGGGAATGAGAATTGGTTACGAAATTGGGAATGGGAATGGGAGGAAATAAGAATTGACTGGATGGGAATGGGAGAGAATGGGAACAAAAAAGCCATTCCCGGTCATCACTAATTTATTCATATGCCGATTAAATGTCGCACGATTAAGTGTCGCGCGATGAAGTGTCGCCGTAGCGCATTCATAAACAAGCAATCACAGCTCTTAAACTTTGACCGTGAGCACTAAAAACAACCACAAAGTTGACGAATTAGACTACAAGTTATGTAGGAATGTGCTTATTCTCTGTCCAATGCTATGCATAGCATTGAACAGACAATAAGTATAAAATCACCTGAATGTCCGTGCGTGCGGCCGCCATCTTGAATTCAGTTTATCGCCCATAGCCCGATTGTTATTGCGTATATTTGCACGAAATTAGGCATGTTGACTCATTTTGCGGTTTTCCATACGAATTGACTATAATATTTAAAAAATAAAATCGAAAAGGGCGGCGGCTGCCATCTTAAATTTTTGCACAAACACTAATATATCTGCTCGTGTTTGAGTTAGATTAATGTAATTTTGCAGGAGTATAGCCAGCCATTACATGAAATGGGCCATGTAACCAAATTGGGAATAGTAATAAATTCAGAATGGCGACGGCCGTCGTTTATCGCCCATAACTCGTTTGCTATTGCATATGATCGCACGAAATTTAGCATGTAAATTTATTTTATGATCCTAAGTCCGGAAGTACCATAATATTAAACAAAAATAAAACTAAAGATTGCGTCCACTGTCGTCTTAGATTATTGCACAGAAAGTAATAACTCAGCGACCGACTGATGTAGATTAATGCAATTTTGCAGAAATGTAGCCAGTCACTACTGGAAATACACCATGTAATCAAAATTGGCGATAATAATAAATTTAAAATGGTGGCGGCCGCCATTTTAAATTTAGTTTATCGCCTATAACTCGCTTGCTACTAAATTTTTTTGCACGAAATTGGGCAGGTGGACTAAATTTTACATCCTATATACAGGTGTACCATTATATTAAACAAAATAACATTTAATATAGCAACGATCGCCATTTTGTATTTTTGCCAAAACGTAGGCCCTAATAACTTAGCTGCTAATTAAAATTATATATTAAAAACTGCAAGCAATTCATTTAATGTTGTATAAGCGCTGATTTAAAACTGCAAAAATCAAAAAGTATAAGCACGAACTATTGTATTAGCTTAGACATTTAATCTGTTCTCAGTAGCCAGATATAAATGTCTAAGCTAATGCATAATGTTCGTGCTTATACATTTTGATTTTTGCAGTTTTACATCAGCGCTTATACAACATTAAATGTATTGCTTGAAGTTTTTTTATATATAATATTTGCGGTTTTACTAAAGTTTGAAAGGTCACTGAACAGTTACTTTGTACGTAACAACAACAACTACTACTAAGCTAAGTAGCAGCCGACAACATCACTGCAAAATTTTATTAACCTGTGTCAATTGGCCCGAAAACTCCCTACAGACGCAAAAAAATCTCGCAGATATCTGGTACACAGACCGATTTATAGCCAATTTTGTCTTAAATTTCGTTGCCATGGCAACGGGGGTCGATCGGGGAAAAATGCTATAGAGAGCATTCAATGGCCAGTCCTCGAAAACCCCCCTATAGACGCAAAAATCTCGCAGATATTTCTTACACAGACCGATTTATAGCCAATTTTGTCCAAAATTTTGTTGCCATGGCAACGGGGGTTGGTCGGAGAAAAATGCGATTGGCATCATTCAATGGCCCATCCCCAAAACCCCCCTATATGTGCAAAAATCTCGCAAAAATCTGTTACGCAAGCCAAGTTATAGTCAATTTTGTCCAGATTTCGTTGCCATGGCAACGGGGTCGGTCGGGGGAAAATGCAATTGGCAGCATTCGTAGCCGGCAACTACTGGATGTAGGTTATATATGACCATAATCAACAACAGTAATAAGTTTAAGATTGTGGTGGACGTCATTTAAAATTTTATTTATTGCTCATAACATGATTGCTATTCTATGTGTGTAATAAATCCGCAAATATTATATATAATAAATGTACAAAACATCACTTGTTAACGGCGACATGCAATGAGTGACACATCGAAAACAGCAAAAATCATAAAAAGGTGATATCACTCACCATCACATCGCCTAACTGTCAATGTGCTGTCGAATAATATCACCTTTTTATGTTTTTTGCTGTTTTTGATGTGTCACTCATTGCAGGTCGCCGTTAACAAGTGTATAAACTGATGTTTTGTACATTTATATTTGCTGTTTTATTACAATAACAAAGTTTTTATGTTGATGGTCAATTATAAGCTATCTACTTTACACGACCATGAAGACACTAAACCTTATATATTTTGGGGGTCACGATTTTGATCTTTATGGGTCACGTGACGTCATCGGAACATGACCATCGGACTCGTCTAGAGCACTTTCCTATTGGTGGTCAATGATAACCATGAATCTATTTTGCACAGATACGGAGATACGGGGCTTCAAATATTTTGGGGTCACGAGTTTGATTTTTTGACCTTTTGACGTCATCGGTCACGTGACCATTAGACTCGGGATATGTGGGTTTCTATTAGCAATCCATTGTAATCATGCATCTATTTTGCACCGTTATGGAAATATGGGGCCCCAAAGATATTGGGGTCACGATCTTGACCTTTTGGGGTCACGTGACGTCATCGGTCACGTGACCATTCAAGCAATTTATTTAATGTTGTATAAGCGCTGATGTAAAACGGCAAAAATCAAAAAGTCTAAGCCCGAACTAATGTATTAGCTTAGACATTTAATCTGTTCTCATTAGCCAGATATAAATGTCTGAGCTAATACATAATGCTCGTGTTGATACTTTTTAATTTTTACCGTTTTACATCAGCGCTTATACAACATGAAATGGATTGCTTGCAGTTTTTTTTATATATAATATTTGCGGTTTTATTAAAGTTTGAAAAATCACTAAACAGTTACTTTGTACACAACAACATCTAGGCTCCTACTACTACTTCATTCATCTACACCAAACGCGTGTTGCCGTCATCAAGATGATCGCCATTTTGTTTATCTTGTCCATTGTGCACGCGCCGCTCATAAACAATTTATAAGCGATAAATTAAATTTGAAATAGCGGCTGCCGCCATCTTGGATTTTATTTTTGTTTAATATTTTGGCATATTTGCATGTAAGATCTCCAGCGTAATACGCGTGCCAAATTTCGTTTAAATATGTGCAACAGTAAACGAGTTATGAGCGATAAATGAAATTCAAAATGGCGCCCGCCGCCATCTTAAATTTATTATTTTTGTCCACTACAATCAGATGTTCCGTTTCCGGTAGCAGCCCTCTACATTGCTGCAAAATTTTATTCATTTACGTCAATCGGCGGCCGAGTTATTGCTGTTTGTGCAAAAATCCAAGATAGCGGCCGCCGCTGACTTGAATTTCAATTTTGTTTAATATTTTGGCACATCACATCGTCTAACTGTCAATGTGCTGTTAAATACTATCACCTTTTTTCTGATTTTGGCTGTTTTTGATGTGTCACTTATTGCACGTCGCCGTTAACAAGTGTATAAACTGATGTTTGTACATTTTTATTTGCTATTTTATTACAATAACAAAGTTTTTATGTTGATGATCAATTATAAACCGTCTGATTTCCACCGCCATAAAGACACTTAACCTTAAATATTTTGGGGTCACGATTTCGATTTTAGAAATCACGTGACGTCATCGGGGTAACGAGTTTGACCTTTTGAGGTCACGTGACGTCATCAATCACGTGACCATCTGACTGGGCGTGGGCGCTTTCCTGTTGGTTGTCAATGATGACCATGTGCTTTCCCAGCGAGGGAATTTGGTGCATTTTTAGCCTTAAAATGTGACATTTTGTGGCAACAATTTGAATGATTTTCCTGAGAATCAGTCGACCAAATTTCATGCAGTTTGCAAAATAAATGTATATAACAGTCCTCAACAGACGAATAAATCTAACACTTCTTTACTCTAACAACCTTGCATGTTTTATAACGCACTTGTATTGACAAAATTATACTTAACTGATGAGTTTAACTGCTGGTATAATAAATGTTTCTTTACTAGCCTACATATACATAAGTAGGCCTATATTATGCTTAGTTTACGTGTTGCCATTTAAAATCTTGGCGTTAGGTGGAATGACTTCGTCACCAACAGGGCTGTAGCTGACAGTACGAATATGCCAAGTATACTCAGTACCATAGCCGCTCGCCGTCACTCCTTTTTCGGCCATATTCGCCGTCTGCCCGCCAACACACCAGCACATAAGGCCCGGAAGCTTGCAGTGGACTCCCAAGTCCGGAGACATACCACAGCACGACTGGAATCGCCCCGCTGGCAGACCACGGACTACATGGACGAGTCAAATTGTGCGGGACACCGGACTCACTGCTGCCGACGCATGGGCTCTTGCCGACCACCGGTCAACGTGGAGGGCGTTACGACCCACAGCTGGTTACGCGCAGCAGTGAGTGAGTGAGTGATTCAAAATCCATTAATCAACCAAACTCTATTGCAGGCACACGTGTCCTATCCCTACACAGAAAACTAATGTAACACAGCAAAAAAAAACACAAAATGCAATAATGTGAACACCATCATAGTGATCAAATCAAAATGTTGTTTAAAATCTACTTTAAACTGTAATAACGTAATGTATGTGTCGTATTGTTCTTGCAGCAGTAACGCAGTTGACATTCTAGCTGTGTCACGTTTAATCAAAGGTACAATGTACTAAAACCTAAACTAAAACCATAAATCCTTGGGAGCCCGTAGACCCCAGACCCACTTAAATGACGCCCCTAAAACTAGTGCATTCCTATTTAAAAATATCACGACTTCTGCGGTAGCAACAAGTTGTTGTATAAGCGATGTGCAAGTCAATGGGAAAGCCAAAATTTTCACCCCCCACAGCTACCACATTTTTCAACCGATCTTAATGAAACTTGGAACCAAAAAAGATATCCGGCATACGACCCCACAAGCGAAATTTAGTTGATGTGGAAAGACGAAAAAGGGGTCTGCGTAGGGAGGGCTTTTCCCGTTACTTTTTGTGTTCTATCTATCTATTTATCTTTTTTGTATGCTTGCCCACGCCTACAGGTCACACCAGAAGACCAATCACGACCTTTTATGGCTCAAAACGCGTGCTTCCGCGTAACGTAGTCGCTTTTGAGGATCTCAATAATAAAAAATAATGTTTGGGAATTAAAACTCTTTACAACATAATTTTTGCTGGCCTGAATAGGCATTTTAAGCCAAATTTGCGAAATTTTCGAATCGCGATATCTCGAAAAGTACGCAGTCGATCAACACGAAATTTGAAGAAAAATTTCAGGTGCACAAATAAACTTCGTGGGTGGTCCAGCATTACAAAATTATAATTCAAGATAGCGGCAGCCGCCATCTTAGATTTTTGCACAAACATCAATAACATCAGTGAACTTTTGGCCTTTAACATGGGAAAATGCAAATTTGAGGCTTTATATCTCCGTAACGGTGCAAGATAGACGCTTGGTTTTAATGGACCACCAATAGGAAACCACATGTGTCGAGTCCAATGGTCACGGGACTGATGACGTCACGTGACCCCAAAAGGTGAAACTCGTGACCCCAAAATCTTTGAAGCCCCGTATCTCAGTATCCGTGCAAGATAGACGCATGGTTATCATTGACCACTAATAGGAAACCACATATGCCGAATCCAATGATCACGTGATCGACGACGTCACGTAATCCCAAAAGATTAAACTCGTGACCCCATTATATTTGAGGCGCTATATCTCCGTAACGGTGCAAGATAGACGTTTGGGTCCAATGGACCATCAATAGAAAACCACATGTGCAATGGTCACGTGACCGATGACGTCACGTGACCCCAAAAGGTCAAGGTCGTGATTCCAATATATTTGGGGCCACATATCTCCGTAACGGTGCAAGATAGATGCATGGTTACAATGAATCACCAATAGGAAACCACTACCTAGCTGAATTTAAAAGGGCCTACTTCTGAGGGAAAGGGAAAGCAGAAAAGTGGAAAAGAGAAAAAAGGAAAAGTGGAGGGGAAAAAAAAGGAAAAGAGGGGATGGAGGGGGAAAACAAGGGGGAGAAAGTGGACCCCCAAGGATTTAGTAAAATGACGCCACTGACTAGTTTCAACTGCGATTGGTTGTGACGTCATATAAACTTCGTCACTACGGTATCAGCATCTTAAAAGCTAGCGGCTACGCGCAGCCCCAACGCATACTGTGCATCAAAACCGCAGGCAGAGATCGAGGACGCAGGTGGAGTTGAAACCCAAAGGGCCGAAAATGGAGGTTTCAGGCCAATACTATTGCAAACAGCAACTTCGTTTACTCAGTTACCTATCTCTGACATATTGCCACTTCCGTGTCTTGTTTTCCTACAATATTTTCAGCTTACTAAATAATCTTTCACAAAATGTTAGCATATAAACATAAGTGCACTAAGTAACATAACATCTGCAATACAATTTTTAGATTAGAAAACACCTTATCGTTGTACAAATTAATACGCATCAAAAGTTGATTTAAGTGTTATTGTAACAGTTAAGTCCCAGCACATTTTTATTTATTTCAATAACTAAATATTTCCAAATTTATCAATGTGCGCATCTCTAATTGTCTTTCTGGAACTGACCCAGATAACTCAACTGTGATTGGTCAGAGTTACTTTATTTGGTTTACTCTTTGACTTTTCGGATTATTCTAGAGTTACTGCAGTGGATTACCCTGGTAGGATTACTCTAGCGGATTACTCTGGCGGATTACTCTTAAAGTTACTCCGGTGGATTACTCCAGCGGATTACTCTGGTAGGATTACTCTAACAGAATTACTCTAGCGGATTACTCTGGCGCATTACTCTTGGAGTTACTCTAGGATTACTCTAATTGGATTACTTTCTTACAATTAATTTCCTTTATTATTAATAAATAGTAATAAGAAGTTATAACTTTAAAACTAAGAGCCTTCAGTCCTACGTCGAGGCTAAATCAAGAACCCACCCGACCTTTACGAGATTGTTGTGAACCTCTCAGTTAATGTCGACCTAGCTGCGTTGGGGTAAACGTCACAACTGGCGCCCGCTCGTGGGACAAAAACATAAAGCCCTTTTTTGTTTGATTGTAAAGAGTTGTAAAGGGTATTGGTCGACTTTGAAATGGCCGAGGTCCAGGATATGAAGGCTTCTAGTTTTAAGTCTAATGTTAGTTGTCTTGTTAACCCATTGTTGTGTGATGATGATTCTATTGATCGTGAAATTGTGCTTGTGAGGAGACAGCAAGGATTGTTGCGGACGAGAAGAGCACGAGGTCAGTGAAAGGCCAGCGCATCGGACGGGCCAACTGCAGAAGTACGTCATCGCCATCGTATGTTTGGGCGAGCGACGTCGCCAGAGTCTGTCGGAGTGCATAAACGGCTAAAGTACGAGTCAGTGCGGAGCAAGCGGACAGGCGATCGGAACGTCAGCCATGATTTGCTGGGCGAACTTGGACCTGACACAGCGACCATCCAACCGCTGCTGTAGACGTTGCGTTATAGGCCTTTGCTTCCGCAGCTGACTGTTCCAGGCCGTGAGCACAACAGTTCGGCGTCATCACGTCGTTCCGACTGCGACTCGTCAGATTTTGCAGCTCAACCGTCTGTTGCGTTCAAAGCTGAGCCGGGGAAGAGACTAGGCGCTGATTATCTCTCTCCGGCCAGCTCGAGGCCTTTGGTTAGAGCAGTGCTTCCAAAATTTGGCGTCAGACGCCATTGTGTTAAGGCCCTTATTTATGAGCGGCCACTGTCGACGGCCACCGAAGATGTTTGTAGGCCCCGTGCTTCAGATATTTTGGCGAGACCAGTAATGGTCAATAGAGCAGCTGAGCAAATGTTACATGTGTCAAATGCGAATCACGATCAGTGTTCTTCATCACCAGCATGTGTCGTTCGTCAAACAGCCGCTGTAGCTGTAAACACTCTGTAAATTTGTTTGTTGTTGTTGATGATAGCAGTAGCATGGCGGTTGCCAAAGATGTGCATGACTTTGTTGAATCTAAACCGTCGGCTAATGCTGGCGTAAATGTTAGCACTAGTAATGTGTGTGAGAAATCTGTTGATGCTGTCAGTCATTCGAGTGATAAACTTGTTCAGTCTGTAACTGTAAAGAATGAACCTAAAACTGGTGATGATGTGTGTACACTCAAAGATGAGAAAGATAAGCCTGCCACTCTTTGTGGAAAGGAATGCCAAAAGAACAAGATAATGTTCATACGAACACGGAGTCTGTCCAATGCATTTCGATAGTTTACAGTATATGTCGTATAAATATAATCAGTGACCGTTTAGACCCGTAGAAAAATCAAACAGTTTAATTTCAAATGTCGACCGGGGAAAAACGAAATTGGCAGCATTCGATGGCCCATCCCCGAAAACCCCTTTACAGGCGCAAAAATCTCGCAAAAATTTCTTTCGCAAAACGAGTTATAGCTCATTTTGTCCCAAATTTCGTTGCCATGGCAACGAAAGTCGGTCGGGAAAAATGCATTTGGCAGCATTCGCCGGCCCATCCCCGAAAACCCCCTATAGGCGCAAAAATCTTGCAAAAATCTCTTACGCAAGCCGAGTTATAGCCCATTTTGTGCTAAATTTTGTTGCCATGGCCACCAGGGAAGGGGAATGGAACGGGAAAGCAAAATAGAAAAAAGAAAAAGAAAGGAAAATGAGAAATGGCAAAGAAAAGGGGAAGGAGAAGAAATAGGGTAAGAAGAAGAAAAAAGGAAAAAGGGAAAAAGAAGGAAAAGAAAAAGGAAAAATGGGGGAGGAAAAGGGGAAGGAAATTGATAAAGGGAAAAGGAAGGGAAAGGGAAGAGGGAAGGAGAATCGGAAGAAAAAGGGAAGGTGGAAGGAAGATAGCTTACAAAATGTCGGACGCACGGACGCACGCACGAATGCACGCACGCACGGACACAAAGGTGATTTTATACTCTGTCCAATGCTGCTATGCTATGCACAGCATTGAACAGACAAAATGGACACCGGTCTCGTTCTTCTAGCTTTGACTCTGAGGGGTACAAACTCCCGAGACGTTCTGTCATTCGTCTGCCAAAATATGATGGCATGTCTATACCGTTTATGACATTCAAAGCCCAATTCAGTAATGCAGCAGCATACAACAAATGGTCAGATAGTCACCAACTGGCCCAGCTAAAGGCTTGCTTAACTTCAACTGCTGCTAATGTAATGTGGGACTTTAACCCTACAGAGATCGAAGATCTCCCGAGGCTGTGGCAAACTTTGGCGGATCGTTTTGGTGGTCATGACCTCACTGAAAAATATCGCACAGTGCTCAGAGCTCGGGTTCGAAAGCCGAATGAGTCGTTGAATACTTTGTATGCTGATATTAAAAAGTTGTCGGCTATGGGGTACCCAGGCCCAACTTCTGCAGCTAAGGAGGCAATCATGAAAAATTGTTTTATTGAGGCTTTGGACCCGGACTTGGCCTTCAAACTTCGGGAAAAGGAAGTGGCAAATTTGGACCAGGCCCTCAGCTCGGCCCTAAAACTTGAGGCAGCTGCAGCGGCCGGCCGTGATAAGCAAACTGAGTCTAATCGCCACGAAAAAGTTCGTGATAAGTATGCACGTAATGTTGCTACTGGTCAACGTAGTGATAATGCTGATGTGTCGTTGTCTAAGTTTTTGCAGAAACTACATCAGATGCAGTCTGAGTTTAAAACATTGCATGATTATGTTATGAGTAATCAGCAACAGCAAAACACTGTGCCCATGCAGGCACAGATGATGAATTCGCCTCTTGCACCAACTTCCCCACCGCCGGGGGCGAGTTCACATCCTGTGGGTGAGTCTCAGCAACAACACTCCCCTAACAGCCAAACTCCTGCATCACGACCGAGGAGACGAGGTTGTTACATTTGTAATGATTTTGGGCATATTGCCGCATCATGCCCATTCAATAAAGTTAATAACCAGCCTGTTCGTTATGAAAATCGCCCAGGTCAAGCAACTGGTGCTAGCGGTCCTAGAAAACAAAACAATGCTCCGACAGCAGATACTTTTGTGACCCGAGGGGCGGGTAGCAAGGTCAAAGATGAGTATGTGTACATTGACATAATCATTGACGGGAAGTGCCACCTGGCCCTGATCGACACAGGCTGTCAACTTAATCTCCTCCCTTTATCACTTGTTGGGGACAGGCATGTGCAGCCAAGTTCGGAGAAACTTTTTGCTGCTAATGGATCACTGATGCATATCCTCGGCACAGTTGAGTTACCCGTAACGATTGGGGGGGCACAATTCTGTAATCAGGATGTTTGTAACCCCCGACATTCGGGAACCAATGCTTTCCTTCGGCTGGCTGCAGGAAAGCCAGGTCTGTTGGAATTTTATTAGCAACGCGCTGCTCATGCATGGCGTGTTGATACCACTCTAGAGGAAAAAGGCCCCTCAGACTTGTAGGCGAGTGCATTTGTGTGGTGAAGTTGTTGTGCCACCTCGCTCCCAGATTAATGTTTCTGCTTCTTCCACTTTGTATGTAGTGACAGTTTCTCGTGGTGATGACTGGTTGTTAGAGGCCAAGCAGTTGCACCCAGGTGTTCTTGCTGCCAGTACGTTGTTACCTGATCGACATCATGGCATTGCAGTACGCGTTGTAAATACGACTCCAGAACCACATGTCCTTCGGGGTGACACGTGCTTGGGTACGCTTTCACGAGTTGATGTCTCCGCTGCCAGTGTCCAGCCTGACCCTGTGCCAGCTCAGACCCAGTCTTTGTCTACTGTCATAACTGAAACTGAAGTTATTGACTCATCCCAGAGTTAATGCAAACTTTGCCTGAGGAACTGACAGAGTCTCAGCGTCAAGCTATCAGACAGTTGTTTAAACGATATGAGTATGTTATGTCTAAGTCAGATCTAAATGTAGGTGAGACACATCTTATTGAGCATCGTGTGCAAACTGGAGACCATCCCCCAATTTGGCAGCCTTTGCGAAGGCACCCGACTGCTTATAATGATGCTGTTGATGAACACATAGATGAGCTGTTACGTCATGGTATTCTGAAACCATGTCAGGGTCCATGGGCGTAAAATATCGTCATTGTTCGTCGTAAGAATGGCAAGATCCGTTGTTGTTGTGATTACCGTGGGATCAATGCATGCACTTACAATGATAGCTACCCTCTTCCTAACATAGAGGCGACGCTAAATGCTTTGCATGATGCTGCTTGGTTTTGCACTATTGATCTTCGTGCTGGGTATCATAATATCCCGGTGGCAGTGGATGATAGAGACAAGACTGCCATTATAACGAGGCGTGGTTTGTTCAGGTATCGGAAAATGCCGTTTGGACTGTCAAGCGCGCCAGGCACTTTCCAGCGTTTAATGGATCTTGTATTAAGTGGCCTCAATTATTATTTTGTTCTTCTCTATCTCGACGATGTGGTGCTGTTTAGGCCTTCCGTTAAGATATTGATAGAGCGGCTGGGTGAAGTTCTGAGGCGACTGAGAGATGCAAATCTGAAGATTAATACCCGGAAATGTCACATGTTTCAGCGTCGCATTTGCTTTTTGGGGCATGTAATCTCAGAGGCAAGGGTAGAGGTGCAGCCTGAGAAAACTTCTGCAGTCAAAGAATGGCCGGTTCCTTGCACTTTACGTGAGTTGAGATCGTTTCTCGGACTTTGTTTTTACTACCGTAAATTTATACGGTCGTTCAGTCTTATTGCAGAGCCGTTGTACGAGCTGACGAGAAAAGGCAGATCGTTTTGTTGGACTGAGGCCCGGCAGCAGGCTTTTGACCAGCTGAAATCTTGTCTGGTGCAGGCTCCTGCATTGGGTACTCCACAAACTAATGGCTGTTTTTTACCTCGACAGCGACGCTAGCGATCTTGGACTGGGTGTAGTTCTGTCCCGGATCCAGAATGGTGAGAAACGAGTCATCGCGTATGCTTCTCGGACGCTGACTCAGCAGAAGAGAGCCTATTGTGTCACGAAAAAAGAGTTGTTGGCTGTGGTCTTTGGCCTCAAAAAGTTTCGTCCCTATCTCATGGGCAGACATTTTGTGGTGCGGACTGCCCATTCAGCCATTCAGTGGCTCAGAAAGACGCCTGTACCCCTGGCACAGACTGCCAGGTGGTTGTTGTTTATAGAGCAATATGATTTTGAGGTCCAGCATCGCAGTGGGGAAAAGCATGGAAATGCTGATGCTCTCTCGCGTAGACCTCATGTCTGCAAGCAGTGCGAGAAGATTGTTCCAGCTGAGGTTCGGGATGCTGAGTTTGAACGGGTCGATAATAATCCAGAGGATGGGGCGGAGACTTGTCGGAAGGTTCGGGTTGTCAGCCAAACTGAAACCCCTCCTTTTCCAGACACGCAGGTTGTCCGTTCAATGAAAGAACTGGCCGAGTTGCAGGCTCAAGACCCTGAGTTGGCTCCAATTGTGCATCTACGACTGCAGCAGTCAGAGCAGCCATCGTTTGATGTGGTCCGAATGGAGAGTGCTGAAACAAAGTTCTATTGGTCGCAGTGGACACGTTTGATTGTTCGTGACGGAGTGGTCTTTCGTGTTATATTTGACCGCCAGAGACGACCATGTGGTCAGCAGCTTTTGGTTCCCAAGGTTTTGCGTAATGAGCTTATCAAGATGGTGCATGCAGGGTTGACTGGTTGCCATGTCGGAGTTGGCAAAACCATCTTCCAGGTCGGTCGAAAAGCCTGGTGGAGGGATTGGAAGGCTGACATCCGTCGGTTTTACCAGCGGTGTCCCCGATGCAGTCGGTATTTCAGAGGCAAGTTACCTCGACAGGGAGCTCTGCAGTTTACAAGGGTAAGGGCGATCATGGAGAGGCTATCAATAGACTTGACGGGTCCACATCCCCAATCAAAACGAGGCAATGTCTTTATTTGTACCGTTGTCGATGTATTTTTCAAGTGGTTGGAAATTTTCGCAATTCGAAACAAGAAGGCTGTCACCGTTGCCATAGTTTTGGTGGAGAAAATGTTCTGTCGGATGGGGACACCACTGTCGATTTTGAGTGACCGCGGAGATGAGGTGGATGGCCAGGTTATTCGTAAGGTTTGCCAGTTGTTACACATCGAAAAGCTGCGCACAAGTGCTTACCGTCCAGCCTGCAATGCTCAGATTGAGAGACAGCATCGTACTCTGAATACAATTTTGGGTAAAGTTGTCTCGGATCATCAGACTGACTAAGATGAAATGTTGCCCTATGTTGCTGCAGCACTGAGAGCTTTTCCGAGTGAGTCCACTGGTTACTCGGCCAACTATCTGATGTTTGGGCGCGAAGTTAACACACCTGCCGACATCGTGTATGGCGTTGTTGAGCCCCAGGCAGAGACTAGCTACGACGACTTTGTTGAG
>Ga0209454_1001726_pt1 | contig 14092 bp, 4 predicted proteins | sample WorMetHERISLAND1_2_FD_187400 | JGI IMG/M metagenome (GOLD analysis project Ga0209454, IMG submission 187400) | Marine gutless worms symbiont microbial communities from Max Planck institute for Marine Microbiology, Germany - Olavius geniculatus... | ecosystem: Host-associated > Annelida >...
CCCCCCCCCCTAATTTCCCCCAATCGGACTTAGGGCGCCGGGCGGACTCACGTTGGACTTTGCCCCAAATTTCTAGTAAATTTAGTTTTGGTTAGTCTAACTTATCTAATTGTGTGTTTTTCTCATATTACTATGATCTGTAGTTTGCCTTACGGTGCATAAATGTGTGATCATTGTCGTTGTAGGGTTCCGTCTATCAGAAAGTCAAACCTCAGATCGAGATCAAACCGGACATCAGGGAGAAATTCTGGGAAAAGAATGAGGTCAGGAAATCTTACGATGAATGATCTAATTTGGTTCAACAGAGAGTTTTAAGACAGTTTCCTTGAGCTTTATAAGGTGTCTAAGAAATATAATAAAAAGAGGAAATAGCTGTTTGTTTATAGAACATTTGTACCTGAAGAACAACTATAACGGCTAGGAAAACAACCGTATGTCAGGTCACTGGCCAGTGGCCATGCAACATGCACTTTGTGGTTTGTTTATTTACAGGCTCAGTGGCCATAGAAAGGGAGATGAACACCCTATTTATGTTTTGTCTGGGGCACAGCCTACTTTACATTGTTGACCGACTACTTACAGTCGTGTCTACGGAACAACGTTGTGCTGTCTGTTGTTCATCTGTCCATAATGCCTGTGTTATGGCTAAACCATACATCATAGGGGGTTAGCAATGGTACCATTGGATAGGGCGATGAGTGATGTTGTCAATAGTAACCATGTTGTTATCTGCTGCTTTTTGGCTGCAATTTTCAACGCAAAGTTTATGCCTGCATCCAACACCCAGGTGCGCCATACCATATCATAGCGTTGATCGTAGCGTTCAGTAGCAGCATTAACACAGCATGTGTGGAACTATAGTCACCTGGGAAATCGCTTTCTCTTTGCAACTAGAAGTCTGACGCTGGCCTTCTGACATAGGCAGTACAGATTGCTCACCCTAGCAACAGCTGGGCTTCTTGTGTACTGTAATACACTAGAACTGCAGCCCATACTACACTGCGACTGACTGATGTCCGACTGGTTTGACAGCAAGAAGAGCGACAAAGACGAGCGGCAGATAAACAAAGGCAACAGCAAGAACGACAGAAGCTGGACCAGGAGATTAAATCACGAGAGGTAAACTACAACCCCTTTATCGTCATCGTCATTATCATAGATTTCTAATTTCACTCTTTACGTTGTGGCTGCATAATTGTCATCGACATAGAGTAGTCTAATGTGGCCTAAATAATAAACAGTCCCAAAAAACGTCCCACTTTGTCACTGTCTGTAACTTCGCCAGAAATTAACCAATTTTCACAATTTTTTCACTGGTGCATTCTCTGGACAATCAGCGATTAGGTAATTATTAAACATCCCACCACACTTTAACTGTGTCACTACACTACCATGTAAACCATAAATTGCCAAAAATCACTAAAATCACTATAATACGTATGCAAAAGTTATATTCTGAAAATGTTTTTAACAATTTTTCATGCAGAAATTAAGTTGCGCTTAGTTCCAGATACATTTCTGATGTTTGTAAACAAAAGCGGACAATATAAATAATAATTTTTAGTGCAGTAATGATATACTGGCATTGTAATTTGCCATTTAGCAATGGAGACAAGGCTTTGATTAACGATGTACACCAGTTTAAAAAATACAGTTTTCAAACGATGCTGGTAGTGATTTTGAAGACAAACTGCAAAAGGGAAAAACTGGGCATGCTAATAACAAAGATTTGGGGAAAAAGAAGCACGACCAAAGGCATGAGATTGGCAGGCCAAAGCATGCTGGTACTGAAGAGAATGTGACCACAGTGAATGATTCACTAAGGCAGGAATGCCAGAAACAAACACATCCATCAACACGCCAGATATCCATTGGGATGGATTTAACACCACAGTGCAGCATCGTACAGATCATTCACTGTGGTTTTTGTCTGAAGTGTCTTTTGTTTACCAACACGTTTGCAGCTTGTTATTGTCGGTTTTCCTACATTTACAGTATATTTCACAAGGTAGTGTAGCTATGCAGTTCAGGTGTGGTGCAATATTCAATATTGCTAACTGTCTATAGAATGTGACAGTGAAATAATTTTGAAAATGAGTTAACATTTGGCAAAGATATGGACAATAAAAAAGTGGGACGTTTTTTGGGACACAGTGTATTTCTGCGATCACACTAGTAAAGTGTCAGATAAGTACAATATATGAGAGATGAAACAGTTAGTCATAAGACCAGGAGTGACAATACAGAGTTAATTGTCACATGGTAAAAAACATTTTTAAAAAAACAAGGTTTCTGCCCAGAGCTTTACTAACAAACTCAGTTGCAGTAGCAGCTGCATTTGGTTTATCACGGTTGCCATGATAAATGGCAAACGATGAGTTTCGATTTTTTAATATTGTATGAAACAGAATATACTGTATTACATAATATACACTGTGTTAAAAAAAAAACACCCACTCACGTTTCCTTTTATATCTACGTTGAAAATGTTCAGATTTTTATAAAATTTTCAGCGAATGTCTAGGAGGAAACTAGTATTCCACCAGTGAAAAAGTTAAATATTCTTTGCTGCTGGTGACGTCATGCTGACGTCATATTTCTACGTTTGTAAGTTATGATTTTGCCGTTGAAGACAGACATCTGAAATGCTTGCGAGTCAGCAAGCGTTATATGGCCGGAAGTTTGTGCTACATGTTTCTGAACAATGGACAGACAATGGAATATTGATGGAATGAAACTTTTAAATACAAATAATTGACATGACCCGCAGTTTCAAGCTGTTTAACTGATAGCGGGCAAGTGGTCATCTACGCAGTGACACAGTGTGCATACACCTGCCAGCATCAACGAAGTTGATAATCTCGCCCTCAGCCAAGAAGATAAACCACGGAAACAGTTCACAATGAAAAATTGCATGACAAATTATCATATTTTTGGGGCCAATTAACACAATGACCAATTGATGTGTTCTAACGTTTCGTCAAATGTCTGTCTTCAGTGGTAAAACCCTTAATTTACAAACATGGAAATATGACGTCAGCATGACGTCACCGGTAGCAAAGAATATCTAACTTTTCCAGTTTTGGAATACTCGTTTCCTAGTAAACATTCCCTGAAAATATTTGTGCAAATCTAAGCATTTTTCACAGAGATAACAGAAAACGTGAGTGGATGTTTTTTTCTCTGAACACAGTGTACTTTACATATGTTTGTGATTATGGTTAAGAGACCAAAATTGTTTTTTCTCAAAGGATTATGGGAATGTGTGGAGTAACAATAAGATGTCGGACTTATGATCCAGAGGTCATGGGTTTGACTCCTGGCCGGGTCACAGTCGAGTAGTTACTGCTTGGATTGGTGAGTGTATGTGAACTGGTAAACTATCATGGTGTATAACCAACACGAAGGTCAACTCAGCCTTCTATCCCTCTGGGGTAGGTAAATCGAGTACCAGCTTCTGACCTAGGGCATGTTTATCTCTGTTAGATGGCAGGTAACAGTGTGATCCCGTATGGCAACTGATGCTTCATAGCTCTGCAATATGTTGCCATAGAGAACTATAGACAACATATTTAAACTTTTTCAACTTTTATCTGAATCAGCATCTGGGTTTTTCTGGTGCAGGAGAAGGATGCAAAAGTTCGGGAGCAGCGGGAAGCGGAGAGGATTAAGAAGATACGCGAGATCAAAGAAGCGGAGAAGAAAGCTGCAACTCAGGACACAAGTTCAAACAGTGCTCATTGGGTCTGCTGCTGCTGCTGCTGCTGTGATTTTTTAGTTTATGTACACCACTACACCGTGTCTTAAAAAACTGTGCCAGTGTTATTTTTGGATAACTCTGTGAAGCATTGGTCAATTTTAGTAATTTTTGGCATGCAACGTCAGAAAGAAACTTAACATAAATGACTAGTTTTGACTAAAGGTGTCGAAGCATTAATTTTTTAAATGCATTAACGCACTGCATTATTTTTTAATGCATTAATTACCGTGTTATTGACGTACCCAGGCCCGTCGAGAGGGAGAGTACGGGGTTAGTTACCCCAGACCCCACGACGTTTGGGAAGCCCTCTCTGTAGAATATAGAAAGTTAAAAACACATTTTAAGCGTATAATCAACAATGACTACCATCATAGCTGGCGTAGAAATCTATTAGGCTGTCATCAAAATAATTATTTGTTTACAGTAGTGATAGAACAACAACTACAGTTTAGTTACATGAATTCATTCGATTGTCAAATAACGGAATATTAGAACTTTTGTTTCACGGAATTTAGTAAATTAACATAAATTTACCTATGTGCGTTAATTATTTTAACGCAGGTTAATTTATTAACACATTAATGTGTTTATTTGTGCTTTAATTTGATAGCTCTATTTTTGACCCATTTTACCTGAATGCCATTGTTACACTGCTTTGTGAAGCACAGAAGTTGTAGTTTGGCCGTATGCATTGATGAGATAATGTAGCAGCAGTGTTAATGTGAGGCAGACAAAACCATTGTTATTTATGTCAAGTTTTTTCGTTGAGTTGCGTGCCAGAAATTATTAAAATTTGCCGATGTTTCATGGAGCTGTTAAGAAAAATAACATTGACACACAGCTTTTTTAAGGGACACAGTGTAGTAATAGCAGTAGCTTGTCTGATAGTAAAGCATGGTGCTGGTAGAATAAGCTAGAACTAAGGTCTGCTGATAATGTCTTTGCTTGAGTTGCGATGAGCATAGCTTTCCTATGTAGCTTTCTACTATTACCGTAACAAGTGCTATTAAATGCTGTCTGTGTAGCAATTATTTGTACCATAATTTGTTAATGTATCAATCAGGATTGTTGGAGATACTTGAAAATGTATCAGGAATCTTTTTGGGAGACTGTCACAGTCTGATGTTAGCGAATGTGTTACTAGTTTCAAACTACTTAGAGTTACTTTCTTGGACGATTTGAGTTGGGAAGCGCATGTAAACACTGTTTGTGCAAAAGTTGCTCCACGACTGTATTACCTTAAACAGTTGAGACCCGCTGAGTTATCTTCGAATGACCTATCGTATTTTTATCTCACGGTAATCAGACCTGTCCTAGAATATGTATGTGCAATTTGGCACCATGGTCTAACTGTTGCTCAGTCCCAAAAATTGGAATCTTTGCAGAAGAGGGTCCTCAGAATCATAAATCCCATTGCATATGATATGCCATGTGATTTTGCATGTGCGTATGCTGGGGTTGAACTCCTTTTTGTACGAAGATGTGATTTGGGGAGAAAATTTTTTTTGCACAGTTACAAATGCTGACAGTTATTTACATGACCCTCTTCCCCAACGACGAGACTCAGATACTATTTCTTGACTCCGACGACATACCGCCTATCCCATACCATGGACGAGAACTGAGAAATATTGGTTTTTTATCCACTTTGCCCTGGCTAAATACCAATAACTTAAAATACAAACATACTGTATAACATTGTGTGCTTTGTTTTGATGTATCTAGAAATATTTGTGTGGATGTGAACCAGACTGAAATGAGCGTTGTGTGTGGACTATTTCGTATTTTGTACATGTATATTATGTGTGATGTCATGTTATGCTCTGTTAGCTATATGTAGTTGCTACTTTTGTGTTTGTATGTCTTTTAGCCATCGGCTTTCGTTTTTATTAAACCTGAGTGAGTTAATATTAATATGAATATTTTGGATGTGGAGAATGCTCATCATTATGAGGAAGAGAGGGCTCAACGTTCTGTGTTATGGCTCAATAATGTATGCTAATTTATTACTGTTATTACGTCTGTTACTAGTACAACATGGATTATTATAATATGAATATTCAGGATGCGAAGGATGCTCGTCGTGATGAAGAGGAAAGGGCTCGGCGTTCAGATCAAATGAGAAAGGACCGTGCTGCGGTCTGTTTGTTTCAAAATAATCTACCACTTTATCATTATTAATGTTATTTTAGTATCTTCGGTAGAAAACATCTCGGGGGTTAATAACTATGCTAAACGTTTAAAACTACTGGAATGACCAGAGGTCTGATACATCGCTGGTGCTGAAATGCTGCCTGAGGACTACAGTCTCTGAGACAGAAATAAGCCCTCATGGGCTTCATTAGAGGTGGTTGAAATCCTGTGGCTCAAATCCTCGATAAACTGAGTATCTGGCTTGTTGATCGGACCCACAGTAGTAGTAGTTGTTGTTGTTTTTCGTTGACTAGCTCATAGCTGCAGGATTGGAAAACTAAGCACTTGATGTAAATGACTGCTGCTGCAGAGTTATTGTTATTATTTGTTTACTTATTTATTCTTGTCTGGAAAATCACAGAGTTTTAGCACTAGTGTTTTAGTCGATCCTAATTTGTCACTGCAATGAGTTAGTGTGATAATTCAGTTGCCCTACTTTCTAGGTCTTTGCTGCCAATGCGTCACAGTTTGACCTAATAGTCAAGTTTAACATTAAGTAAAACTATTTTGCAGCTTTTTGAGTAAAGATGCTGTACTTTTCGTTAATTTTTTTTCTGCCAGAAGATGTCTTGTAGCCAGAAATTTGTTATTTTGTGTTCTTGCCATGTAAAAGTGCATGCTGCTGCTGCTTGCTTGCTTAGTATATTTGCTTGTTACAGTTTTTTTAGCAACTTTGTATTCATTTTAGACAGTTTTTGGAGTTTGTGCCATTGTTTTGCATTTTAAATGCTACTATGTTTACAAATTTCCATCACATTCTATGACTATCATTACTTTCAGTTGTTTTGAAGTTGCTCATTCAAAGCATAATGTTCTTTGAAATTTATAGTGTAAAGATAATCCGAGATATATATCAAAATGCAAGCATTACCATTCACCAGCTAAAATGATATTCAGCGCAAACAGATATAAAAGTCAAGTTACCAGCAGTCAGCTGTTTGATAGGTGTAATAAAATTATAATGACTGACATTAATTACAATTAATATCTATAAAACCTACTAGAAGCGTAGTATGGTATAAGCTCTCATCCATATTGTGTGGATTTGCAAGCTGGAGGTTGATAAGGATTTGTAAGCCAAGTACCACTAGAGGACACCTTTGTCAGGTTTTAAAATTGCTTATTAATGGAGTGGATGGCTAAGATTCTCTTTTCAGAATATATTTTATGGTATTTATTTGAATACATTGAAGCCAGCTGCCAGGGGCTTAACTGACGAAACTTTCTGAGAATTTTTCTGTGGTCATTTTAAGTTCGCAACTTAGTCGTGTGTAAGTCTTGCGTAAGTTTTTTGTGCATTTTTCTTATGGCCACATTCAAGCTTTCATAAGTTTGGTGTTTTCCAAGTTTTCACAGCTTATGAAAGTTTATGAATTAGGTAGACCCTGCCAAGTTTTATTTGGTGCCTTGTGAGACATGTACTTTATGTTAATATAATAACAGTGGAATTGCTCCTGCTGCTACTGATGATGATGATGATGATGGTAATGTTGCCGATATGTGGTTTAGGAGGCTAAGGCGTTGGCCGCCAGCCGGAGTGGAACTCGTGGTGTCTTTGAACAAAAGCCAGCTTCTCAGTTTGATGAACCCGCCAGGGAACCTGCCCCTGCTAGGTAGCCTACACTCCGTGTTTCAAAATAGCTAGCAAAATTGTTCTAGTTAGAACTTAGTTTTATTTCAACCAAATTTGATAATTGTTGGCGCAATGATTGCCAAGACGATAGAATTACGTGAGGTACACTCATTGTTTACATCACCTGATTTACTGTCAGTAGTTGAAATGATGCAGTGTAATAAATAATTAGATTAATGGTCATTAACGAAGAATTACGATCGTGAGGTCGTGGGTTCAACTCATGGTTGGGTCTCTATCAGATGGTTACAACTTTGATGGATGACGGTCTGCAGACAGACAAACCACTGGTATAAACTAAGATCATCTCAGGCTTCCATCCTTTCGGGATAAGTAAATTAAGTACCAATCTGTCTGGCTGCGTTGAGTCAGGGCACATTTACCTTTGTCAGGTGGCAGATAGTGATTGCAGTTCTGGGATTTGGAATTCAGGATAATTTCGGGATTATAAAAAATTTGTTAAAGTAGCGCTTTTGTCAAGGGTAAATGATATAAATAGCAATTCCGGCTGTCTAATACATAAAATGTTTTGTGCGTGTCAGAGTCCTACTTTTTGCTGTGCAGTGTGCACTGAAGTTGTATTTGGACAGTCACAGCCACTCCCTGCAGTTAGGATATGCCCTACTTTTCATAGGGCCTACTACATCCTGTGTATAAAGTAATTACAAACAAGTCCATAAGAAATACTAAAATAACGACTAATATGTAAGTCTAATCCTCAGGATTCCGGGATTACAAATATCTCAGTCCCAGATCTCTGAAAATTGTTAGAATTTAATTGTGGGATCTTGTAAAGTTTGTTAATAAATGACTTGCAGATTTGCATGCTATATTTCATTTTGTAACAAAATCACTATTTAATTTAAGTAGCATTTTGAAGAACTTTGTAGTTTGTATGACTTTTTGGCGTAGACAACTGTAGAAACGGAGTCTTGCCATTCTGTCTGCAATGTGAAAATGTTGTGTTTAGGAGATTGAAGCAGCCAGCATTCCTGGAGGCTTCCAATCCACCAGTAGCGGAAACAAGAAAACAGCCGATCCAACTACCACGAGACACAGAGCCAGCGCCAGCCAGTCCACCCGCCTCACCGCCCACCACTGCTGGCCCGCCGGAACAAGAACCGGAACAAGAGGAAGAAGAGTTGTATGATGATGCAACAGCCCAGAGACCACAAGAACAAGAGCCGCCTGCCAGGAGTCTGTTGAATCAAGGACTGCCACGACGACCTCCATCTGATGATGAAGAAGAGGAGGAATATCAGAACTGGGAAGGTAGGCTGTCGATACTACTGCAGTACTGCTCCCATCGGTTCTCCTACTGCTACAATGGTAGTTGCCCATGCTGCATACTCTTGTATTGTATATGAATATGCTGTTGGTATTACCACAAATCTCTCAACATTTTATACAAAGACCATGTTCCCAACGTTGCTCTGTATGGATCCTTGCCACCAATCAGTTTAACACTTTGCTATAGACGTCTGCAGTTCGCAAGACATTGCTGCAGATGAGTAGATGAACCAGTTCACTCCATTCTGTTTTTTTTTGGAACCATCTACAACTTTTTGGCCCGGTGGTCATGCTCGCATGAGCTACCGGTACATCAAAACCCTGCTGCGCTACTTCAGTCTACACTCAGTCAATGACTTGTCGCTGCGCCATTGCATCGTGTGATGATTGGCGTGTCATCAATGCTGGGATCGACGTCGACACCACCACTGCGACACAGAACAAAGAAGAAGACTATTGCTGATACCACTACTGCTGCTAAACTACTATCAGTCATCGTGATCTGCATGTTAGGTTGGACTTGAGTACAAAGTCCATCTATCCACAAAAAGTTTGTTCCAGTTTGAGAGGTGTTGCACGACGATTTGCCATGTGACCTGATCAAATTTTAAGGTCAAGGTTATGAAATCTTTAGAGTAAGAAATTCGTCTATTTTCGTAGTCTTTCTCCTTCGCCATTTACAGTGTGGGCTGCCAAGTGACTACCAACAAGAGACCTATATGATATCTTAATTGTTCTGGCAAGCTTTTAATATTTGGCTTAGTTCTTGTGTCATGTGAACTTTACTGGTGTGCAGCATTGCGAAACTGGTACGGGGAGTCGACTGCAGCATTGGTGTTGTGAGTTGAAAAAGTAGGTCGGGCAGGCAGTTGCAATTTTCTGACAAACACTGCAAATTTCTGACAGAAAAGATTTTTGGTGCCCAGAATTTTGATATTGCCTCTAAATTTCGCCAAAATGGAGGTATATAGCACCAAATTTTGCATTTTTGGACTACAGTATTTGAGCAAGAAGAAGTTTTCCAGCCAATTTTTCTCAGCCAGAAATTTAAGGGGGTGCAGTTGCCCCTTGCTTCTCCACTGCCATGAAACCATTGTATGGGGGGAGTCAACTCTGTACCATTTGAGGCTAATTTTGATTAATATCATGTCTGTTATGATTTCAGAAGATGAGCCAGTTGCACAGCCACGATCACCAGGTGATGACGAATATAATACTTTTGTTGTTTTTCTGTTTTGTTATCTCTTATTCATAATTTAGTAACTCATAACTAGACCCCTAAGCCGCCGTCGCTGAAAAATTTTTTCGGTTAGCCGCCACAGTCGAAAAAGTTTATGGCTAAGCCGGCCAGCCAAATATGTATCAGTTCGTAGAATTTTTTGATTCTCATATATTTGGCCTATACATCAAATTTTGCTCAACATCATACAGGTTTTATATTATTTCAATTTATCTTATGGTTACATGAACGATGTTTACTGTAGTCACATGACGACAGTGCACAGACCACAGCCTGAAATGAATATGCATATCCGTGCGACAGTCACGTGACGACAGTATCTTCTGGTTAGGCTTCGAGTGTGCCGCAGCCAGATTAGGCGCTAGCCCATAGGCTGGCAGTCCAGGCTATTAATAGAACGTCCTTGCTTATAACCATTATAACATTTTATTATGGATGAATATTAATAAGTGATGTACTAATGGTTAGTGTTTTCGTCGTGTGGTAACGTTTTTTGTCGCATCAACGAAGTTACTTCACGCTCGTTAGTACTGACTGAGATGGGTGACCGTTCACGTGTTAACAATCTTTGTATCTAACCAAACTACCCACGTCAACTCGGCCTGGCCATCTTTTTCGTGGGTAGGCACACCAAGTACCAGTGAAAGCTGTTTTGTAAACAGGCACACTGTGCGATGCACTAGCCTGTGGTTTGGTGGTGTACTTTAATTTACGATGTTTTCATGTTGTCGCAGTCAGTTGAGGATGATGTGTCCACTTAACGGTTTTTAGTCAGGTGACTGTTACGTGGTCTGTCCGTCTGTCACACTTTCAAGTTGTTGGACAGAATCAGGAAAGGATACTCGTGTGGTCCCAGGTATCGCTGTGTTAGACACATGCAAAAAGAAAAAAGGTAAAGATCGTCAATTTGTAGAGCGCATCGTTGCATATACACGCCTCAAATGCGCTTTGCGTTGCTGTTCAAGTTGTTTCCTAGCAAATAGTGTGTTGTTAATAAGACACACTTGACAGACGGTGTTCTCTGAACAATAGTGATGTCTTTGTCAAAAAAAAATCTGTGTATGTTCAAAATTAAATTTCTAGCAAAACATATATTTTGGATTTTTCCAATTTACTAATTAATTGAATGATGCCATTCTGTTGTAAATGATTTATGGAATGACCTCGTAGATTATGCATGTGTTTTACTGCAGCAGCGGCTGCTCCGAGGGCAGACATGGAGGAGGAATTGTACGACGATGCAGCAGTCGTCCCAACTGATACAGCTGCTGCTGCTGATGCTGATGACTATGAGCTCTATCAGGAAGCTGGAGACACCCGTGCGGCCTACTCGCAGGGCGCTGAGAGCCAAGGCATTAGTGCACGGGCTCTCTATGACTACCAGGCCGGTCAGTGCTTTGAATTATACTGCTTGCTGTTATTTTAGTTAGTGCATTGGACTTGAAACTGCAAGGTCGTCGTTCAGCTTCCTTTTCGGTCGCTAGTATCAGGTGGTTAGTACTGCGATGGTTGACTGTCTGCAGACAGGCGAACCATGTTGGTGTATAGCTAGCAACAAAGTTATCTCTCCAAGGTATGGTCAGTTGAGTACCAATTTATCTGGTTAGAGTTGAAGTGGGGTGCGTTTACCTGTGTCAGGTGGCAAGTAATACTGTGTGATTTCATATGACGGGTAACGCTTTGTAGCTTTCAGATGGGTTTTTCATGAAAAGCTGTGCCTTTAAACCTTTCTAAATGAATGAAGTTGCATTTGATCACATACTTGTAGTAGTATTCGTTGTTGTTGTTTGTTACAGATGAAGAGAATGAGATAACGTTTGACCCGGATGACATAATCACGGACATCGACAAGATCGACGATGGCTGGTGGGTTGGCACCGCTCCAGACGGAACTCGTGGAATGTTTCCTTCCAACTACGTCGAAGAAATCTAACTCAACAATCATTCACTCCAGCATAACAACAGCTATGAGCCATTGACGGGCGTCGCCAGGATTTGGTGTGAGAGTGGCGCGAAAATAAAGGAAAATAAATTAAGGGTGACACATATGGGACTTGCCATATGGAAGAAGGGGCAGAAACAGGTTTTTGCCTGGCAAAATGCAACTCTGGCATAGATACCAAACTTTTTGACATCTGTTCTCCCTCTTTCAGTTATTTTGGTTAATTCCCGCTGTGGCGTGACATGCAAAATTATCATGAAATTTATGCAGTAAACATGCAGTAAACAGTGACAGAGATATAGAAGAATACGCTATACTGGTTTTTACTGTGAAGGCAACCACATGCCACATGGAGTCAAATAGAGTTTGTGCGGCTCTGAAGTTACCTGAAAAAAATCAGGCAGTTGGAAGTCTAGCCTTGAGGGCAACAGGTGCCCCACTGTTCCATCCCTGGCAATGCCAGTGTTATTAGTGGTATACAGGGTGGTGCAAAACAATTTGGAACAACATTATTTTCATTCTTTTGCGTTTTGTGGTGTACATCTGATGTCGTCGTGGGTCAACAAATAGACAGGATAGGAAGTTACGTTTTTCCAGCAGGCACTGCAAATTTCTCATGGATGCTAACAGTTTTAATTTTGCACCTAAATGTTCACTAAAAGGTGTTTTAGCCCCAAATTGATGCAAATCTGACAGCAAGAACGTTTTTTTGACAATTATTCTTTTAGACAGCCCATAGTTTAGGGGCAGTTGCCTCCCCCTTCTGATACTATGCCTGTGTATGTGTACATCACAACCATGTGGTATGCTAATGCAACGTGTTGAGAGTACTCAGTGTGTGCAACTATTCAGATAGTGTTTAACATGTGACCCACCCTTTGCTGCAGTAATTGAGGATAATTGGTTTTTTTAAAAAACTGTCCGATTGTTTGATACCTGAACAGCATACGTGTTCTACTATTTCGTGTGCCATCCTAAAGAATCTGTGAGTTGGCGAGTTTTGTGATAAACAGTTAGCCTTATGCACTTGAAAAGAAATTGACATTTTTGAAGTGCTGTCACTGAAAAATAGCACAGTCTGACAAATGTTAAGTCGGAAATTTTTCTGGACCGTTTTTACGCACGTATTAGCTATGGTAATTCTGTTTTAGTGTCTTGGTGTCTGTCACGTCCCGGTACCGTTTCAAGACTAGGTGAGATAGCGACTTCGAGTTTTCACCGTAGGGTCTCTTAGGGTTTCTAGTATTTCGTGACAAAATTTTATGCCACTGGGTTTAGAGAGTCCCCATGAACGAGGAGGTGAAAGAGGGGCACCCACCCTAACAGACGTTATTTTGCCGCTATTGGCTTGTCTGCCGTGAAAATGGTTGCAGATAGGCACAGACATGCTGCTTATTACAACAAGCACTGGTGACGAGCTTCTTAGAAATGTCAAAATCGATGACCTTGAATGGCCTTGAACCCCCAAAATAAGAACTATTAGTGAATTTTGGAAGGATTTTGGACTGCGACGCACATTTCAAGAGGGAATTGCGCCGAAATGGCCAAGACCAACCTGCATACAAAATTTTTAGCATTGAATGTAGATTTTAGCGGTCTAGGTTTCAATCTTCTGCGTTCAACGAGGCCAGCGCACGCGGGTGTCAAAGACAGGTACTTCTTTGAAAAGTGGTGATTTTTTGCGCTATTCGCTTGTCTAGCGTGAAAACGCTTGCAGATAGGCACAGACGTGCTACTTATCATATCAAGCACTGATAATGTGCTTTTTAGTGCTATTAACATCAGTAACCTTGCATGATATTAAACCCCAAAATATGGGGTTTTTATTGAATTTTTTGCAGTTTTCGGCTGCAGAATAGTGAACTGCATGGTTCCTACGGTCAGGGGAAGTCAGGGAAAGTCAGGGAAAATCCAGACGGTCAGGGGAAGTCAGGGAATTCAAAAGTACCATGGTGCAAAAGTTAACAAAGATGCAGAAAAAAACAGAACTGTTGCATGCACACTGCATAGAGCAGTTCAAAATTTTTTCTGCTC
>Ga0209454_1001728_pt1 | contig 14090 bp, 8 predicted proteins | sample WorMetHERISLAND1_2_FD_187400 | JGI IMG/M metagenome (GOLD analysis project Ga0209454, IMG submission 187400) | Marine gutless worms symbiont microbial communities from Max Planck institute for Marine Microbiology, Germany - Olavius geniculatus... | ecosystem: Host-associated > Annelida >...
ACGTTTAGACCTGGGAATATCAGGCCCGTAGCCACTACCAGACAGATCGCGCCCTCTGGTGAATACAAGTACAACACTATAGATAATTAGCTGCCGGTCGTCTGGCGCCCTCTGGCGACTGTAAAAACATTGTTGCTAGGATGGGTGAGCTTGGGTTTTGTTTTACTGGGCTTTCAAACATGCACTGCTGTTGCGCGTTCCCCTTTGCATTAGCTGGGCTTTTTTGTTCAAAGTAGGTCAATATCTGATACAGTTATGATAAAAACATAACTAAGCCTATTTAAAACAGTTTGCAGCATTAAAAAACAAATACAAAACACATTTTGTTTCTGATGATGATATTCTTTTACAGCAATGTGCAGTCGTCCTATACTAGACAACTGCATGGTTACTGGTTCCCACTAGTGATTTTTTTATAACTCTTGCATGCTACTTCTGACTGTTAGATACAAAATTATGTTGTTACGATTTTCTACGTCATTGATGTTTTTTTAATGTTTAGCATGTATTGTGGTTTTTTGTTTGTGTTTGTTACTTGATTGGCAAAAATTTGGCATACTGATACTTGCAAAAATGTGTTACAAGCGGTCGTTAAATGACGCACATTTTTGATTGGCAGTCTCCATCTGTCTCTTAGCAAGGGATATATTTCTAGCAGACTTCCTCGGCCTAAGCTGCCACAGCTCTGATGCCGACTAGAAACTTGACGTATAAAACATCAGCAATTAGTTACACATCTGCCGGAGAGAAATCTCTCCGTTTGACAGATATAAAATATAACACCGTTATTTGTCTTGCCTGTAATATTCTGGTAGGTGTTGAGCTGTGGTAGATCACACATTCAAACGTTACGTACTAATCTAGCTATTAGTTTATCAATTTTTTGCTGCATTTATGATATAGCCTAGCGTTTTTATTGGGACTGCACTATTGGCCAGTAGACTGCTTTAGTCTCACTTTTAGAATATATTTTGCAGCCTAATGACATTCCCCGCGTTACTTGTTAATGACGCAAATATTTTGTTATGCATTTTCTTGTTATTGTAACTAGTTATCAGCAGAACTGTGCCTTTACCAGACGTTTGTTAATAGTCGTTACGTGTTTGCTGCTTATCACATGCATACTGTGTGTAAAACTACATAAAGCATGCAAACCAGTCAATCAAATTAGTTTCTCTTAATTTTTACAATGCTGGATTTATGGCTTCTATTGTTAACTGAAAACTTTGGACGAAAACTAGTTTCTGAACATTTCTTCGTCCGAAAACTTTACATATTACAAAGCTTCCAAAGCGTATCGGGCGTTTTTTTTTGATAGCGGTATTACAGTATTTTGTAATGGAATAAAACTAAATTATGTAGCATGTTTTGTCTTATACAGATGAGCAAAAGTTGTCAAAAATTAAAACCCCGTTTTACGGATGCCTGTGTTGCAGCATACTCCAGTCCTGAATCCCACACTGACTTTTATGAACGTTAGTGAGATAGATGATTGTATGTTTTACAACATTGTTGTTAGTTATTGATTGTTGCTACTGCTGTGATAATGTGAAAATAAGACCTTGCTGCTGTGCTTCACTAAAAGGTCTGAATGCAGTCGCCAGTATGTCATTTTTTCGTTCAGCTCCCCAGATCCGCAGTTAAAATACAGGGACGCCACAAAATTTTAATGATAACTACATTATACGTTAACAAATTTTTAAAACTCTTCTAGTGCACTTCTCACATGCTAACGCGAGATTTACCTGGACAGTAGTAACAAAGTTCATTTAGTCCAATGATTAAGATCTAATCACCTAAGCTACTAGTTATCCAAGTAAAAATATAACCAGAAATGTGCTGCTTCTCAGAGAACCTTATTAGCTTTGCTGCACAATTATTAAAAATTTCAGCATGGACATAGATCCAGTAACTCTGGATTTCAGGTTGCCACCAGAATTTATGATGGCTTACTCTGCAAAAAATTTCAACAAAATCTGTTGGTCACTTTTGTAGTTAATTTGTTAACACACACATGTGCGTGCGTGCACCCCAGCAGGTAATCAGCTGCGCCCCTGTTTGGAGCATGGCTAACAATAATCTATTTCCCAATAATAATCTATTAACACTCTTTAACTGATAATCATAACATCTAATTTTGTATTTAGTTACATAACATTTGTAATACTTACAATCACACTAAAATAATGTTAAGTTACATCCGATCAATGAAAATCAGTTCAGTTAAAACAATGCAAACGTAAAGATAAGAAAAGACAATGGGCATGCATGTATGATGTATCAAAGACAGATGCTATGGAAACAGACAAAAGTGATCAATGACATAATGCATAATCAGGGAAGAGATATCTGGTGTAGCAAAAAACTGGTTAGACAATGGACAATCATATCTCACAGCATATTATCAAGTGCGGACAGATTTAGTTCAAAACTGCAGCGGCGTTCAGTATAGTTGCCGCCACAGCTCTACAACACTGTTGTTTTTCTAACGCAGTGGTACACAACCTCTCGCACGTGACGGGTAGTTATCCGACCCCGAGCCGTTCAAGAGATAAACATTATGGCGTTGTGGTGTAATGGCAGGATATTGGACTTACGATTGAGACGTTGTGAGTACAACTCCTGATCGCATCGCTATCAAGTGCTTACTACTCGGATGGGTGACTGCTGCTGACAGATAAAACATATAACCAACACCAAGGTCAACTCAGCTCTTTATCCCATCAGGATAGGTAAATGGAGTACCGGCTGTCTGGCTGGATACACTACCTTTACTTTTACTATAAATATGATATACAAATTACATGCCTTGCAAATTATGTATTTGGTTTTAGACTTGCATTAACCAGTGGCACATATCTACAACTTCAGACGGGACCACATCACCGACTACAGCATTTGTATTTGTCTGGCCCGTGGCTCAGAAAGGTTGTGTGCCACTGTTTCAACACACTATGTCCACAGACAAAAAAGTGTCGATCAACGACAAGGCATACCTACGAATGACAGGTCGACGACAGCACAAGCAGTAACAACAGACTAACAACTGACGAAGACAAGCAACAAAGTGCATTTAGGCAGGCGTGCACCATTGCACTATCAGCAGACATCATCATAACACTCACTACCACATACAGCTGTCAGCGTCAGACAAACTAGAAAAATACATTGACCAAGCGCTGACATATTATGCGGCTGTCCATCCAGCCATGATCTAGAAACTGGCAAACCATAAACGTTCGCACCAATTTTGTTTTTTTTCTACGTCTGTTTGTTTTTCAGTTAGGAGCTCATGGAGGACAGGCAGACAGACGGGCAGAACATGCAATGTGGCCTATTACGACGGCAACACAATACTCTACTGTGACATGGACGGAACAAACAATGCAGCATGAGACACGTTCAGCTGACACACAAACGTTTAAAGGTCCATGGCCACGGTTAAACTCACTCGTGCAACTTAAGTAGATTTGAATTAGACATTAAACCTCACATATATATAAGACGTCGATTCGAACTTCATAAATATATGAAATTAATGTGCAATTTCAAACGAAATGTGGCATTACGATACGTTACGTGAAAAATTCTAATTTATCAGTTTCCCCGGTGATGTCATCAACCTAGTTCATAGGCATCACGACGGCATAATGGCATAGCCGATGACATCATCAACGTAAGCCAGGCCATTAATATTCATGATGTCTTTGGGCTAGGCTAGTGACGTCACCAGGAGCCATCATGGCGACTTGTTTTCTGTATCATTTTCATAGATCGTCAATTTTAAATTCAAGTTTCTTTGTGTTGACGAAACACTGGGTGCTGATATTACTGTCAAAATTCTGAGAAAACTGTGCTCTTTTAAGAAAATGGTAAGTTAATTTTGGTGTCCATGGACCTTTAAACCGTCAATAACAGCAGCAAAGCGGCATACAGACAGACATATGTCGTACAATTCGCACGCTGATAACACGCAGTCATATCACGTTGCAGCAGCTGTGTTTAAGTGAACTGTCAGACAGAACAGCCAGTGAAGATGCGGTGTGAACAAAGCACAAGCTCAAGTGCCTCTGTCATCTGAACAGCCAGTACTCAGGTGCAATATTACTCAGGACTCTTGACCGTATAAAATTTTGTTCAGGACATAAAAAAAGTCAAAAATCAAAACATTTTCAAATTAGTTGAAACAGGAAGCATGATACAATAAACATGTACAAAACAGAAGTGTTGGACCTACAAATTGGATAACTGTTTAACTTGATACGATGACAACTTGGAAGGACCGAAAGTATGTCACATCCACCATTATTTCTACTGGGTAAATATTGTTTTAAATTTTTGCAAAAATTCTCCGGATGTTCTGGGACGAATCCGCTTACTTCAGAACAATTTGTAGTAGTTTGAGTGACTGCATTACTGCTATTATCAGTCGGTCAGTCTATCATGAAACTGCAGGTAACATCACAGGCCAAAGCCCATGTTGATGACATCTCCTTCTTAAATTTCAATCTTCCGCAAAATCAAAACCCAAAAAAGATTGGGAAAATATTGACAAAGCAGTGCCAATATCCTGTCTGAATATAACATTCCACAAACAAAATGTGACCAAACCAAATTCTGTGACAACCAAGCAGATGGGACATTCGGTTTTAATCAAAAAACAGAGCTGATCCTGACAAGTAAGAGCAGCGTAGTGTCAAACGAACAATTTCTGTGAACTGCACTCAATTACTAAGCAGCAGACACGCTGCACTTCTTCTGCACAGCATGTGACAACAGCAAAAGATCACAAGCTCATTTTTGTCACACATTTCGTAAAACGACACCGGACACAGGCAATACTATATCAAACACAGAATCATACTTGGTCACCTCATTATTTGTTATCAAAAGCAACTGAATACACAAGTAAAATTATCATCAGCATCAAGATATAGAGTGGTGTCACCAACTAACTAGCAGCAGGTATTCACTGGATATGGCTTAACAATTCATATGTTCAGCACACACATATATATACAGACCAGAGTCTACCTAACACAGTAGCCAAAGAAGTGCACTAACCTGTACAGCTGGTGTATTATCTGTGCACAACACTACAAAAAAGCAATCTTTAGTCTGCTGAATATAATATGCCACAACAGAAGTCCAATTAATTGGCATTACACCATTAAATCAAACAAATCTTCAGTGCCTGCAAGGTGGCACTGTGTTAACGAAGCTATAAGTAAAGCTCAAAACTGAGAGAAACTCGAAGGCATGAATCCAGTTCATTATTTCCTGGCTGGGACATTTACAATACGTCACACAAAGCACACACGGTAAGATGTGTTCATAATAAGTGGGGGAAGTTAACAATAGGTATGGCAGTGTTTAATATTTCGTTGAAATCCATGAACTACAAACTGTATTGTGTGTCTCTGCAGCAAAAATTATCACTAACTTTAGGACATGGACCTGGGGCCAAATTTACAAAACATTATAAGACAATTCTAAAATTGTCGTAAATTCTTCGCAACTTTGTCGTAAATCAACAAGTTACGATGTCGTAAGATTGTCATAAAAATGTTGTATCCGAATTTTGAAAGCTGATTTTACGACATCGTAACTCTCTCGCAATTTTGTCATAACTGTGTAGTCGCTCAAAATAGCCAGCCAATCAACCACCATTACGATGACCTCAACCACGGCCTCAACTAATCACAACGCAGTCAATGAGCTAGGTGGCGCGTGGTGCTGCATGCCAATCATCTGCTTCCGACGTTGCCAATGGTTACCACTGTAAACATTAACAAATGATTTTGTGGTGATTTCGCTGCCTGAAGTTACCGCAAACAAAATTCATACGTATTACAGCACTATGTGAGAATTATATACTAATAAAAATCAAAATAATTACTGCACGCGTGCTTGATGCTGTTGTACAACAGCTAATGAGGTGCTGTACATTTTGTCGTAACTTTTGCGGTAACTTTGTCGTATGATTTTTTTATAAATTGGATTTTATTGTATGTCATAAAACTTCCGCGTGTCGTAACATTGTCATATATTTGCCATACGATGCTTTGTAAATTAGGCCACTGGTGCATACTCAACTAAAAATAACAGGAACTATAGCATCTCAAATTAGACCATATCAACATTACTTTAAAACACTGCACACACATCTGTGATATTAGTGTCCAGTGTCCACTGCAGCACAGCAAGACTTGTGGCATCTCTGCCTTTGATTTTATTCAAAACTTCACAAGTCTACTTTCGCAACTTTCACAACCAACATCTAACTTGATGACCCGTGGATATCCTGTAAAATAAACATCGGCTATCACACTGGCATATTTTAAAAACCAAACCAGCAAATGCCTTAAAACACACGTCCTTCCATGCTCAGTACATTATAATACAAAGCAGAATGGAAAACAGTAAAGATTCACGCCTGAATGACCAATTTTTTTTACAATTCCCTAACAACTTCAGCACGATGTGCAAAAACAGTACATAAACTAAACGGCTGGTTTACCTTCTAGTGCAAAAATAAACAATCGGTAAAGTTTACGAAAGCAACTAAATACATAGCTGAACGAAACTGATCGCTGACGACAATTTAATAATTCATCGAAGATACGAAACAATTCAGAGCACAAAATGCAGAAAAGCAGCACACTAGTGGGCATGCTACTGCAGCCGCTGGCCAGCATTAATGCTCTCAAACCAAATGGCTAGTACTCTACGTGAACTACAATGACAGTCGTGAGTCAAACATTATTTGCACAGTGGAGACAAGAATAAAATGCAATGCAGTGTCGATGTGTCGTGTAGTCACCTTGTGATAATCAAACAAACAGGAAGAAGTTGCTTCAGCACAATCGTCACATTTAATCACGTCGTTCGTCATTTAACAAACACCTCATAAAAATGGGTTCTGGCTCTGTGGGTATGGTGCAACTCCCATCGGTGCGTAAGGGTTTGGCTGTGTGGGAATGGCGGTGATGGGCACTGTAGGCTGCTGCCATGTGGCGCCAGGCATCAGTGGAGTAGGAAGCTGCTGCTGTTGTGTGGAGACTGCTGCGGACTGTTGTGCTGTAAACGTCGTTGATGACTGCGCCAGCTGATTGATGGGAACTCGCCGACTCTGTTCCTCCTGCTGGGCGCGGGTTGCAAACAGGTTGGCGGCCGGTGACTGCGTGCGTGCATTGCCCGCCGGGGCCGTCGTCATTGCAAATGGATTTATGATTGCTGTAAACAGTTGCAACGGTTACGCTGCAGTTGTTCAACTGCTACAAGTTCAACTTATATCAAATCATGCCATATCATGTCATATCAAAATACTTGCTAGAGCATCCACATCATCCACAGCATATGGACACATCATATACACGAAATCCAGTTAATTACAGTGCAGCAACAATGAAATTAACTAATAAAGTGTTTCAGTTTTTAGATCTGCTCTTTCTTGTTCCAGAAGTCCTCTTATTATTTCTGCTACATTGGCTATTTAATGGCATCTACCACATGGCAGCGCTATCTATTATAACACGGAACCTACAGGCCTATGGCTTACTAACAGCACTGACAAATTTCACAGTGTCAAAACATTGATCAAATCATTAATGTAGTACAATACAGTACAAAGATATTTTTAAAACGTGCATCATAATTACAGTAAGTGCAGTTCTCACTCACTGGATGGCGGAGGTCGAACGATGAGTTCATTCAAGTTCACGAGATTTGCATTCTGTCCAAGGAACTCCTCGGCGGTCGTTGCTTTCTTCTTAGCAGCTGCACTGTCAGAGTCGGCCGTGGAGCCGATGAGAGCAGCATCCAAACCAGACATGTTCCACGCCGACGCACCACCACCAGCTGCAAATACAGCACTGAATCGATCTGTATGTGGCTCGTAGGGTAAGTCCTAACTACAGTTCTTTTTTCTGCCAGCTGTAGACCACAGTTGCCTTTAGTTGTCATTGTATGTAGAAGGGATCACACTTTGTATTTGCAACATCTTTTTATAATTGTTGAATGTCGATATCTTGGCCCATTTCAGAGTTGTCTGTCTGAAAACATGCCAAATTTTGTATGCTTTTGCTATGTAAATTTTGAGACCTATTTCTTCAAAGTATCGCACAGTACACTTATTTATGACCATAGGCAAAGCTTTGCAGCAACTGGCCACAGAAGCTCCAATGTCACGGGCTAAGAAAAAAAACCAGCAAGATTAGAAGATATTTTACACCAGAAAATAACTGCGGCAAACACAGTATAACAGTCTGCACACTACATACAGTGTGCAGACTCTAAGCGCATTGAAAGCGTGTATACGCGATGATGCACTATACAAGTTCACAATATTTACCTTTACCTTTACAGATGTGCTAATAATTCATAATTATCATCACATTGGTACCATTATGCTTCATTTTGCAAGCTCAGAAATTGAAAATCATACCTAGACAGTGGAAGCACTAAATAGCATTACGCGATATTTTAGAACATGCACATAAGATAAAACAAACCAAGCATTTAGTAGATTAACAGCATGGCACTTGTACCTGCTGCAGTGGCAGAAATGTTGGGAGGACTTTTAGAACGAGAAGAGAGCAGGTCAAATTCATCGTCAACGCCAACAGTTGGTGGATGAGCACCATTAGATGACGTGGTGGTCACTGAAAGAACTGGGTCCCATGGTGAAGCTGCGGAGGCTGTCATTGTGCCGGCCTTCATTGACAAACTGCTGTCAAGCACTGCAACTGCTGTAAGACGCACACAGACAATAATGTGTGCATACACTCAGCATGATTGAGCGTTTTTAATAAAATTTTCACCGATATCATCAAATATTAACATGACATTAAAACTGGATGAAATACTCTTATTTGCAGTTACCACAGATTAGGCTATTGAATATTCACAGATGAGATATTCATAAACAGATTGGTAAAGATTTTAACAAAATAAGATGCCCCACTTTAGTAAATAAAGCTACTGACTAAAAAATTTTCATACAACTACCAGTCTGATTTAAATGCTGCTTGCATTAGCACTCCAGTCTGCAAATCATTGCAGCTACATGCTACATTAATTATAATGATGTTGCTTCCAGAACAAACATCCAAATGCACAAAAAGGGCACATTTTACTGAGTGAGTGAGTGAGTAGGGTTTAACGTCCCACCTGACACAGTATAGGTCATTTCGGGGACAGCTCTTTTTCAGGCAGAATGCACACAAACAATAATGAAATGGTAAGTTTAAACTTTACAACAAACAGAAAGTTTAACCTTCACAGAAACACAAAACCCAAAAATGAAGTTAACTTAAAATTGTAAGAACTCCATCATATGCATGCATATGTATTATGTAATTAACATAATCTTCCCTGTTATCCTCCAGACAGTCATCAATGTTATAAAGCTGTCTATTGGAAGACAGGGGGAGCACATTTTACTGATATATAGATAACAAAGAGTTTTTTGTCTAATATACTGAGGTTCAAAACTTTTTGACTGCCTCTCATAATATGGTGCAGTGACCAACTTGTAGCAACTGGTGCACCAGCAGCAGACCACGGATCATTAGTCGACACTGGGGACGGCATCGTCAGCTGAGACTGTGCAGCCAGTGCAGTCATTCCCCACGGATCAGCTGCATGTCCTGTCACTGCCGGCTTTGGTGACCACGGATCAACGATTCCAGAACCTGACAGCTGACCATCCCACGTGGCTGACAAAGGCATCTTGCTTGACCCACCCGCAGCGACATTACCAGACTCTAGCTCCAACAGATGATCAGCTTTCTTTGGAGACTGTCAAAATCAAAAAAAAACTCAAATCATAGCAACACACGAGTTTGATTCAAGTAGTCTACAGTTAAACCAGTCACTGTAAAACAGATAAAAGATAAATGCTTATAAAACAAAAAGTCACAAAAACAATCAAACTTTAAACGTTGCATTGGCGAGATTATGGTACAGGTAAGTGTTGATTATTTAGTGCAAAAGAGTGGCAACAAACTTCCAATTTCACACCACACAATTCTTCACAAACTAACATATTACCAAATAATCAATTTTTTGTGTAAAAAATACATGCAAAATTGAAGTTATTCATGAGAACACTATTATTACAGTTTTTTGACCTCCATCACTAACAATGACATTAACACACTGACATCATGAGTGACTACTGATGCACAAGAGCAGTGGTCCATACAGACTTCCACTTAAAGAATGGATGGTTAAAAAAAATTTAAAACCGACAGAAGCATTTTTTGTATGACCAGTAACAAGCTGGCAATGTTAATTTAGGTCAGACAACATCACTACCGTACACTAGACGGCTTGCCATAATTGAAGGTTGCGATCCCACAACCTCTTGCTCTTGATCAAAGTCCAATGTCCTAACCATTATGCCACAAAGCTAAATGAACAGTGACAATACTCATATCTACGACACACGGACAGATATCGAGCCTGGCTTTATTAGGTGGACTTGAAAGCATTGACCTAAAATGTCAAACATTATCAGACAGAAACTCTTATCCAATAAAAAGTGAACGTACATCGTGATCTTTGGTCTTGCGACTCTCTTCAAGTGCCATTTGAAGCTTCAGCTCATCGCCTTTCCGTCTTTTTACTTCTTCATCATGCTCTTCTTTGCTCATTGCCAGCGCCAGCTGCAGTTGTAGGTCCTCTTCACCGTAGCTTGATGGACGAACAGCCTCCAAGTCCGAGCTCAGTGCTGGGGCACTACCAGCTGCTAGTCAAACACAGCACAGCATCAGCATCACTCCAATGTACAGTGGTGCACAAATGCATTGGGCCGGTTAAGGGTTGTTACCTCGCCTGTGACAAAAAAAGACACTAAATATATGACATATCCAGCACAAAAACACCAACGAACCTTGGTAAAACGTATAATACAATATGTGACAATTGTGAATACTACTTTTAGTAACTATCATATAGCATTTTACATTGGCCTGGCCTGCAGTGACTTCAAGACCAACCTATACATAACCTGCGTATGCTAGCACACAATCGATGCAAATGGCGCAGTGCTGTAAAACGCCATGCTGTAGGTGAAGACGTATCAGCAGATGCAAACTGTGTATGTGTGAACAAACAATCCATACTAATAAAGAGTAAAAATGTCTGAAAACAAAAACTTCACAGAAAAACCCAGGCATATATCTGCTTGTGCATCTGTATGCAGCACAATGTGCTGGTGTGTTTCGTTTTTGCTATATTTAAATAATTCAGCTGAGAGCTGCAGACTGCACCAGCTGAGTGAGTTTCAATTACAATTGCTACCGGGTGTCAATACGCTGCCGAAAATATTAGAACTGTGCTATTTGGCAGGTTGTGTATGCAGCCTGCAGCTCAAACAGTTTATGCGCAACCAGTGTATACAGATCTTGAAAACTTTTAACACTCAGAAGCACTATACATTATGACATGAATAAATAAAAAATTCTTTAGCAAAATGCGAACAAAAAAAAACAAAAAAGTTGTAAAGACAGTTCACTAAATTAAGTCCTACATGACTGGAAAGTATCACTGATCAATCGTGGTTTAGGTTAGACAGATCTATTGGGTGATCCAGGGTGATGGCATGCAAACTTGCTAAAGCAATGTCATTTATTACGGACTTTTGTTCAAAGTGGCTTTTCAGCTAATGACCAAAGAAGTTGACCAGTTCATCATTTCAACGTTAATTACTGTTTTTACCACATCAGCAAACAAACACTGGAGCATAACCAATAACCCAAACAACAGTCACAATAACACCAACTTGGTGAAGAAGAGCCATAGAGATAACGATCAGACGTGGAGTGCTGCATTTTAGTCGACTCTTTTCTCATCTGCATCACAAATTGACAATAACATGTCTACACCGACACCTTGTCCATTTACATGACATTTTTATCAGAAATTCGATATGCATTATGCAGTTACTGTTGCACTGTAACAGTGTAACTGTATGAACAAAACAAATCAAGAAACAGTGCAAATAAAACAAATTATACAAAAAGCAAAATTCAGACTTACAGCAGCTCCTGTATTCTGCGCAAATCGTTCCTTTGCTGCAAGGGCTTTTGTTCGCTCATTTTTAAACCGTTCGTCATCCTTCAATAAGGCCACTAGTGTTTTTGATTTTTCCCGAACATTCTGTCCATGATCTTTGCCATCTTCATTGTACTGGAAATCTTTCAGTGTCTGGATGGTCAGCAGATTCTCGCGACACTGCTGGGCAACTCTTTCGCTGCCAGTCTTCAGCAGGTAGTCAAGCAGAACGAGGGACTTGTAAACATGCCGCCAGTTCTTGCCATGGTCATTCAACCGCTTCCAGATCATCTGCATGATTTCCGTGAAAGCCATAACATTGTATGTGAGGTCGGCAATCTCTGACATCAATGTAGTCGATGGGCCCCATGGATCATTTGAAGTGGCCTCACGTACCTTCACCTCGGCAAATGTGTAGTTCTTCACTACATTTTTCAAAGTTCGATGAATTGGCATATTGTCAGACTGGCAGTGACCAGCAAGTACAATTCAGTGCAATCTACAACGCAAGACAAAAAACTAGTGACTAGCAGTGACTGCCTGAAAACCAATTATGAATCACTAATTTAATACGTTCAGTTATGAGCACATTATCTATTAACAATTACATTTGACAGCTCTTCAGGGTCAATGAATAATTTTTACGCGCAAGAGCTAGCATAGCTATAACGCTTAGCTAACGTATAGCTAGCCTTACGTTGCTGAGCCTTACAAGCATTAAGTCTATTTTTTTATTTGTAAGTGTGAATAACATGTGGCCTATTCGCACTTACGTAAGTGCGAATATACACTTCCTTTTTTGTATATTTCAATGCATATTTCGCTTGCTTTTCTTTCCTTAGATACTGCAGAAGCAGACAATGGGTAAGGTGAAAAACTGAACGGTCATTTGATGGCAAGCTGTGCCAGGAATATTCACACCAAAAATTACGAGAATCTGATAATTTTTGTTCATGTTAAAATCGAAAATGTCCGGGATGTTTTTTGAGACACAGTGTAGTTATCTAGTTGTGTTTACAGTAACTAGCCAAGCACTGACAGACATAAACAAAACTTACACTTAGTCAGTAAACCGACTAGTTGACATACATTGAAATACAGAGTTTTTAATATTTACCGTAGCAAGATTTAAGCAAAATGATCCTGTGTATATAAAAATGTTCGGTAGTAATCAATAAGATGTTCAAGTGTTACAAAAACGACATTTTAATCAACAAAAACCAACACCTACATCCGTAACATTTTATTTTTATTTCCGGTATCGTAGTCATCGCTAACGATAAGTAAGTAGAATTTGGCTGACAATACATACCAACGAAGCCTGCAACCAAGCTACCAGAAAATTTAGATTTTAAAGTTGATTGCATTCTGACGTGATAATGACGTCATTCTGTTGCCTTGTTGCTCATTCACTTTTTTGTAGCAGTACATTATGATAATCACAACGATGTTCGGCAGAATATTGGCTTCTGTACCTGTGTTTCTGTTGGCGGCGGTTATATGTGCTGCAGCTGCACCGGCACGAAAGCCTAAGAAGTTACCGGACTTTCTCGATCTGAGCAGGCGTCAGATAAACTTGGCAACTTCGGAGCACAACTTACGTGGTCACCACCATCGAGGAGCTCCACTGCAGCTTCCGCCATCGTATTCGAACGACGACATCAGGACTTGGAGAAAGACCCAGCATGTTCAGTACCGACTACGTGCAGCACCGACGTTCGTCAATCGGACTGCATCAGGTAGAGACAAGGGCAGACGGAGGTCTAAAAGAGGAGCGATTGTAAACGGTTTCGCGAGCTGGGATTACGAACCATTCGACAAGATGGGCGCCTTCAGAACTGATCTGGGTACGCAACTGATCGAAGAACTGAAGTTGGTCGAAATAGCCTAGGTAGGCCTATGTCATGTCGCTAACGACGGCATTGGCTACATCACAGTAGCCTACACTAGGCCTTATAGGCGCAGCGCCGCGCCTGTGAGCTTTATTGTATGACTGGTCGTGTTGGTCATCGTATAATATGTGAATGTGA
>Ga0209454_1001731_pt1 | contig 14078 bp, 6 predicted proteins | sample WorMetHERISLAND1_2_FD_187400 | JGI IMG/M metagenome (GOLD analysis project Ga0209454, IMG submission 187400) | Marine gutless worms symbiont microbial communities from Max Planck institute for Marine Microbiology, Germany - Olavius geniculatus... | ecosystem: Host-associated > Annelida >...
ATATATATATATATATATATATATATATATCGATGATATATCGCATAATGCGCGGCGGAAAAGGTTAAATGGGGTCACGACGCATGGGTTTGCATGGGCAGCCAGTTCGCCGTTCTATCACTCTGTGTCCTAGTAAAATGATATCTGCTGTTTTGGGTGTGTGATTTGGTCACCCTTACACAGTAGTGTAATTAACTGGTAAGTTTTTATATTTAATTATTACGTATATTTATCCCGATACACTTTGCGATTTAGAAATGTGAAATAAGCTGTGCAAACGTGTGAATAATTCGCAGTTGAACAAAATGATGAAATACACGCTAATACTCTCAGCTATAGTTTATTTAGTAAGCATGCGTTACAAAAACAGATAAGCCTGTAAATGTATTAATAATAATATTTTAAATATTATACGTGCACCATATCTTGAAAAGGCCAAATTATTTAATACATTTTTGCAGATGTTTTTTTCGTAATTGTTTTCAATAAAGTCAGCAATAAAAAAGCGATTTTCTGTTATTGGGTATACTGTGTCTTAAAGTTTTAATGAAATGGATTAGGCCTATCAAGATGAACTATGCCCAAAATTTTAAAAATATGGCACATTTTAGTAGAATAGGCTCTGTTTTTCCCACATGGTGCGGGCTATGTAACTATCTTTATTTGCAGCGTAAGCGGCAAGGCAGTACACGTGACAGCTAAGTCACAGCTACTACATATAGGCTACACAAAAAGTAAAAATGTAAGGCAAATATAAATATTTTTGCGAAAAAACTCTACAAAATTTGCATATGAAAGAGAGCTAGAAAAACTTTACACAAAAACACACTCAAAAGCGTGACTTAAACCAAAATAATTAAATCTTAACACAGCTGTTTTCAAATTTAATATTACTTTAATTTAAATAGTCACAACAGTCCGTGACAGATATAGACAGACAGATAATGACTCAAGTGTATTTTCTTTCTAAGAAAATACGGTGGGAAAAAGTGCTGCATTTTAGTTAGTTAGAACGATCCATTTAGACTTTAGGGAGTTGATACAAATAAATAAATCCACCGGTTAAACCGGAGAAAAAGCAGAAAAGCTGTCGAATGTCTATACGCTGTCTCTCTAACAGCGGCTTGTGGCTAATTAGTGACGTTAAGTTGGCGCAATGTTCGAACTCGTTAATTGATCAGTCATCTTCTCGAGTCATGGTTTTATTTCGACGAGAATCGTGACCAGAACGTTCGCGTATAAAGCAGCTGTTTGAAGCACCTTAACATTTCCCTGGACAGACAAAACAGTCCACAAATTGTACAACGGGTTGAACTTACAGCAGAAAAAAATAATCCTACGAATATTTTTATGCCGCCGTCACACACTGAGAAAAGTCCACATCGAGCACCGAAAATACATGCGATTTTTACAGTTTGTTTGAATGACCCCGGCTCAGCTGATAAATGTCGATAAATGACTAAGCCGAATGTTAAGGATCGTACAGAGCGACGTAACTGAACTGAACTGAACGGACACTGTTTAGTTTTTGACGAACTGACCAACGGGCTCGCCTATAAGGGATTGTCAATAAATGACGTCACGCAATGTAGAGAAAAAATACCCCCTCTCTCCTAAGTCACGTTTCGTTTCGTTGCTGAGGACACCCCAATATGACGTCACAAACTTCTCCCCCTTGCTGTCTGTAGTGTAGCCTATATCTGTGATCTATATATTTTAAACACAGCGTAAATTTTTGTATGTCTTGACACATTAGCAACATGAGCATAGTATATCAAAGTTCTGATGTGTAGAAATGATCGCTGTTGTAAAAATTGTCTCACCAACTTACATGCAAAATCACGTGAAACGGCCTTGCCGCAGATGTGACGTGCGTGACGTCACACAGCCTTCAACCCCCTCTCCCGCCTACGTCACACATCGTCACAATATCGTGAACCCCTCTCCCCCTCGGCGGGTGACGTCATTTATGGACAACCCCTAACCGGAAAAGAAAACAGTTTAGTTCGGTTCAGTTGCATCGCTCTGTACGGTCTACACGTCTTAACGTGACATTTACTGACGTTTATGTCTAGTTTTGTGGGCGCGGCACACTGCTATTATAGCACCGGCGTCTGGCAGATTTCTCTCCCCTGGCTATATCAAGTTGAGCTCCGTAGGCGTGGTTTCAGATCCGCCCCGCCTTGCCTCGGCTATGCCGTCTTGCTGACTTGCATTTCCTCAGTAGGTGGGAATCACGGCGGGATTAAATACCATCAGTAACCAGTAAATAAAAATAAACCTCATTTACGAATCAGCACGTACAAGAAATATACGGACATCTGAGATAGCCTAGGTCAGACCTGTATATGCAAACATAAACAGTAGCAAAAGTAAAAAACAACTTAAAATTAATGAATACTATATTAAAAGCGTGCTTTAATTTCTACTGCAAAAGGGAACTCGACGCAGATGAAAATGTGTACAAAGGTGCCAGTGCATCGCATAGTAAAACATTAACAAAATTAAACAGTTAAAATGTGTAAGATATCGGTTGCCCTGTACGTACCTTTAGTAAGGTCTTAATGCAAAATGCGAACTTTGTTGGTCAGTTACGAAAATATGATGTTCTGTGCTGAATTTAGTACATAAATGCTAATAAAACGGCGATTTTTGCGATACACTGTGACAACGTACTTTTCAGTCAAGATCGCCCGAAAACACCCTCTCGATAGCCCCAGCCAAGTTCCAAGATTTTCTTACCCCGGAGGGATGAAGGGTTGAGTTGACCTCGGTGGTTGGTTATATACAGACATGTTTCACCTGTCCGCATACAGTCACCCATCCAAGCAGTATTAAACCAATTGATAGCGAACTGGCCGGGAATTGAACCCGCGAGCTGTTGATCGCAAATGCGACGTCTTAACCGTTAACCTACTTAGCTATGATGTCTTAGCGGTGATCTTGCTAGTTTACCTGTGATAGGATACTTTGGCTAAGCGAACAGGTGCGCCACTAGAGCGCAGCATGAGGTCATAATGACGTCACTAATCACCATGGCAACGCCATCATTAGATATCGTCGTATTCTGCACGTAAACATACATCACGATCTCGCGTATTAGTTATACTGCAACAAGAGAGTTTCATTTCGAACTGAAATTGAAACATGTATGCCTGTTTTTCCCGCCATTTGCGATCATATTGACACATGGCACGTTACGTAGCTCTGTTTTTAAACGATTGGTTAAGACGTTTTTTTCCAAAATACTAAATGCATACAGTGCATCGGCAGAAACTGTTTTGATGTTTGCGTTTTATTTGCTTACTAACTAACTTATATAAAGACATCGCGCGGTACGTTCGCTGCGAGAGTAGGGCACTCCTATAGGCCTATTTTGTTTCAGACAACAGACAGTCGTTCACAAATTCTTTAAGCGCATCCGACGGCTTTTTTTTGTTTCATTATTTATTTTATCAAATTAACCTATGATTTAATATACATTATGGAACAATTTTGTGTCGTGTTTCAGATATCAGACACTATATAATTGAGAGCTGTCCAACTTAGAATGATTTAAGCGCTTAAATGCATTCAATGGCTCTTTGTTTATACCTTTATTTTATTGGCCGACCGTAGTGACGTTCGAACCCTGAGTACGATGTGTCGTCCGTCGTCAGTCTGTCCGTCTGTAACGCATGTATTGTGGCTAAACCGTACTTTGCAGAAGGTCGGCGATAGTATCGTTGGACTATAGGGCGATGAAAAGTTCTTATAAACTGTCAATATAGTAACCATATCTTTTATCTGCAGCGGTTTGGCCGCAATTTTAAATGCAAAGTTGCTGTTTGTAGCCATCACTTAGGCCTACGTGTGTAGAATTACCGCGTCGTATCCTAGCGTTGACAGAGCAGCGGCATCACAGCGTGCATGGGACTGTACTCACGATGGTAAATCGCTTTCTTTTTTGCTACCGGAAGTCGGACGTAGGCGGCACGTTGTGTCTTTCCTAGCGACAGCTGCAGGGTTTCTTGTAAAAATTACAGTAGGCATATGATTGAATCATGTAACAGAGTACTTTTGGATAGCCTGTACGTACTTGAACGGTTGATTCAGTTGTATTGGCGTTCTCCTCGACTTCATTCGCTGACGTCACGCTGGCAAGCAGCAGCAGCAGCAGCATCGTCAACATAGCAACGAGAACCAAACCCCCAACTGACGTAGTCATGACGACGACGATGGTGACGACGATGATGTGTGCTTTACGATGAAGACACGCAACACAATCAGCAGGCTATGTAAAAATGCAAGCCCCGCCCTTGCCGTACATCAATCTCACCAGCCAATAGCACGTCTATAGCCTATACCAGCAGACAAATATGTACACCGTAAGTCAAAAAATCACTCTCATCCAATCAGTCATTCATTCATTCGTGCGTAGTAGGCCTACATTATTAACGGTGAACTGTTTTAAAGTCAATAGTAAAATAGAATGATTTAATGAACGACCGGTCTGCCTAAGCACCCCACATCAACCGCAGATCAACTACATATTAGGTTGCTCATGTTCGAGACCGCAGATCCTATAAAGAAAAAAAAGGTTCGGTGGTATACTTGCTGACTTACAATAGGTCTATGTTTTACAAGATCGAAGCGCTGAGATTACGTGCGTACGTGACGTGAGTGACCCAATTACTGCAAATTTACTGCAGATCGAGCATTACACTATACTGTTCTTTGTAGTCAATATAATATAAAGCTTTTGTTCATGGTTTCGTGCTGGTTGCTCATGTAATGTAGCACCATTGGTCAATATTGACCCAGCTGCAGAACTGTAGACGAATACAGTAGCTGTATACGACTAGCGACACAGTCTGAGAATAAAGGCGCGTACAGAGCGACGTAACTGAACTGACACGATTTAGGTTTTGACGAACTGACCAATGGGCAAGCATGGCGAACCCACTGGTCATTGGTCGACGCGTACGTGAGCGTAGTCACGTGAGCAAACAACGCCGTTAGAAACGGCGCCTTACTGTAATGCATTAGGCCTACTGCTTGTCCATTGGTCAGTTCGTCAGAAACTGAACCATGTCATTTCAGTTCAGTTCAGTTATGGGGTGTTAACACGATCCAGCAAACGTCCAGCAAATTTCCAGCAAATGTATTCAAAATGCACTTGCCAATGCTACACGTTTGCTGGATCGTGTAAACACCCTACTACGTCGCTCTGTACGCGCCTTAAAAGTGTTATAAACAGTAAATCGCTCAATTTGATTTGATTAGATTTAAAGACGTATAAGACTACGATATCCTGTGCTGTAACCGAGAAGAGAAACGTTCTAAGTCGATTCAATCTCGCTCACAGGTACTTGCTTTGCGTGGCCTTTCAGACGGTATGTTTTTGGTAGATCATGTTTAATGCGTATTTAGAGGGCGAACGAAAGAATAAGCTTACGACTAAATTGCTACAGAAAGCTAATCATTTTTTTCGCGCCACAGCGTTCAATCTTTCCACAAACAATTTTACCCGAATCCTTTAATGATTTTTGGTTAATCCGGCCGGAAAAAAATCGAATGACCTCAAAACGTGATTTAACCTTTTTCTTCGCTTCGCTGCGGCGAAGGTATAGGCCTAGCTGGGGCACAAACCCAAAGGCTCATGGTGACTGATGCAACGGTTAAGTTATCGCTAGGGTTTCATCACATCACTGATCAATGTTACGTAGAGGGCCAGCATGCCGACACGGGCCGGTCAATACCAGTCAAGCTGTTAACGCCGCTCCGCTGGTTTACGTATACACGAATATTGCAATCGTTATAAGCATGGCGGGCGGCCTCAGGTTTTTGTCAGTAGCAGGCCTAAGGCGGTGAAGAACAGAGCAAATTATTATTCTCTTTGTTGAATAAATGAACGTTTATTCGTGCTGCAGCCAAAAAGCTTTATTGCGACAATACATGAATAAGCTATAGAGTGCAGTACACGAATTAACAATGGCCAGGAAACTAGTCAAAATTAGGCAGCAAAGCAATACACAACTACGGAAATTATGTCGACCTAACTCCAAATTTTCTGTGCGGCCGTCCGCGTAGAGCTGCGAAACTCTAACCTTCACCCTAACTTGTAATTGTTTGAGCAAAAAAATTAAGAAAAGTCCTTGGGGATGTTAATTTTCGGTAAATTGCGACTGATTTTGGTGCCAGCATAGCTGGCTTGCAGGCGCATTAATTTATTTCATTTATTAACTTACATAATTACTAAAAATTGACACATAAGTAATTATTTATGCTCTTGGAAACTTTTATGCCAATTATGGTTTTCCATCGCCTTTTGTTTTCCATAGATTGCAGCATGCACAGAACAAACAAACCGGAACAGACCAACGGGCAAAAACTGTAATGTGGTGTATTAAACGGTCGCTTAGCAACAAAACGAGGGCGTACCACACCACTCAGAGTTCTCGTTAATTGGAGCCGCCACTGTGACATCGCATTAAATAGGCAGGCTACACTCTGCTCAGTACGCCTTACCTTGTTAAATCTCGTGAGCTATTTGTACGACGTACTTCATCTCTATAAAGGTGCGTTACAACCCGTTTACACGATCAAGCAAACACCGAGCAATCATGGGGCAAACATCAAGCAAATGCATTAAAAATACTCGTGCACGACGTTTGCTCTAATTGCTCGATGTTTGCTTGATAATTGCTTGATCGTGTAAAGTGTAAACGGGGTATTACAGAGCGACAGAAATAGAACGACATAAAATGGACTAAGGTAAACTGTAATCAAAGAAAATGAAAACCGGAGCGTGGGGCTTTTATTTCCTTTCACTCGACTTCACTGTAGGGTTCATTTCAAGTCTGCGAATGTTGGTAGCGAATGTATGGAGTAGATAGACATATATAGCGTTCTGTCGGTTGCGAACTATTCTATTGTGAAACGAAAGCACACATTCTTGGCGAGGTTTACCAACAGCCAGAACTTTAAAATGTAAACTAGTCTGTTTTTACGCGCGACAGCATTGTATTGCTTCGCACGTCTTAGCCATCGCTAGGCGTCTGTCTCTGTGTGTGTGTGTTCTTCACACTCTGCAGCCCTATTGAAACGGCGCAAGCTAGGATCACAAAATATTCACTGTGGGCTGCCGCAAGACTCTAGTTTATCGTGACAAAATTTTGTGCGCCTGGATGAAGGGGTTCTTTTCGAACGGGAGCATGGAAGTACCCACAAAAACGTGCTTATTTTACCGCTATTGGCTTGTATAGCGTAAAAACGCTTGCATGCTGATTATCGAGCTATTTGATGATGCCAACGTCAGTGATTTTAAATTATCTTAAACCCATTTGCTCAAATTACTTGTTTAAAACTGCCGGTAGTGCGTAACACTGAAGGGCGATTATCAAAGTCAATGGGAAACCCCAGATTTTGGGCACCCGTAGCTTTCAAACTCCTGAATCAATCAATTTAAAATTTGACTTGGATGATTACGTCGGCGGTGTAACTCTACGTGCCAAAAATGGTACATATGGTACAAAAATGGTACAAATCGGCCCAGTAGAGCCGGCGGGGCAAGAGGGTGAAATATAATGTTCAACTGGGCTATTTTTTTACTTTTCCTGCCAAGCTCTGGAGAACATATTTTTGGGAGCATCGCCGTATTTTTTTGCACTGGAGGACGTGTTTTGGTGGGGATTAATTTCCCACGGGGTCTCAACATTCATCTTTAGTATTTGTTTTTTCTAATCCCCCAAAACCGCAAATTTTAGGCTCATTTTTGAACTTAGAAAAATTACGACTGAAAATGCTTAGCAATGGAGATGCTCATCTACAAACTATTTTAAATCGTCATCGTAGCCCCACAAAAGTTGCATAATGAATAGGAAATATGGCCTCAAGAATTTCAAATATGGGTCATTTTGGACCCGCTGCCTACAGGTCACGTGACACGGCGCATGCGCAGTGAACTTTTGGTCTTTAACACGGGCAGATGCAAGTTTGAGGCTTTATATCTCCCTAACGGTGTAAGTTAGAGGCATGGTTACAATGGACCATTAATAGGAAACCGCATATGCCGAGTCGAATGGTCACGTGACCGATGACGTCACGTGACTCCAAAAAGTCAAAGTCGTGACCCCATTATCTTTGAGGCGCCATATTTCCATAACGGTGCAAGATAGATGCATGGTCACAGTGGACCACCCATAGGAAGTCGCCAACCGCGAGTCGAATGGTCACGTGATTGGGCTGGGTCACATTATTGCTTTTAACTCACGATTAAATTTGCTAATAAAACAGCAAATATTAAATATAGAAAACGTCCCGTTTTACACTACTGTGTAAGGGCGACCAAGTCACAGATCCAAAACAGCAGAAATTATTTTACTAAGACACAGAGTGATTGAACGACGAACTGGCTGCCCTTACAAACCCATGTGACGTGATTCCATTTAACCTTTTCCACTCCAGCATTATGTCGTGAGCCAATAAACGTAGTCAATGCAAATGCGATACAAATATTTTCCAGCTGACTAAATGTACCGCTGGTCCGTAGCTAAAAAAAATTAATTGGAAAAAGAGTTAAACCTCTTTTGAAAGACAGGTTATATACGGGCATGTAGGTGTTCGGTACCTTAATCACCATGGGCTGCAGGTCATTCATTCATGCAGATTGCGGAAGTCATGATTTTGTCAGTTTATCAACATCTCGCATGTCATGAATCACTTAAACTTAACCTATTTCTTTTTTTACCTCAAAATTTAGAAACGAACATTTCAAGACTTAAAATGATATCGATCCGCAATGTTTCTTGCCACTCGTATGCGCAAGACTCTTGTGTTCTATGTTTATTTTACTTAAGAAAAAAGGAACGCGTCATTCGATAAGTATCGATGATCAATGCCTTTAGGCTTAATGTAGGGGTCTATTGGGTACTGGCATATTACAATAGACGTAGACGTAGCTTATTAATATTGCTACGCTGTACGCGCCTGTGATGTAACGTTAAGTCGTCACGGACGATTCATATGCCGTAGTTGTACACAACTTTGTATGAAAGTTATAGGAGTTAATACAAAAGAACTTTATTCCTGCTGGGCCGGCGGCCGACTCGATACAAGGTACAATGCAAAATTTCAATTTCACACATTTATTGGCTCACGAGAAAATGCGGGAGTGAAAAAGGTTAAATGGAGTCACGTCACATGGGTTTGTAAGAGCAGCCAGTTCGTCTTTCAATCAGTCTGTGTCCTAGTAAAATGATTTCTGGTGTCGCCCTTACACAGTAGTGTAAACTGGTATAAGTTTTTAAAATTATTTAATCTACTGTAAAGGCGCGTACAGAGCGGCGTGACTGAACAAAACTAAACTAAACTGGCATGGTTCAGTTTTTGACGGACTGACCAACGGCGTCGGTGGCCTACTTGACTACGCGCACGTACGCGTCAAACAATGACCAATGGGTTCACTATGCTTGCCCATTGTTCAGTTCGTCAAGAAGTAAAACCGTACCACTTCATTCATTCACGTCGCTGTGTACGCGTTTTAACGCTGTGCTGCAGGTAGCCGTTGCTATATAGCGCTACTGTGTAATGGATCGGTCACAGTATGACGTATTGGATGACGTCAACGACGATGTGACGTCACACGAGTGCTACCTGTGCTGCTGCAGATGGCTCGTTTCACGACAGGTGAGATTATAATGCTATTATACCATTGTGCGGCTTTCTCCTTTGTCCCTCCGTCCGTACGAGAAAAAAACGAAAAAAACCCGAAATCGGTGTAAGCGATTCTAATCACTGCGTAAATTATTCCTAGAAAACGGAAAGGTTTTGCCAACACGATTCGTAACTCTAAAGGCGCGCACGGAGCGACTTAACTAAACTGAAATGAGCTGACACTGTTTAGTTTTGACGGACTGGCCAATGGGCAAGCAGTAATGCGTCAGACTAGGCACCCACTAACGGCGTTGGTGGCCTACGTGCGCGTCAGCCAATGACCAACGAACTCGCTTTGTTTGATTATTTGTTAGTTCATCAAACAATAAACCGTGTCAGTTCGATTCAGTTAGGTCGCTCTGTACGCGCCTGAAAGGTACAATTTTTTTAAAATAACGGACTGTAAGGGAAATCACGACGTTTTGACGGTTTTTAACGATATGTTGCATGTAGATTTCGCTGTTGTGCAGCAAAGATGTGCGGGCGACACGAGTTCGGAAGATCAGTTCCTGCGAGCGTCCATAACGACGACAACTACAAAGAGCATCGAGCGAACAACGTCAGATCGAGAGACCGTTGACTCGGGTGCCTTTTGTGCTGGATCGTCTAGTACCAACACTGATGACTCCACTACCACGCTGGTAAGACGAATATTTCGCATAGATCTACAGCTAGCATTGCGTGACATCTTGGGCGGTATTACGTCATTTGGGGGGACGAACACCTTGGGTGGTTATTTGGACGGCGTGTCTTTCGCAGTAAAGGATGACATTGCGCTAATCGAACCGAATACTTGCTGAGGAGAATATTTAGCAGACGACACTGCTACAGTCGAAACAATGTCTAACCAAATCAGAATACTTCTTTCAAAGTTTTTTTTGCTGACATAACTATATCAAAAATTGCGTGTTATCAATGTGTTATGGGGTGTTTACGCGATCCAGCAAATGTCCAGCAAACTTCCAGCAAATGTATTCAAAATACACGTGCTAATGCTGGACGTTTGCTGGAAGTTTGCTGGAAAATTGCTGGGTCGTGTAAACACCCTATTACGTTTGCATTGCAAAGACACAATAGTGTCTAAAGACTTTGTGTAACCATTAGCACTTTGTTAAGTTTTTGCGACCAATTATAGACTATTGTGTAAACAGTTTACGCAAAGCGTCGACAACTCACTTCAAAGCTTTTTACGTTTGATACAACTACACTGTATGCTGTATAATAAAACATGCCAGATAATTTATTGATTCAGTGCTACTTTCTATTTAAAACACTTTAACGCATGTCAGCCTGTTCTCCGTTTCACTTTAATATCAATGCAATGATGCTCGATCTACTCAATACGCCGTTTTACCCGATAGAATGTGGAGGATTTTTCCGTCGGTGTTGAGTCACAAGGGTTTTAATGGTTTTTTTCGCGATTTTCGGTTGCGGCGCACATTTCAAAAGTAAATTGCGCCGAAATGGCCAGAGATAAACCAGTTTACGTTGCGTTATGTTTACGTTAGGCTCTGCAGCTGATGATGGGAGCTGCTGCGGATGCTGCTAATGACGTCAGCAACGCGTCGCCGTCAGAGCTGGGTAAGATTCATTTCAGCATGAGCTATGACTTCACGAAGCGGTCTCTCATCGTCGAGATACACGAGGCTGAAAATCTGCCCGCCATGGACCGTAGCGGCACTAGCGACCCCTACGTCAAGGTGCGACAAATCATTCGATCAATCAGTCTTTAGCTCAAATGTACTGGGTAATGACAAACGTGGCAGGTGGGCAAAACAGACAGGCAGCATTATTGCTGTTTTTAAAACTTACTTCAAAACCTAGTCCACAAACGTCGACATAAAAGCAGTACAGCATGTGTACTAACAACAGCCTACAAGAAAATATGTTGGCGTTAGCAATAGGCCCTACGCAGCAGTTTGCGATATAATTGGCATTCGTTGTCATAAGCGTCGAAAGTAATAGCCACCAATGTATGCTGTGTCTCAAGAACATTTTCGACATTATCAACTGTAACTTGAAAAACAAATGTCCAATTTTCCTCAGGTAGTGTAGAAGCAGATGTTGCGCAAGGTGAAAAATTAAATGATCATTTGATGGCAAGTTTTGTCCGGAATATTCGCAGACAAAAAAATAAAAACTGATAATTCGTCTTTAAGTTACAATCGAACATAGCAAAGCTGTTATTTAAGACACAGTGTAGATTACTTTTCGTTATAATTATTAATTTTTGGTAGTTTCTTGTTCCAAGCGAGAGGAAAAACGGGCAAACGGACATACGGAGGATAAGAGGCGTAATGCGGCCAATTAAAGAGTCATAGAACCTAAACGTTAAATAAATAAATAAATAGGCGGATTGAGGGGCCAATGGAGCCATGCTGACAATATGCCAAAAGTCACTCTTTCCTTCGCCTTGCCAATTTATTGCATTACTTATCTGTGCAGTAAAACGAACAAAATTTATACCCGCTGCTGCATTTTCAGGGTTTTCATGCCCCAACCGGCCCCATCCGCAAAAGTCCATTTCTTTTTCTGGCCCTCAGCCTCGAGTTTGGGCCCCTGGTGCCATAGTTAATTTTTCCCCACCCCAATTTTTGGCTATAAGGATGTTACAGCGGCGAATATAAATTAAACTAATCCGATCTCAGAGTTGGGGGTTTAGTTCGGTTCAGGTCAGATCATTTCAGTTAGTTTCGATCTGGTTCGTTTCATTAATGTCGATTTGAACACAGTTTAACGTTGACGTCGTTCTGACAGGTGTTCTTGTTGCCGGCGAAACGTCGCAAGCTGACGACGCACGTACAACACAAAACCCTGAATCCGCGCTGGAACGAAGTTTTCGTCTTTGAAGGTAACATCAAAAACATATCGGTCACAGTATTTGGCCGACCGTTAATGTAGGCTGCCAACGATCGTACGTATGGCACAAGCGGTCGCCTGTACTGACCTGTTTGTTACGTCCGTTACGTATGTATTGTGGCTAAACGGTACGTCGTGGGGGATCGGCACTGGTACCGTTGGATAGGGCGATGACGAGTTGCTATAAGCTGTCAATACTAATTATGTTGTCATCTGCAGCGGTTTAACCGCGATTTTCTACGCAAGTTGCTGCCTGCGTCCATCGTTCTCGAACGCCGTACCGTGTTTTAGCGTTAAATGTAGAGTTCAATAACAGCGTTAACATATACGTGTATGGAACCAATAGTCACTTCTGCAAACTCGCTTTCTTTCTACGATTTGAAGTCGGACGCTGACCTTCCGGCGTCGGTGGTACGGTCGGCCCACTCTAGCGATTGTGTAATGGATGACAAGAGTAGTGATGCTCGACATCGAATGATTGATTTATTATCTCCGCCAAGGTCAACGAAGTGAACATTGAAGGAGATTAAGAGATTGGTTTTTCTGTCCGTCGTTCTGTGTGTGTACACGATGACTCATCATCTCCACGTGTCATACACAACCGGCAGCAACGGTGGCGCCCTCCTGTGAAAACTTCTACATTTTACAGTAGTAGTGTTTAAATCACTTCACTTGGCGGAGATATGCACTCTCACGAGCGCCTTCTAGTTGCTGTATTATCGCTAACAGGTTACGCGTTCGAGAAGGTGCTGAACAGTAACATGTGCCTGCAAGTCTTCGACCACGACCGGTTTAGCAAGGACGATATTATAGGCGAGGTTATCGTACCGATGCAGCCGTCAGACCTCGTCAACGGTCAGACCATGTGGAAGAACTTGCAGCACAGTCAAGGTCGCACGGTATGAAACATTAAATCATAAAATAAAAAAAAACTAGAAAGCAGTCGTAGCCCGCAGGTACCTCCGCCAAGGCAATGCCATTCGCCAGGTGGTGTCACCATCTTCGGTTTTGCAGCGGTTCCCTTATGCCCCCTTTAACGCAATGGTAACGAAAATTTCAAAGTGCTCCAGAATCCAGGATTTTTTCCGAATCACACCCAAAATTCAATCACTGGTAGTTTGTGCCACTCCCGACATACCCTCAAAATTTCAGACAAATCCATCCATAACTTTGTGAGTTATCTTGCTAACACACAGACAAACAAACAAACAAACAAACAAACGAAAACCGGCAACAACATAATCTCCTTGGCGGAGGTAAAAAAAACTTTGCAGAAAAATTTAAAACGTCAAAATCCAAAAAAACTTTGCAGGAATAAAAAAATAGCGGCGTCCTGAGAGCTATTTGTACGGCAGTCGGATAAATACCGCACAGTAACTTGTGGGTTATTTATCCGGTCAACGAAATGTACGAGTTCGGGTAGTTGAACTTCGCACGCGGCTTGAATTTTGTGAGTTTTATTTCACTTACACTAAACTGTAAATCAAAAATAATGTTTGTCAAGTTTGTGCTCATCACAACAG
>Ga0209454_1001735_pt1 | contig 14074 bp, 12 predicted proteins | sample WorMetHERISLAND1_2_FD_187400 | JGI IMG/M metagenome (GOLD analysis project Ga0209454, IMG submission 187400) | Marine gutless worms symbiont microbial communities from Max Planck institute for Marine Microbiology, Germany - Olavius geniculatus... | ecosystem: Host-associated > Annelida >...
TCCCTGATAAAACAACTTCGCTGTAACCAACCAGCGTTGCTTAAAATTGCGTGGATGCGCACAGGGAGGCCTTTTTTGTTAACTTCGCGTAAATCAGGCCTCCACAAGCGCATCTTGCTTTAAGTGAACAATTGATAGGCGTCCACAGCGATTTTATTAAACTTCACTTAACATTTGAGTTTTATTTGGATTCAATTCTAAATACTTTTTTAGCTGTTGTATCGGTATTTCAGAATCACTAATTTCAAAATGTTTAATTTTACCAAAATGTGCTCCATGCGCATCGTAAAGTTCAGACCCTCCTTAACCATATTGATAACAAGCCCACCAACCACAGCGTGAACATGTATATAAATATGTGTCGATCTTAAATGCATCTATCTCAACATCAAGTTTTTTAAGTTGAATAGTTAAATCGTTAGTATACAATCTACCTGAAGTAAAAAGACTATCGAGTTGTGAGTTGCAGTATATACATTTTCTTTTATTGATAATTTAAAAATTCTTTTCTAAAAAAATCTCATTTTTTTTTGGCAAACGGATGAAAGGAGGGTCTAATTCAAAAACAGGTATGAAATCAGACTCAACATAAACCGTAATTTCATTTTTGTTAGATTCACCTTTTAGTCCCATTATTCCTCTTGAACTGGTTATGAGTAACAAAATCTAATAGAATGCAGTTATTCTGATTGAAAATTTTTCACCGGGTAGGGCAGGGGCCTCGAGATCCCATCCCCACCTCAGAACCCAGCGTGAGATTTTCACCTTACTGGGCTCAAGCGTTTCAAAAGGACACCGTTGTGAGGTGGACCAGCAGTTCACATCACCCCCATGTTAGCGCCCAGGTTGCACCCTTTAAATTTCTGTGGTGCTAAAAATAGGCCGCATACTTTTTCAAATACGGGTTTGCCTGAGCTTTTATTTTAACATGGCGCCTTATGCCAATTGACTGTGGTTTGACCACTTGGTATAAGCGTGGCGAGCTTTTTATTTTCTTAATGGCAGAGAACATGTGTTTTCGTCCGGTGGCAGTCAACGTCGCTAATCAGCCGCGCGGTTTTTTTGCGTCGGCTGAATTAGCATTGTTATATTTTTTCAAAATCTTTTTCACTGTAATTCATGCGTAAGAAACTTAGTGTTTTTGGTCGAACTCTCGGTTTAACCCCAAGAATATGGAGGAATCTGGGGGACGTTCCTCGGATTCACGGTTTCGTCCCCTTCCAAAAGCTTCCAACCACGATCCTCGACGATTTGCCGCCCTCTCATCGCAGATTCGCTCGCCGTGGAGGACGCGATGTTCAATTTTTTCGCTAGCGAGACCGCGCTCATCCCCATCTCCCGCGTTCCCCAATAGCAAATTACGCTTCTAGCCTGTACCATTTTTCGCTGCTTTCCGCCAGTCAATAGCTCCTTGAAAGTAAGACCGAAAAAAATCATTCTTCGATTAATCCCCCTCACAATGATATGGTGCAAAGCTCCAGGAGCATCTATACGGGCTTTTTTTGGCATGTCATTCCGTTACCAAATAATTCGGTTTTTGTAAACCGTAAATCCGAGGAACGTTATATATCGAAATAACTAGTAGATATACTTCCGCTAGTTACGATAAAAAAAGTTATAGGAGAATGACCTGCATCATAGGAAAAAAATAACCTCTTGATATCATATAGGCAGCAAAGGTGCAAAAATTAGAATATAGACAGGAGGTTATTGTAATGCACGACGTCGACAGATATATCCAATTTAGTCAATTCCGGAGTCAAATTCGGGGTTCTCAGACACATATGATTGTGGGAATAGATATCGCCAAAGATAAGCATCATGCCTTTTTCGGTACTGCCAATGGCAAGACATTATGGCGTCGACTTATTTTTACCAATGACATTATCGGTTATACTCGCCTCATTGAACAAGCCCAGGTGCTTTTATCTCAGCACAAATTGGGCGAGGTTGTTTTCGGTCTTGAGCCGACGAGCAACTACCATAAACCGTTGGCATACTGGCTGATAAAGCAAGTGTATTTGGTTGTGATGGTTGCAGGCAAGGCCATCAAGGATAACCGCGAGCTACTCGACGGGCGATGGGACAAAAACGATACCAAAGACAGCGCCAATGTGGCGGATTTAATCAGCCAGGGCAAATGTCTATTTTATGAGCAGCCGGATGAAGATATTGTTGTTGTCCGCAATCTATTGGTTATCCGCAAACAACTTAAAAAAGAAGAACACATATTACGGATGCGCATCAGAAATGGCCTGATCGCAAAATACTTTCCGGAAATGGATCGTTATTGGGGCAATTGTTTGGAAGAAAACCTTGCGATCGTGCGCTGGTATCTTGATCCACAAAAAATCTCAAACACTGAATTTGAAGAGTTTGTGCTTCATGTGACCACCACCAACCGGGGTGTGCGTCAGATGCGACGATTAAGGGCCATCCATCAGGCTGCCGGTGAATCGGTGGGAATGCCGGTAGATGAAGCTGCCGGTTATGAAGCACAGCTGCTGGTCGAACGTTTGCGACAGGTAAAAGAACAAGTATCACAAACGATGCAGCGTCTAGAAAGCGAGTGCCAAAATTTATCGGGCTATAAATTGTTGCTGACCATTCCCGGGTTTGGTCCATACATTTCAGCGTTGGTTGTTGGTGCGCTGGCAAATCCGTTTCGCTTTACCAGTCGCAAGCAGGTGATCCGTTTAGCCGGGCTGGATTTGAACGCCAGCCGTAGCGGCAAAAAAAGCCAGGACAGTGTGCCGAAAATTTCCAAAAGGGGCAAGGCTGACTTGCGCTATGCACTGTATCAGGCAGCTCTAATCGCCTCCTACCACAATGACGGCTTTCGCCGGCTTTATCACGGTATGCTCGAAGGTCGTCACGGTGAACGTGGCATTAAAACCAAAGTCCGCGTAAAGTTGGCCGCCAAGATGCTGGTTGTGGCCTGGACCATGCTTAAAACAATGAACCTTTTGATACCAGGCGCTTGTTGGGTGAGTCCGTTCGACAACCTTGAGACCCGGATTTCGGGCGGGACAATCATGGATCATCCAACATCGCCTGGGTATAAGGTGTCCGGTGAAGCGGAGATAGGACCTGCTGGGGAGCAACCTATCGAGGAATAGCCGGATGTGGGGAGCATTGAATAATGCGCCAGGGAAGATGTGGCTCACCCCGCATCTTCCCATCCTTCCCATTTATTCAAGCTTTCCCTCTTATGCCTTAAAAAACCCAATAAAATAGACAGAGCGAAGCGAATACCGCTTTTACATATTCGGCGAGAGAGCTCGTTGACGGACGTTGGGGCTTAAGACCTCGTGCGGGACAATACCGGGCCTCTCTTCCGAACTTAAGAATCTGGATAAGGAATGATGGGGCCGGTCCGCGTGTTCGGATCATGCCGGATAAACGTTAGTTTATCCTGAGCTTGCCGAAGGGATCAGATCGCAAGTTCGCCGACGGAAGAGAAACGCCGATTCCTGAACACTTACAGCATTTTTGCGCCTTTTTGATGAAGACTCCATTATCTATCTGATTTCATTTATATTATTTTTTTGTTGACATAAGGAATATAGAATGTCCCCATTCTTCCGCATTCTTCCGTCTCCGAATTTCAGCAGAAACTCTCGCTTATGACATCGGCTTGTCGGGTCGACTTGTGGGGTCGTAGCTCGAAGAGCGAAGCCCCAAGCCGAAGGCGTAGCCTGATGGCTAATATGCCATATCTGGCCAGGTATGTAATGCCTTTTCGCTCTTGCCATTGTTATATCGCTGTTTTTTGCTCAAAAAAGCTCAATATAGCCTTGTTGTAAGGAGTGTAAGAAAAACCATTATGTATATTTACAGCCTGTTAGCCTGGCACGTCCCCAAATTCGTGTTCATCTGGGCTGGGCTTTGGCTGCCTAATGCCCAAATCTTCAAGATCTTCTGGAGAAGCCTCTAACGGCAGGGGAATACTTTCTTTAGGTAAAGTAATGCTCTCATCCAGATGATATTCAGTTTGGGACGGCCCAGGTTTGCTGCCAGTATCACTTATCGCAAAATTGGTGCCAGAGACAGCCTGCTTAAGAAAACTCTTCATGGGACGTTCGTCCTTTAGCCAACACCGCGGATTACTACCCTGGAAGCCTGGCTCCAAGTAGGTGAAAGCCTTGCAACGCGAGTCATCCATACATGCTTTCTTACAAGCACTAGGGTCGGGGAAAAGGAGCCAGATGTTCTGATAATCACTACCATGCCGATCTACACCGTATTCAAAACCATCATGACGAACTAATCCACTGGTCACCCCTTTCTTTCGTCGCGGATTGGGAGTGTCATTCTTAAGCCAACAGCGCTTATCTTCGTTCCGATAGGTATATGATTGACACTTCTCTTGCGCGATACACTTGTCACGGCATGTTGCAGCATCGTCAGTGGTAAAAGAGGTATAGTCATGACCCAAGCGATCTACATCAACCTCGAAGCCCGAACGAACGATATCGCTCACTGTACCCGGCTTCACGCTCTGCCCTGGAATAACATTCTTCAGCCAACAGCGAGCACTAGTGCCTTGTATGCCAGGCTCAACATATGTGAATGCGAGGCACTTGGAATCTTCGATACATTCTCTTCTACAAACAGATGGGTCAGGGGTAGCGATCCAGAAATTCTTATAGTCATGACCGCGTCTATTAACGCTCCATTCCAAACCAGCTTCGACAGAAATGCCAGCATATATACAGAAATCGGTACTTCCAATTTTGGTGGAGTGAGAAAACTTAGAGAATTTTCCAGGATTCAACAGCTTGAAAACGGTTGGGCAATCATAGTTGAGTTGGACAATTTCTGGCAACATATGAAAAGGTGGCAGTTCTGACCGAGCATAATACCAAATCGGATAAGCCTTCTCGCCGGCATAGTCAAAAAATGTACGCTCAACAGGATCGCAAAAATTTTCGAGTGACCAACGTGTCTTAAAATCTTTCCAGTACATTCCGCCGGGATTCTTATTGGCGAGCAACAACCAATAATCATTTGCGCTTGTGTGCCATTCGATGCCTGTGACAACGACATAATGATTGACATGTGGATCAGTGTTGATCAGTACGATCACTGGGTATCCTGCTGACAACGGATACAGGATTTCAATCAAGTTAGGAATCCCAGAACTCTGATGCAATGTATACCCGTCAGGTGTTAGCTCTGACAACGTGCCTGTCAGGTGTCTCTGCCAAGTGCCGGAAATGTTGTATGTGGATAGAAATGTTGTGCAGGCACTATAATAGACTGGAAAAGTTACAATAGGCAGACACAGCTCCATGGCCGTACCGACTGAAACCGTAGTATTCGTACGCAATTTTTGCACCAAAATATCCCAATTATAGTCTTGTCCAAACCAGTTGATTAAATTGCGTGCAGCGACAGGACCACAGGCATTTGGCACTGTGTTGCCATCGACAACCGGGTCATTTTGCTCCCATTCGCCAATCCAAGGATCAGCTACATTTCGAGGTCTTGCCGTGTTAAAGATTTCATTACTGTAGAGATGGATATCGCTATTGCCATATCTTTCCAACAATCGTCCCATTGGTGCGTCAGCGCCTTCCAAGTAGACTGGTTGAGAGATACTTTGGCTTGGCAAGAAAAAACTGAACATCGTGACTGTGATAATTATCAACTTCAATTTCATGACGTTTTCTCCTTCCTCTGGAATTTCGTGCCCATAGTGAGACAAGGCGGAAAAGACGGAACAGGTACAGGGGCCACACTCGCCAAAGGGAAGTGGCTAGGCCTACCCAGAATGAAAAGGGGGACGACCTTAAATATTTAAATGATTTGCCTCATTACCGAACCAATTTTCTCTATAGCATCTCTTTCTTTTGTTTATGAATCTCGTACGCTTTTAGTTTATTTAATTTTTTGAGGTCGTCCCATATTACAGATTGTTATAAGGAGTAGAAGAATAGTCATAATCAATCGTGTCAAGTTCTTCATTCGCAATACCCTCTATCTGGCAAAGGCGCACTTACCATATACACCTCTTCCCTTTACGCCTTTTCTTTATCTCCAACTCAATTGTCATGCCAAGTTGGAAGGGGGCGGAGCATAATCGAGATTTTTTATTTAACCATATAATTTTGCTTGTTATTTTTATGCTTAAGATGAGTGTATCGTGAGGGAAAAACCATCCTATCTAATTGAGACCTATCCAACTTAGTTGACAGTTCGCAGGAGGATAGAGAAAAAGTTATCTATTTTTAAAAAGTTAAGCGGTGTAAACTAGATAAGCTAGCTACTGACAACTAAATTGGCAAGAATATGCAAAGGCAGCGATAGCGATTTTGGAATTTGGATTGGCAGGTGAACATTATCGTGTGACGAGTGGCGGGTGGCGATCGATGAATGATGAGCGATGAGTGGGGATTTGGGATTTTGGATTGAATAACTTTGAGAGATGTCACCAAAATCTTGACTACTATAATTTTTCAGCCAAATGAATAGGGGTCGAATCTACGCTTGACTCATAATTATCACGGTTTTTATTTTCTCAACACGTTTTCTCAACTTTCGACTCCTCGATATATTCACCCTCGTTCTTTCAACAACGCTGCCGACTGAACTAAATCGGTTGATATTGAAATCTCTGCTTATCTCCTCCAAATTGTCACCTCGAAGAGTCTTCAGCAAATAAATCACCACATTCCTCGGCTCGTTTGATATGCTCCATCTCGATCTATAAGGTGCATCCTGCGACACCCCGTAGATTCTGCATACCTCTCCTTTATCCTCTCTGCATCTGGTGATAGACTCTTTGACTCAGGCACTTCTTTGTAATGGGGTTCTTCACATTTACACTTTCATCGAAAACGATAATTGATAAGCCGTTTCCTCTTTAATCCTCCATTTCCCTTCTACTGACTGCGCAATGGCTGCAATTGATAGCTGAAGTTTTTCCTGAAGTGAGGTCATACCCACACCCAGATCTCTAAAAGCGCAATAGTAAAGCAGGCTTCTTGCCTCCATAATGTGCCTGTATATAATCGCAATCCTTTTTTTCCTAAAAATTTTTGGTCTTTCATTCCCCTTTAATATGATGCAGCACCCCAGGGCATCTAATCGTGACTGTCTTGGCATGTAAGACAACTATCCGGGTCAAACTAACTTTGCAAGCGTAAAATGTGTAAATGTGAAGAACGTCCCGCAACCGAGCAATCTGTCATCCGTTGATATCTGATTGAGATCTATTCTCATTAGAGGCATCGAATCCGATACAAGACATAGTCCAACTCAATGCATTTTAAAATTTCCAGGGTTCCTGAATAGGATTTCGTGAGTGGTGTACCCAATAGGGAATCTAGATCTATTACATATTTCTGGGGAGAGAACCTCCCCCTGTTCCAAGGATAACCGATAATCGAACCTTTTTCGGGAATTACGGTCATGTGCAGTGAATCGACAAAGTTCATCCCTTGTAGTAGTGAGAAATTATCAATTGGCATCTCCCACCGCCTTCGCAAAGATGAGTAAATTTTCCATTTCGAAGTTCTGTGAAAGACTCTGCTGGTATTTCTACCCCATAACTCTAAGGTTTTATATGTCCAATCTTTGGGGATTGGTCTCGATGGGGTCCACCTGGCACCAGTAATACGGAACCTTGCCTGTTTCCGCTGCTCGATGTGTGCTTTCATACTCAGTTTTCCACAAATGATGTTGTCGTAGCAGATCATGCAGCCAGTGCATTTGCTATGGACGGAGCTTTAGGGGACGGCCATGAAAAAGTGCATTACTAATTGAATTGGTGTATGTTATAGATTGAGTATGCCACGCAAAGCTCGCATAGACGCCCCGGGGGCACTTCATCATATCATTTGCCGCTCTACTGCAGAATATTTGCGCAACATGAAAATCAGAATTTATAGTTCCGGCCTTACCGACCATTTTCCGGGTTCTTTCTAACAGCGACAATTATTGCGCCACGACCATAGCGAGCATGATAAAAATCATGGTCTTCATACTGAGCAAAACCAAATATTTCACTCATATTCTGTTCCTCCTCTTTTAATCACTCATACGCACAACTCTGGTTAACTGGATTGCTGGAAGCGCGAAAGATTTGTAGCATGTGGGTTGTCGAGCCAGGTATTATACATTAAGTAAAGAGGTCTAATACCTCTTTAGCTGATAGCAACTTTTCATAGGTTGTATATCTCGGGCTTTGCAGTGTACCTTGTTTGGCACCACCAAAAACAATTGGTCCAATAGGCTCGGCAGAGGTAACAAAATTTAGCTTGTATTTACCGCCATCTCCATAAGGTTCGATTGACTCGACTTCAGCATAATGGGTAACAGCTGATACTGGAGCAGTTTGATAAGCGGCTATATACTTAATTTCATTCAATTTACCCCCACCAATCCTGATAGCATACCAGCAATTTTCACCTAAGAAAACATCATTAAATCCCTCTTCTTGTGCAGGCACTATAATGGTGTTTTGTATATCTTTTTTGGTGGGTAATAATTCTTTTTGTGAAGCAACTTCAATTTTCTTTGCTTTTTCAAATACTCGTATTTCAACTAGTGGAAAAATACTTAAAATTTCGTTTAGAAATTCCCTTGTATCTGCTTTTTCAGATTCAGTTAAAACCGGTTCTGTAGGGGTTGAACTATTGTCAAGTTTGCAACGGCCCATACTATGGGCTCTTTGGATTAATGCCCATTCGAGCCAAGTAATGTGTGCTCTGTTTAAACCACGATTGCTCGAAATAGAAACTAAGACTTTGTCCCAAAATTCTTTATTTTTTTCATGTAAGTCAATTCGATTTCTTACTCCATCTCCTTGACCAACGTATAATGTAGGCAGATCATCGCCCTCTTGATATCCAAAGAGGATATAAACTCCGGCTTGTTCAAACTCTCTTCTAGTCCTGTGCTTTGTCCATGAATCGCGCGAAACTTCAAGGCCTATACCGGTCCAATTCATTTTATCAATAATCTTAAAAGTACTTGGATCTCCTTCTGGAACAAACAAACGAATTGTATAAGGTTTTGACATTATTTTTCCTCTAAATTTGGTCATACACATAACGAAGAAGTGAGAGGCCGGGCGATGTCATATGAAGATGGCGCCTTAAAGCTCTATCGTTGACCTATAAAATTCCTTTCAAAAAACCGCAGGATAAGCCCGGTCGCTCTCCACTGATTTGTTGTGTGCCGGGCACTGCCCGGCTGCTAAATGGTGCTGTCCGATATTATGACACGCGTATTGGGCAAAGTCCAGACCCAGCCTGACGGAGGCGAAGGGTAGCCGAAGGCAAGGGTGGTACAGCTATGTACGCCTGAAGGAAGCCAGAGGCAAAAGCGCGGGTCGACGAATCCCGCTAAAAAACAGCGGGACGCAAGCGCACGCATTGCCCCGCACCGAAAGGTAGAGGGCAGGCAGATTTGAGGCGGGGTATGGTCGGGACGAGTCCGCAACACATGGGTCTTCGCCGTAGGCTACGCCCCCACAGGGGACAAAGTCCTCTATCCGTCGTGACGTACTCCGTATATCTGACGATCGTGCGCTGAAAGTAGTCCCGCTTCCAGCGGGAGAGACCCGTTGCGTCTCGAAAGTTGGTACTGCTGATATTATAACCGGATTATCAGGGATAACCGGTGGACCAAAACCCTCGCGGTGAAAGCATACTGCACCTCCTACTGTATGGATTAAGAATGTTCAGCACTCTGTCTATTTATTTTAGTGGTATTGCCTATTCGATCAAAAAGCGCCTGTTCTTTTCTGGAATCGATTGTGACCCAGTAAGGTGATCCTTTGTTAAGCTTCCGGGCGTCAATAAGCTTACACTTTATCCAATAGTAAACGACATTAGTGCTGACGTCAAACTTTTTAGCAACCTGTTTTACAGTAAGCTCTTCGGGACCTTTAAGAGTTGGTCCGGCAATACGGTGTTTATACTTGATCCACCCTATCATTCCGGCCGTGAATGGCCTGCCTGTTGCACTTTTGACTTTTTCATGATTGAAGGCCGAAGCAATCTGATTATTAGAGTGATCTTTTGCCAATGCTCTTACCTTTTCGATGATCTTATTACCGTAGCGAATCTGCTCGTAGTACATAGGTGGGATGTCAACCGGAATATCTTCGCAAGCACCACCTTGCCAACGTAAGTGCAGTACGAGTTGTTTCGAAGTAGTAAACTTTTCTACAGTAATGTCTTTGATCAACAGTCGAAGAATTCGCTTACGATCTTTTGCATTGGTTGTTGATGCCTTCCACAGGCGTGGGAGATCCGTAGCCAACGACATAAGTTGTTTCTTTTGTTCTTCAGTTGCTGTAATTCTTGCTTTACGTTGTTGCTGAGAATATTGCTTCTTGATTTCCTCTACCTTGACAAGAGCGTTATCCCAACGGCGTTCCAAAGTCGAGGCCACTAGACGGTTTGAAGGGTCAACTTCTTCATATCGTCTTTGAGCAAGGCTAGCTTCGTACTCGGCTCTTTCAATTCTCATGCGCCACTGATTACCGAGGGCGTTTTCTCTTTGCTCGAATTTTTCGAATGCCTTAATAGCAATTTCAATCTGCTTTGGCTGTATTACTTCAAGAGCACGCATTGTTACTGGCTCATCGATCAGATCACATCGAATGTTCATGCACGAACTGGTAGACAGTCCCTCACGCCTGCGCCAATTGCACTCATAGTTAGGATAAATACCCCCGTTGCCCTTATAGCGGACGGTCAAACGGCGACCACAATTGCCACAAATAATCAAGCCCTGAAAAAGTGCAAGCCCTTCTCTGGCAGGCCCCCCAAGTAGTGTATGCTCTGCATTGGTCCGATTCTTTTTAAGAATCCCTTGATGATGGATGTACTCATCCCAGCCGATATAGGCCTCATGATGATCTTTGATCAGCACGGTCCATGATGACATCGGCACTTTAGTTGTCCTGCTACGAAAGCTTCCATCTGGCCGGATCTCTTTAACCGATTGATAGCGGCCATACACATAAGCCCCGGCATAGCAGGGATTTTTAAGGATTGCCAACACACGGTTATCGGTGAGTCGCCCCCATATCAGTTTGCCGCTCCAAACACCCCCATAGGCTCGCTTTGGGAATTTAAGCCCTTGTTTTGAAAAACGGTGCACCACACCATAGGCGCTGCCGGTTTGACGAAAGCTGTCAAACAAAAGCAGTACCGAATCCCGGACCTCCCTGTCGGGATCAAAAACGGTTCGCCCATCATCGTCATAAACAAATCCGACTGGCAGAGGACTTCGCAACTCACCTTTTTGGGCCTTGTTGAGTCTGCCACCTTGGAGGCGCGCGTGAATAAAATGCAACTCCGCTTGAGACATCGTCCCTTTCAGCCCTAACAAGAGTTGATCGTTGAAATCGGCAGGATTGTAAATACCATCTTCGTCGATGATTAGCGTATCGGTATAAGCACAAAGCTCCAGCAACCGATACCAATCGGTATTGGAGCGGGACAACCTGGAGGCTTCCAGGGAGATGACAGCACCCACTTTGCGCATCGAAACATCGGCAACTATCACCTGAAAGTCCTCTCGGTCTGCCATCTGTGTCCCAGACACCCCAAGGTCCCTGTCCAAAATCCGAATCATATTCGCCGACCAGCCCAGCTGCAGGGCTTTGTCGCTCAGCGCATACTGACGCTCGGTACTCTGTTGGTGATGCCGCACCTGTCCCATAGTCGACTGGCGGATGTAGATGTAGGCGGGTTTGTGCAGGTGAGATGGCTGAATCTTGGATATCATGCTCCACCTCCTTGCCCGAGGTTTGAAAAATATCAGATCCTACTGCTTGTTCAAGCATGTTGGCGTAGATAACGGCTATCTGCTCAACATCGATCTGAATCGTTGCCATGGCAGCGACCTCGGAGCTATGGAGGGGATCGGGCTAAAACTTTTGCCTGCGACGCAAAAGCTCGCGACTGATGTCGCAAAGCTCCTCTAAAATCAACTTGGTCTTGCGGTAATTTGCCAGGTATTGTTCGACCTTTTCCTTTGAATCTTGTGGAACGTAATCCATCTGTGGTTTGTTGCCCGGCTTGCTGACAGATAAATAATATTTTGGCCCATGGCCACGGCCGTGAGCACATTTGCATCCAGGCTTGCCACAGCGCTTGTAGCGCTCGATTAAAGAGCCTCTCAAAATGGCATCGAGCCTCGGAAGTTTGTTCAAAAGTGTTCTTCGTCTTCGGCGAAGAGTACTGGTGTGTTTGTTTTTCATAGATATCAGACCATTTATTAAACTGGTCTGATATTGCATTATTTTTTCTCATTGTCAACCTTTTTTTTACCCTTTGTCTCAATTTGTTGTATGAGTTGTGATAATTGCAAAAGGCATAGGTACTCAAGTACAGGGGCCTTTTTGCGGTGGCGCAGGTGAGTGTGTGGGTCTTGATGGTCGGTCCATTCCAAAGGAACGGCAAAACTGCCTAATCTGGTGCTCTGTAAAATCAGCGTATCTGTTCCAGATACACGCCGGGTTTTGAGAATGCGAAATCGTTGTCCTCGCAAAGGATGAAAGGGGTGAATGATCTTAGCCCAATCCGAAGGTATGCTGTGATGATGTGCATTTAGCTTGGACTGTCCTGGCGCCGGTGGGCCATCGCGTCCTGACCACCGTCGAGCCTAACCCTGCAAGGGGCAAGGAACACAAAGATAGGCATGCAACAGCAGACCGACCGCCGAGTGAGCGGACCGTAAGGCGAGCCCATCACGTAACGGGAGTCAGCAGCCTGTCGAGGCGTAGCTCGAAGAGCGAAGTCTGACGGGCATAGTAAGCCAGTGGAAACGAGCCGTGGTGAAATAGACGCGGAGGCCTCACCCTGGTCAAGGCCCAAACGGTGCCGTCCCGCTCAAAGTCCGGGAGGAAAATGAGGGTGGGAATAGGAGGTGTGTCTAATGGATTCATTGCATCAGACGTATGAAGAGTTCATTGCGCTGCATCGATTCGAAACCCCGACAAGCCAACTCCGGCTCATGGAGGCGATCTGTGAGCGGAACAACATCAAACGCGCCATCAAGCGCGTGATCAAGAACAAGGGTGCCACTTTCGCCGATTCTATCCAACATTGTTCTGGACGAACTTGACAAAGAGCTTGAGAAACGTGGACTGTGCTTCGTTCGTTATGCCGATGACTGTGTCATCTTTGTCAGAAGCAAGCGGGCAGCAGACCGAGTAATGCAAAGTGTCAGCCGTTTTATCGAAAAGAAACTACGGCTGAAGGTAAACCGTGATAAGAGCGCCATCGGTCGCCCGTGGGAACGTAAGTACCTGGGATTTTGCCTGACGAACTCACGCAAAAACCCCAAGATCCGGATCCACTGGAAAACGATCAAGCGTTTTAAACAGCGGGTGCGGGAAATTACCGCCCGCCGCCGTGGGCGCAGCCTGTTTCAGGTAATTGGTGAACTGAAGCACCTCATCCGCGGTTGGTGGAATTATTACCGGTTGACCGAATCGGTCAACCGGTTACGTCCATTACCTCACTGGATCAGACGCCGACTTCGGGCGCTGGTCTGGAAGCAATGGAAAAACCGCAAAACCCGGGTGCGCGAACTCCTGAAACGGGGTATCTCCCGCAACTTTGCGCTTACCACCGGCTGTGCTCGTAAAGGCCCGTGGCGGACGTGTCGCGCCAAAGCCGAAGGCGGCGGCGGATGAGCAAAGTCAAGTGGGTTAATATCGCCTTGCCTGACAAACACTTCGAATCACTTGGGCTTTCGTTCCCCTGGAGCTGAACTTGCCTGTTTGCGAAGCAATCCCGTTATCGGGGATCAGCCGAACCGCGCAGTTCGGCCCCGTATGCTGCGTGGTGTGGGAGGGGGGAGTTGTGAGGCCAATGGCATTCGCTTTTTCTAAAGCAAGAACCCATCCTATCGAATCAACAGCGCAACTCTCTGATTTAATGATTTTTTTTGGAAAACGCCTTTGTTTGCGATTTATTGCTTGACTTCTTGGATAGATTCGGATATGTTAGAATCCGATGAAAGCTATTAGCACATTACCGAAGACCACTTTCAGCGGACGTCGGTTCACCAGGAAGCAACTGACGCAGGTTCAGGAAACGGT
>Ga0209454_1001736_pt1 | contig 14072 bp, 12 predicted proteins | sample WorMetHERISLAND1_2_FD_187400 | JGI IMG/M metagenome (GOLD analysis project Ga0209454, IMG submission 187400) | Marine gutless worms symbiont microbial communities from Max Planck institute for Marine Microbiology, Germany - Olavius geniculatus... | ecosystem: Host-associated > Annelida >...
GAATTTGCCCTTTTCCGCGGAATTTTGCAGAAGTTAAGAAATGCCCGATAATTAGCATAATCGTCGACTTGATAACGTAATTAGACTAACTATATTGCGGAAAAAATCAACCTGAACTGCCTAAAACTGCGTCTCTACTAATAATTACCAACGTATACGGCACAATCGTAAGAGCGCCATGCCAGCATCCAAAGATTGAAGTTTTTTTTAACAGAATAAAGCTTAGTTTACGCACAAACGGAAGGCCGCGGTAAGCCGAAGAATTTGGACAATTTTGTCGCGGTGAGCCGCGGAATTTTGCGAACTGGCCCGTGGAATTTGACAAAATTTTCCGCGAAAAACTGTGGGCCCTATCTTCATAAAAACTGCTAGCGCAAGTTGTGAAAAGTTAGCAAATCACGTCTTAATGCGTCCACACTTGCCAACAAGTTATGACATAGGCCTAAATAAAACTCGTACTTTTTTACTTCTTTTATCTACTGCGTAGATTAGACAATACCATTCCTAATGCTGTAAAATAAAAATGTTGCAGAAACGTTTTAGTTTTACATCATATGTCGTAACCATAACCACAGCCATAGTTGCTGCTGTACATAAAACAGAACAACAAGTTAATAAACGGTTCAGACAACAAATGATTGAGAAAATTCAGCTCAGGCAAACGTTTAGAGTAGTGTAGGTAGCCAGTGCGGACGCTAGCATTCATACAGATCACACATGCACACTAACACGCGACAATAACTCACTAACTGAACACTCAGCATACTACCATGCACGCAGTTCATCCAGAAAAACCGGAAAGTAAAAAAAAACTTGAAAATCGCATAACAATAAAGTCCTAAAACTCACACAGGCAGCCGATTTGACTGGCAAGTTGTGAGTCTAGTAAAAGACAGCAACATGGCGTTGTTCTATGCAACAAATTCCACCGGCTACCAACTCCTTTTGGCTGAAAATTCCAAACGTACTGGCAAACAATGCCAAAATATCAACAGCGTAAATGTAAATGAGTTTTTTGAGCAGACAGGTCAAACATCACTCCCAAGGTCGCTAAAAAACGTGCTAATTAACAGAATAATGCAAACCAAATTTTCAGAAAAGTGGAGCTTACCATGTCGGGTTCAACTATTCTTAGTGACATTTCGCAGACTGCAGTCAAGGAGCACCTAACCCCAGGAGCAAAAGTTCTGGATGGGTTGGCTTCCATCCTGTGCAGCCATGTATTTTACACAGTTCATCATTGGCACAAAATGCTAAAATCTAATAAAACGTCGCACGAGTGTTGAACAACGGCAAAATGGGGAGTTCCATAAATAATAAATAACAAACACAAACGCATGCACGAACGAATACGTACAGATCAGATCAGATCAACTGTGAAGAAAAACGACACGACGACGAGCTGAAACTGATATGAATATGATTACAGGACGCCGTCGACACAGCCAACGACAAGTTTATAATACAAAAAGTACATCATCACTGCAGGCCGATACATTTCTAAGCAACGACTTCACATCACCACAACTTTGATCATTCGTTGACGCCTAGTCACAAATATCTCGAACACTTAATTAGGTTTTTATACGAAGCATAACTAGACAGTTTGAGGGAGGGTTGTTATTTTTCTTGGTAGTTAACTATAAAATTTATACTGTTAACTACTGCAGAGAACAATGAAGATTTAACTGTTTTCTGAGAGTGTGATAAAGTAAAAATTATACAAGTGTGAGAAAAAACGGAGCTAAAACCTATTTTTGGTGCTTGATTCTGACTTCTCGATTTTAATATCCGCACAATTCACTTATGATTGATAGATTTTGACAAAACTTTGTGGATAGATAAGTAGATAAATTTTGATGATCTCGATTCAAGAATTTTTCTATATACAGCAGGTTCTGAATCGAGTCTGCTTGTTTTATTCACCAGTGGCAGGATTTGTGTCAGTGGCAGAAGTTTGTGCAGTCTGAGTGCTTCTGGTCTAGGCTGTGGGGCATAAAAACACACCAAAAATTTTTTTACCATAACGTGAAGGGTTATTCAATTTTAATAATTTTTGGTACACATATTCATGACACAATTGGGGCCTAATTTACAAAACATCGTAAAACAGTCGTAAAATTCTCGCAACTTTGTCATATTTTTGTCGTAAATCAACAAGTTACGATGTTGTAAGATTGTCGTAAAAATGTCGTATCCGAATTTTTGAAGTTGATTTTACGACATCATAACTCTCTCGCAATTATGTCGTAACTCTGTAGTCGCTAAAAATAGCCAGCCAATCAACCGCCGTTACGTTACGACCTCAACCAATTACAATGCAGTGTCACTGAGCTGGCGGCGCACGGCGCTGCACGCCGATCGTCTGCTTCCGCCGTTGCCAATGCTTACCGATGTAAACAATAACAAGTAAATTAATTTCGCAGCGATTTCACTGCCTGAAGTTACCGCAAACAAAATTTATACGTATTACGGCACTATGTGAGAAATATATACTAATGAAAAATCAAAATAATTACTGCATGCGTGCGAGACGCTGTCGTATGACAGACAATGAGGTGTCGTACGTTTTGTTGGAACTTTGTCGTAACTTTTGTGCATGGTGACTTTGTTGTACGACTTTTTGTAAATCACGTTTTGTTGTACATTTGTCGTAAACCTGCATGTCGTAACATTGTCGTATATTTGTCGTACGATGTTTTGTAAATTAGGCCCCTGGCCATCAAATGGCCGTTCAGTTTTCCACCTTACTCAACATCTGCTTCTGCACTACCTGGAAAAAACAGAACAGACAAAATATGCATTAAAATAAACAAAAAACTGTATAAAATTTCATTTTTCCAGATATGTGGCCACCAACAGACAATCAATTACAAGGTTTGACTGCTGTGCAGCAGCACGTCTATTAAATAGGCCTAACATACAGGAATATTGATCAATTCAAGAAGCAATTGGTGAAGTCTGCATTGGTCTGGAGTAGAACGTTATCGACGCTCCTATCAATGAATGGAGAAAGTGTCTTTGAGCCAAGCAAATGTTCGTGGGCCAACATTTCAAACATTGTTGTAGGCATTTAAAAAATGGACAATTAGATAAACTATCAGTTGAAAACGATAAAAAATCTGGACAAAATGTGTGTTTTTTGATTAAGCAATAATACCAGTGGTTAAAAATGCAATATTTTGTTCATTTCCTTTCTCCAGGTAGTGCAGAAACAGAGTGGGTGAGGTGGCAAGCTAAACAGTCATTTGATGGCCAGTTGTATCAGGAATATTCGTACCAAAATTTATTAAAATTGGATCACTTTTCTTCAAGTTATGATGAAAAAAATTTTGGTGTGTTTTTTATGCCCCACAGTGTAGATGTAAAATGACAACCACATCCGATCAATATACACGTTAAACCACAAAGTTCTGTACACTATCACACAGTTAATTATACATTGCATTGTGACAACAATAACAGTAAAACCTATGCTAAAACATGCCATAATATCAGACCCAACCACACGCAATGTTCCAACTAGTAAGCTGCATGGGGATAATAATAATAATAATAATAATAAGTGAACATTTATATAGCACACTATCATTTCAAGAAATCTCTAGTGCGCTTGGCGGTCGATCGAGTGTGAATACTGCATGTTCATAGTGTCCACTAGAGGCGAACTGCGACAAGTCTTGCTATGACAGTGCTGGTGCAAATAGTTCAAGTCATCAGACGGTAGATCCTTTGACTGTTAACGCTGACGTTTGCTGATGACGTTGTCGGTTGGCTTGTACGATTCGTCGTTGCACAGGAATCGGCTGGTGTACGTTTTGTACACGTTGGTCAGCAAGGCACGTCGTCACGGTCGAATGCGTACAATCGCAGACACGCATACGCCCGGCCACGGCAGCCTGGCCTCGCAGCGTACACGTCCAATTCCAACATGCCGGCCAGCACGTTGTCAGCACACAGGGATACAGAGAATGCAGTAATACTGCGATGTTACCATGGTTTCTCAGTAACACAATATGTATCTTCCATAAATAACCCAAAAATGATGGAGACGGGGATCAAAGAAATGGCAATACTATGGTAATGAAAAAGACAGCGAAAACCAATGTTATGAACTGCAGTGGCAAGGATGGAAATAGTCAAATACTGTCACAGGGATCGCGTGGGGATGGTAGCAGACACGAATGAAAACGGGAAGAATGGGGATAAATGACAATAAGTTGCAGGAATGGGGATAAAAGCCACTACTGTCAAATACTTACATGGGGACAGAATAGTAAAGCGGACACCATGGGAATAAGACTGAGAGGCGAATGAAACACAAAAAAACCATGCAGACACAAGAAGGGGATGAAATCTGTAGGGATGGTTGGGAATGAGAACAACTGTATCCTGATGCAGCACAATTACTGCACACAAGACTAACTCATGAACAAGATCACGACGGAAACTATTCAAATACTTCGCACAATGAGGTAAGAATCAGACTTAAAACGACAGCATTCTATTCACGAACTATACTAATCTACAGTTGCACTGCAGGTGGTACTGTACAATAGGTGGTCCAAAAAATAAACCAAGGAGCTGATTAGCTAATTTCCACAAGATCCAATTGAATTTAATAAGCAATAAAACACCATCGGATATCAACAAAACTGCTTCTGCTAGTCAATAATCTCCTTCAGCTATAATGTAAGTATTAAAATAACTGTGTGACATGAAATCTTAAGAAAAAAATAACTTTGCGCTGTAAGTATTCGGCATAATTATTCCACAAAAGGAAAAAAACTAGCTTTTTGAACCACCCTCTACTGAACACTGCCTTCAACCACAACAGTTGAGAAAAATCTAAGATTAATCTAAGACTAATCTAAGAACTCAACCAAAGCACTCCAGAGAGGTCACAACGAACGCCCTGTATATGGACTAAAAGTGGCCCAACAATACCCAACAATAATATTAACGAGACAGGACCTCGATTCACATATTCATAGATCTAAGCTAAACCGACGATCAAGATACATGACAACATCATCAACAACTGGCAATATAGCAGTGAAAACAACTGTACAAATCACGCAGCTTGCTGACTATCTCCAAACTAGCAACAGTAAATCAAGGCTCAGCCACCAAAAACCCAGTGGGCAAACCCCTCTAAAAGCACCAAGATCCACCCCAAACTTAAATCAATTTTACTTTGTTAATTCACTGATAATAAAATATTTCAGTACAGTTAACTTTTAAAAAATTGTGAACCCACAAAATTGCAAATCTTTGGATATTTATTTGATGAAAACAGTAACCAGCAGTGCTCATTCTAATAACTCAATGCACAAAACTCCATCAACACGGCCTTTTAATAAATCTGTGCTTAATCTAATAAACCACAAACTGCATAAAATCCACTTGGTTGGGCTTTAACCCTTGAGTACAGAGATGCAGATGAAGCAACACAATGCTCCATTAACAGGCCGCAATCGGTCGGTTGGTCGGTCGGCAACATTCAAGTCACTTGCACAAGAAGCAAAACAACGGCCGAACTGCAGAATCCATTCTTTGCCATGACGCGATATGGATGCAACATGTAACATCATCAGCGGTTACTGGCCATGGACTGGGTAGTGAGTTCGGATGTGTTGTGAGTCAGGGATGTATTGAAGTTGTGTGGATGGTCAGGACTGTTCTCATCAGTGATGGCCGACGCAAGCTCTTCAAGTTGAGATGAGCCGCTCGCAACTGACGACGACAATGATTCATCACCAACCTACCACAGCAACAATGCGAAGGGTCTGCTATAGCTAATGCTACCCCTATCTCTAACCAAATATTCCAAATATTACATAATTTTAAACACACAGTGGAGATGGTTAATCTCATTATTACCTTTAGTTTTAAGTGAATTATTTATTGCCACCCCGCTACAGCTAGTCAAACTTAGCTCAGTGGGTCATCACTACAACAACACAGCTATGCGAAATAAGTTCCACACTTCGTTTCTGATAGCAACTAATAACACATTTGTGTGACTGTTGTCCATATTACGGATGCCACTTCTTGTCAGTTTGTATGGGTTCGGTTACTCCTCTATACAATGGCAACAATAAATGATTAGATAAATAAACAGCAGAATTTTAACCAGACACAATGCAAAAATGTACAGGTCCACTAAACTGCTGTATCGAACCTATGCGCTTGGCCAATGCAAATATCTCATCAGGCATTCAGACCGATGTGCAGAGAATTGTCATTTCAAGTGAAGCAAGGAAAGTTATTTTCAAAATGCGAAGTGTAGGTCTTCCTAAAACAAATCAACAACTCTCTATGTAAGATTTCAGTTAATCAATTACCAGATTAATTAAAGCAATGGTTCAATAGGAAGAAGATTTGATACAGACCACTAACAGAGGCTGATCATTTCCCGGCTTCATATCAACTGAGTCCACCTGGCAAGCTGATGGCCTGGAACAACAAGATCACATCAACAATAATCAACAATCACCAAACATTCATTTCTGAAATTCATTCTGAGGTTACATGGTGCAAACTGGAAAGCAGTTATATCATCATCCTTTAACAGTATTTAAATACACTATCTATTACTACCATAGAAGGATAAAACCAATGAAGAAAATAACTAATTTCAAAACACGTTAAGTTTGTGCCTCCGAGAAATTATTACCTTTTATGCAATCTCTTCAGTAAAAAGCTCAGGCATTATTTATCACACTTATCATGCAGTAATTCTTTTGCTGATGGTTGGAATCATAATAAATATATTTTTGTGCTTGTTTTGGTTTATGAGTTAAACAGCCAGGCACTGGATTTTCACTTAGATCCCGCAGTGGTGGTGTGGCGATTTAACCTAGTTGTTATTTTCGACGGCATCAGCGAAGTTACCTTACACCAATCTGGGTTAGTATCAAGATAAACCACCATTCACGTGTATACTGATTCAACCAAATCATCCAACTCAACTCAGCCTGGCCATCCGTCCATGGGTAGAAACAATGAGCACTGATTATAGTTATAGGCAGTGTCAGAAATGTCAAAATTCCGCGGAAGAGCAAATTCCGTGGCTCGGCTCGAAATTCCGCGGCCAGCGGAAAACTGTGGGCCCTATACATTGCTAATGTGTGAGACACTCGCCAAGAGATGGGAGGTGATCCAATGGCAGCTGTACTGGCGTTGGTGGAATCTGACATTAGACTGTCAACCACTGCAGTGCAACTGGTATTGGACTGGTTCAGTGTTGAAGGAGCTTCACACATGCCCAGTGATGATGATGATGATCCATTTGTCACAGCTGCATTTCAAACAATATACCCACGATACAGTGGTGTAATCTCATAAAACACACCTATGACAAAGTGGCATAATTTCATAAACCGACGACACACTGGCGAAATCTCAAAAACAACTAACCTACAACACACTGGTCTAATCTTACAAACAACACACCTATGGGTCAAGATTTCGGTAAACACAGTAGTTTTCAGAATACTCCAGCCTTAGTGACCATCAGCAAATCTGCTGGTTAATGACTCAGGTAAAAAGGGTGCAGAAACTTTTTACACAGCAGCAACCGTACTGCACATTAACGGATGTTGTCTTGTTGTCTGTTTAAAAAATGCACCAACACCAATTCTTGAATACTAATACTAGATCATATTTATATAGCACCAATATGCGGAGCTACAAAGGCGCTGGACGACAGTCAATAAAGCAATATTAAACAGAAACGTTTTCAAATGTTTCTCAAAAACAGAGTCAGAGTTGCACAGTAAAATATTTAAAGGAAAGCTGTTCCAAGTAATGGATGCACAGTAACAAAATGAGCCCCTAGAGAAGTCAGTGATCAGTTTTGGTACTGTCAGCAGAGTCAGTGAAGCAAAACGTGTAGAGCGGACAGCGACTTGCAGAACCAGATGCTCGTTGAGGTACGTTGGGACACCGAACGCGAGTTTTCCGCGTCAGTACAGCCATCTTGTACAGCACACGTTGGCGCACCAGTAACCAGTAAAGCTGGTGAAAAAGTGGCTTGGCATCAGACTGGCGATTTGCTGCAAGTACCACATGAGTTGCATTGTTCTGTGCTCACTGCAGCTTCTTCATGATCGATTCTGGCGCTCTGTGCAGTAGCAAATTGCAGTAGTCGAGTCGACTGTTGATTAAGCTGCACACTAACATCTGAGCCACAGACTCTGGCCAGAGATGGCAAACATGCTTGATCGCCCGAGTGTGGTAGTTGCAGGACTTGGTTACGGCCGTTGCATGGTCGTTGAACGTGAGTCGCTGGTCCAGAATGACGCTGAGTGACTTCAGAGTTGACGCAACTGGCAGTGTCACTCCAGCTACTTCGACCGAATCGACTGAGGCTGCCAGTCGCAGCTGGTTGGCACTTCCCAGCAGTATCACATTGGTCTTGTCGGCGTTCAGGAGTAAACTGTTTGCGAGATACCAGTCACGCACCACCGTCGAACATGCATGCAGTATGTTGAGATGATGTGCTGAGTCAGTGGTTCTCATAAACACAGCTGCATCTCATCTGCATAGTGCTGGTATCTCACTCCAAAACTCGATGACCGCTCCCACTGGCACCACATATGCAGCGGTCACAGGACAGACCCCTGAGGAACACCGTAGCGATAGTCAAGCAGACATGACGAGTGACCGCCTAGCTTCACATACTGCTGTCGATCGGACAAACATCGATCAATTAACTGATCAGCCAAATGATCAACAAATCGATAAATCTATCAACTGATTGATCACTCAATTGATCAGTCAAAACACAGTTATTCAGCATCATGTGAAACTAGTCTTTAATGTTACGCAGTAAAAGTAAAGAGTTAACGCACTTGGTGAGAGAGATGTGGACATCGATGACCACCAGCTGTTAGCTGCATGCTGCATGCCTTCAACACTCCAGTAACCATTCAGCATATCACTTCTCATCTAAACACATCACCAGTACATTCACACCAAACTTATTTCAAGAACTGACAAAAAAATTAATGACAGACAGTTGTTGATGTTTATACACAGTCATGCAGCGTTGCTGATACTAGCTGTCTGCTAAAACTAATGGTTAGAGCTTGACGCACACCACCATCAATGCCTGTATGCCTCTATTCAAATTTGACAAACCAAATAACTCTGTCCCAAAATGGACTAGAAACTTCCCAAGTAGCCTATCTTGCACACAAACAAGCAGATTAATAGACATTTAACAAGACGTGGAGTAACGGATGCTGTTTAGGTACAGCTGACTGTTTTCTAACACCAGCTAAACAAGTGATTTTTGACCATTATACAACAATAAAAAACAAAAAAAGAGAGTAATACAGAGGCATTATCAGTTGATACCTGAGCAAGCCAGCTGTCACTAGCTGATGATGACGACCCAGCATTGCTCACCAGCTCAATTCCACTGTCATTGAGTCTCTGAACTGATGAGCTGCCTGTCTCCGGACCAAGCAACGACGACCATACACTGTCTCCTGCAATAACAACAAACCACTACTATTACAATGCGTACTACTAAAACTACTACTACTACTAGTACACTGCTTAAAAGCTCAATATCACTGTCATTTGGCTGCACATAAAATAAGACACAAAACACCTATGAAAATGTTCTGCTTTACACACACCGCAGATTGACAACCTCTTAACTTCCAGCTAATCAATACTGTAGTCTGTTATACCAGTTTAATTAACGGATCAACAATACTCGCATCACTACAGGTTTCGACTTCTACCAAACATGTGATAGCTGATATAACTTTGACACAATGTTGGCCTCTATCCCAGTAATTACACTGCACTGGCTTAAAAGCACTGCAAAACATATAACAGACACCAGCCAGACAGACCCGTCACAGCTGGCAATGCTTCTGCTGTTGCTGTGTGCTCCATTGACATCTGCCTACAACTGCATACCAGCAACAACCAATCGTTCAGTCAAGTAGCACCAATAACCGTATATTCAGACACTGCACTAAAAATCGTAAAGTTCTGCAGTCGACTAAACTGTGCAATCTATTTCGAGTGTTCTGCCAGTCAACAGCACACAAAAATCAATAATACAAAAAATGATTATGTTTATTAATGTAAATATATGCAGACTGAGACTATAAATATCTATCTACTAATTTTAACACTACTACAACTGGTGTGACAGTTGCCATTACTGCTACTGCTACTGCTACTACTACTGCTGCTACTACTGCTACTGCTACTGATACTGCTACTACTACTGCTACTACCGCTACTGATACTGCTACTGCTACTACTGCTACTGCTACTACTACTGCTGCTGCTACTACTACTACTGCTGCTGCTGCTGCTACTGCTACTACTGCTACTCAGGGCCGGGTTTAGGGGGGGCCCGAGGGGCCCGGGCCCCAGGCCTCCCACCAACAGGGAACCTCCCACCAAACCCCTCAATTTTTAAAACCCCGTAAAGAGGTAAAGAAGCACAATTTTTGACAAGCAAAATTCAGTTACTACTGAATTACTTGACCACAGATAACTAGCTCTATAGGCCATCTATGATCTAACTGATGTTCTCAGAAATTCACGATTCGTGCATCTCTACTGTTTTCTTGTGTGCAGTAATAAGTATTCTATGGCTGAATGACGTCATCAATTTGTCATCGATAGTTGTCCAAATCATTATAAATTTGCACGAGGGCATCAGGCATCGCCTACATGTAAGCTTATTAATCAATATTATTAATTCAATGTTATATATTAATTATGTCTATGTATAGATAACATGTTAAGGCATTTGCTTCTAATTTCCCATAAAAAGTTCACTCGCAGAACAGTTGATTCGCACAGCTGATTCATGAAAAACAATGGCACACGACCACTGCTACAGTAAACTGTGAATAAAATTCATTTGATTATGATATGTGCTAGTGCAGGAGAGAGGGGAGTAGGTAGTCGATAAGCAAAGTTTAAGGCGTGCTTGTTGAAATGCTATTGATTTTTTACACTAGCTGTAGCCTACTGTAGTGGCGGAAAAAAACCGGCCCGGCCGACGGGCATTCCGAGAGGAAAACTGAATAATTTATAAACCGGCCATCATCCGGCCGCCTCAGAAAAATAAACAAATATGTGTTAAACAAAATTTATTAACTTGAAAACACAACCAAAATTTATTAAACAGAAATTGCCCTGCAAACTTAAAACAACGTGTACTTACGGCAACTGGTACCATAGACAGTACTAGACTACTAGTCCTACAGAAGCTACTTGAATGTGGTACATTGACTCCGGGGCCTGTCGATGTTGGCTGATATTGTCTGCCAAACACTTCTACATTAAACTAAATTAATATTTCCACCTTTAATGCATGATGAATCGAGACAAGTTGTGCACAGCTTTTGATAAGGGACAGGCCGTAGGCCTCCTATCAGGGCAGTCTTGATTATTTTTCGATAAATAATAATTTGTAAGCCGGCCACCGGTCGGCCGCCTCGGAAAAATAATTAATTGGCCTATTTTATTTCCGCCAGTACAGTAAATTGTCAGTTGGTTGACTCTACATCGCACTTCATTGAGGTTAGTTTTTATTGTTGTTGTTGGTTTGGTTAAATAAATACCAGCTCCTCGAATAGGGTTATACACGTTTACTCATGTAGGCCTATCGTGATCACGACATTCCTTTGCAATTGTATAGCCGCAAGCTCCAATCCTATTGTATTGTTTCATTGCAGACTGCAACGTTTTTCGCCATAATGGATAACCGGGAACGAGATAGGCACAAAACTCGTGCTCGAGTTTGCGCGACAGGAGCCGAGAAGAAACGCAGAGCAAAAGAGGAAGCAAGAAGGGCTGCAGAAGATGCAAAAAAGTCAAGAAAAATCAGCGATTTTGTGATAGTTCAGAGGCGGCACGATCAACCACAGAGCCAACCCAGAGGTGCCTCTTGTTCAGTCGAAGGGGATGATTTAGCAGAATCTGCAGAACAATCAAATTCTGAGGAAGAAGCTGACGATGTTGAAGACCAGGCTGAAGGTGACAATGTCAATGTATCTGGACCTGACTCTAGGTCTTCAGGACTAGACAGTCAGGCTGATGCTGGTGTCGAAGAAAATGATCTGTCATATGGCAACGATATTGGACTGTGGCCAGCCATAATCCCAGAGAGGATGCGGGAATACTATGTGAGGAAGGGCTTCAAGGGCATGTCAATGATTCAGCATTGTAGTGAAGAGCTCTTTGCACAGCATTCTGTGCAACAGCCGAGAAAGGACAAACATGCTCCAGCAGCTCCACGCATTTGTAATAAGAGTTTTTTCAGTCGTAAAACTCGCAATGGAGAAGAGTTAAACAGAAACTGGTTGTGTTTCTCTCCTGCTAATGGCCGCCTGTACTGCTTCACCTGTAAACTGATGTGCCCGGATGCACGTCGAAGTCAGTCGATGCTCATTGGTAGTGGATTCTGTGATTGGAAGCATGCAGGTGAACGCCTTCAGAGTCATGAACAGTCAAAAGAACACATTGATGCAATGCTTATGTTCAGTCGTACATTGAAGCTTGCTGGAAGAATAGATACCAAAGTGGCACAAGAGATCCAACAACAAGAGCAGTACTGGAAGTCAGTTTTACAGCGTGCAGTAAGCATCATCAAGTTTATCACAGAGCGCGGATTAGCATTAAGAGGCGACAATGAACTGATTGGATCACCTTCAAATGGAAATTATCTAGGTATTCTTGAACTCGTTGCCCAGTATGACGTCTTTCTAGCGCAACACATTCAGACTCATGGTAATCGCGGGAGTGGACACACAAACTATCTGTCTTCTACAATAATGGAAGAGCTGGTCAGCATAATGGGCGAAAAAGTAAAACAGGAGATTATTTCTCGAGTAAAGCGTTCAAAGTACTACTCTGTCTCATTAGATTCAACACCTGACGAAAGCCACGTTGATCAACTAACCCTTGTGATGCGTTACATTGAACACGATGCTCCAGTCGAACGATTCCTTACATTTATGGGCAACAAGGGCCACAAAGCACAAGACATGTTTGACGCTCTGATGGAGTTTCTAAGAGAACATGATCTGGATACAACAGACTGTCGTGGCCAGAGCTATGATAACGCGTCTGCAATGAGTGGCACTTACAATGGTCTCCAAGCTAAAGTAATTGAAATGAGCAACACCGCGGCATGGATCCCCTGTACAGCACACTCTCTGAATCTTGTCGGAAAGAATGCAGCTGAATGCTGCACAAGTGCAGTCAATTTCTTTGATTTCCTTGAAAAGTTATATGCCTTCTTCACAAATTCTACGCGTCGACATCAAATATTAACAGACGCCTTGGAACATTCCGATGCTTCTTTGACTCTGAAGCGCGTCACAACGACTAGGTGGTCCTGCAGAGCCGACGCAACAAAAGCTCTGAAACAAGGATACTATCAGATTAAGAGTGCATTGGAACAGATCAGCGATGACGCTGAGGAGAAGGCATGTGTCCGTTGCGTTGCGTTGCGTTGAAGGACTGATAGCACGGCTAAATCAGCTAGAAACTGGTATTTACACGGTTTTCTGGAACGACATCCTGCAACGAGTTGACGCAACTAGTCGAAGTCTTCAAAGCACGAAGCTGGTTCTAAACACAGCAGTTGCATCTCTAAGAAGTCTGAGAGATTTTGTTTCGTCAAAGCGCGATTCCTTCGAGAGTTACGAAAGGCAAGGTGAACAGCTGTGCGGTTCATCTCAATATTTACCGAGTACAACTCGACAGAGGCGCTGGAATGTTCGGCTTGACCCACTCGATTATGGGCGAGCAGAAGGAGCGCAAATGTGCCCTTCATTACGTTTCAGAGCAGACAGTTTTCTCCCTGTCATTGATCAATTCATTCTGTCTCTGGATAAGCGTCTGGAAGCTTACGAAATGTTGTCACAGCGATTTGGTTGCTTCAGTTGCTTGCCAGATTTATCTCAGGAAGAGTTACAGTCTGCAGCCCAGACTCTAATCACTGCGTATCCAAATGATCTAGACAATTCCTTTGTTGATGAACTGTGTCATTTCGCCATGTTTATCAAAGACGATGA
>Ga0209454_1001737_pt1 | contig 14071 bp, 7 predicted proteins | sample WorMetHERISLAND1_2_FD_187400 | JGI IMG/M metagenome (GOLD analysis project Ga0209454, IMG submission 187400) | Marine gutless worms symbiont microbial communities from Max Planck institute for Marine Microbiology, Germany - Olavius geniculatus... | ecosystem: Host-associated > Annelida >...
AAGGTGGGGACCTTGGTACAGCTGACTGGGGTTGCCTAGCCAGCCGCTGCGCCAGCCTGTGTCTGCAGGCTGCACACGGTGGCCGTGCGGCAGGCGGCTCTGGTTAGTGACGAAAGCGCATTAGAGGTGTGTTTGCAATGATGCGCTACACAAATTGACGACCTTTACCTTTTTACCTTTTGTTGGCCCCTTTATTATATGAAAATGGACGAAAAGCTTTTCATCTTATGTGTTTTGCCCCCTGTTGATCTACACCGGGAGCTTTGCCTCTGCACCCACCTGGGGGTCCGTGTTTGCACCTCACTTTGGGCAAATCTTGGATCTGTCCCATGATGAAGTTTAATAAAATATCTCAACTTTATCTTGTCATATCTTGTCAACCTGTTGTGTGTGGTTTCTGTGGATTGTAACGTGAGCAGCAGCTGGGCTTGTTTGAGCACCAGTGGAACAGTCTCTTTGACGTCTGTGAACTGCAGCGGTATGTCGGTTAGACTGTGGTTATGTGTAGCAAATACAAGGATCTTTCAATTAATAAGATACAAAACTGCATAATTCCACTAGCTATGTTTAGGAAAAGTCTGAAATATACGTTTTCTATTGAAATTAATTTTGAATATACATAGAATTATTTTTGATAATGGCGTCATTATTTTGACGTCATCTGTCCACAGAACACAGTCTGTCTGTGCATTATATTTTTCATGCTGTTTGTTATGGGACAACTTTAACGGCAACGTCGCCAGATTTCATGTTTATAAATGACACCACAGTGATGTTATCATAGTGAAACAAACAGATAGCACTCAGAATTAAATTTTTCACAAAATTTATATTTTAGATTAGGAAAAAAACAGAATGACAATGTTTTGTAGCCTTAGGTATGCGCACCTTGATCTTGCTCTCACCTTCTCCCACAGACAGCCTGAGAGGAGTTGAGTTGCTGGGTAAAGCCCAAATTCCATTATGCTAACTTTGCGACTTTCATCGAAACTTCCCCGCGTGGAAAGTCGCGGACACAAATCATGAAAGTCTGTGACACAAATCATGTCGCCGACTTTCATGATTTGTGTCGCGGACTTTCGTGACTTGTGTTCGTGACAAAGTCCGCAGACTTTGTTGCTGACTTTTTCCGTGCATTGTTGTGGACTAAATTCCATTAGAGCGACACAAACGGGTTTGTCGCGGACTTGTCACGGACTTTGTTGCAAGCATCTTGGCATGTCGAGATGGTTTGCATCCGCGACTTTCGTGATTTGTGTTCACGACTTTCCCTGCGGGGAAGTTTCGGTGAAAGTCAGTGCAATCTAATTTGGGCTTAACAGAGTGAACCTGCACGTAGGGCAGGAATTTGTTAGTATAATTTAAAGTTGATAATGCTTCGAAAGCTGGAGTCTTAGTAACATTCTTTGTATCAAGTCTTGAAAAAAGAAATATATGCATGCAATGCATGAAATTATAGTGCTGTGATGCTGTGGGTGATGAATGGTGGTGGCCGGATGGTGTGCAGAACGCGGTTGTACTTGGACACATTGTTATCACAATTGATTATCAGTTTTTTATTAGTTCAGTTTTTTTAAAGTTAGTAAATTTGGCATGGAATAACTGTAACACTTTGCATGGTAAGTTAATGTGTTGATACTCTGATGCCTTCTTGAATTCATGATGACTGACGCATAATAATTCCAACACAGATGTACTTGGACTGAAAGTGTGTTACTTTTTTGTTGAGCAGGAGAACTTTGTCAGATGATTTTGATGAAGAAAGAGTGTTGGAGGCAAGTTTTTATCTGCTTTTCTGTGCACCATGATTGTTAGTTTTAAAATTCAACTCTATACTCATGGTTTGCCACTTCAGTTTTTTCTGTAAAACTCTGATGTGAGACTCGTGAGAATTGTAATGTGGTGTTCCATCATTTAGAATACTAACATGATAGTTTTATGCAGCAAGAACTTGCAATGATAACCTGTAAAGTATATTTTGTTATTTTTAAATTTTCATTTACTGAACTGCGGTAAAGGGTCCTACAAACTTCTGTGTATGTGTGATTACTTACTGTCCATTGCAGCGACACCTGGCGGACAGTTGTTCCGAAGAAGGCAGCAACAGTTATTGAAATGTCATATAAACTGAATAAAAGTTGCAATATGACGAATTTATATAATTTATTAGCATTCATGTACATTTTCAAGTTATGAATTTATTCAAAGTATATTTATCGTGTTATGTCGTGGTATTGTCTGCAGCCATTACGCAGTTACTTTGAGCATGGTCGTGTCAGGCATCAGCAACTCAGCCATTTGCCAAGGTGATCTATCGTAGCCAGTGGTCTTTGGCTTTTTCATGTGCTTTAATGCATATGTTTATCGTCAGTGCTGTATCTAAAGTAATTTGGTGGCATAATGTTAGTACATTTGACATTATTGTTAACAGTTTGCGTGTTTGACTCCTATTGAGTTGCTGTCAAGTGGTTAGATGGGTGACTGGCTGTCTGCAGATGCAACTTGACCTTCCATCTCTCTGGTAAATTGCGTCCTGGCCTGTCTGGCTGGGGTTAAGGTGGGGCCCGTTCACCTGTGCCACTGTGTGATCAGAAGATGCTTTGTGAATTAGCACATTGGCGTATGTGTGCAAAATGTCATGAAGTTGTTATGAGTTATGATAATTTTATGGCATGTCTTACGACAGTGTTTGTGAATCGGGCTCCGGGTGGAGATAATTCTGAACCTTTGCAATGCAGTCATCAAGTTGCCACCCAGGTAGTAATGGTACGCTGCCTGTTTGTAAGTAAGTAAACTTATTGCTTTCTGTTGTGGCTCAGTCATTATGGGACTGTCATAATTTCTTTTTCAGCTATTCCCAAAACTTAATCTTTGGGTGACTTGGTAAGAACGTAATAGGCCATTTGATGGCAAGTTGTGTCAGCAATAATTATACCAAAAAATTAAAATTTTACTGGTATTTAGTTTGCCTGGAAACGATAGTTCTTGCAGTGGACTTCTGTTTTCCGACAGATGTTTTTTATTTATTTTTCATTTTTTCCCAAGGTATCTCCATGGTTTGTCGGCCGATTGCCACAAAATTTTGCATCATGGTTGAAAGTCGGCTGAATTTTTATAATGCAGGTCCAAAAAAGTTTAGGAGCCAAATGCAAAATTTGGCGCGATTTTGGACGACTTCAAACTTTGACGGCAAATCTCTCTATAACAGATGAAGATAATCAAAATCAGACAAGTACTTGATCGAGTGCCCGCCTGGTATTCAGACTGTGATGTTTGGCTGTGTATAGTGGGGTAAGAGAGTGGACGCCATTCGTGCTGTTTGGAGCCAACACATCTCGACTCAGTGTTATGAAATGTCGTCAACCTCAGCTGCCACTAGCTGGAGACTGCAATGGACCTAATGACGGCAAAATCAATGGGCTTCCCGCATCTCACATGGTATTAGTCAACCAATTAATCAAAGTTGCAATACAATACAGTAAAATTTAAACTGAAAAATGCCAATGGCATTGCAGTTATTTTGCAGTCAGTGGTGGAAACGAGGAGGAAGACACAAAAGTTGAGTCTTGAGTTTAGTCCTAAATATTCGCACGGACTTTGAAGACATCAGACTGTTCCAAGTTTTTGCTGCAGTGACAGAACACTCGGTCTCTGATCGTAGAAATCCATGTCAGTGGTACAGCCAGTGTCGAGGTCGATGATGAGCACAAGCACTGTCGACCAGGGAGTACGGCGACAGGCTGTTGAGTGTCAGTTAGGTAGGCCGGTGCAAGTCCATGAGCTTGTTGGTAGACCAGCACGACCAGTTTGCCTCAGTAGCAGAGTCACTTCAAGGTTCAACAGTAATTGCAGGTTTAGCTGATGGTGTTAGGGTATGACTTTTCGAAGAGCCATGTTTTGAGATGTTTATGTAAGGTTGAGAATAATTATCTTAACTAAAGGTTGAAACACTTAAAAATGTGTTGGCTCAGTGTTGACATATTCTGCAGCTGTCCACCTAGAGCTGCGCAACCATAACCCTGACTTTTTGGACTGAAAATTAGCACATCAGTTGCTCTTCCCTAGGGAATGTTCACTCAAATTTTGTTTGAAACTTTTTGTACTAGGAATATGTTGCATATATCGAAGCTGCTGTGTTGTGCCATAAATAAAATGATCTTAAACCGATATGATGGTAAGCGATTAAGAAATGCTTACATTCCAATTTTCCAAGCATAGGCTAATGTTCCCGAGAGAGGATCTTAATTAGTTGCCGGTACTTGCTGCGGCAAAAAAATGTTGCCAGCAAGAAGACTGTGTCATTTGATATCTTATGAACACGTAATGGTGAGAATTGAAAAATTTCAGAAATGCCTTTCATACTGTGTAAATAATTATGTACATTTTATTCAACATTCTACTGAATTCTGTATTATGTTCTTACTGAATCGTATATGTATTACATTCAGTGACTTTTTATTTAGCAGTTGGTTAGGATTTAGTCTTATGGCTGCGACACTGTAGTAAATATAGCTCTGATATATGCAACGTGTTATCATATCTGCACGTATTTTGCAATGCATGTCAACAGATTTGTCAGGCAGTATCTCCCAAATGGCCAACATTGCGATGCACAAGGACGTACTTCTTGAGTCACGATCATCGTATTTGTGGTAGACTACGTTTTCTATTTGCTATGTGCTAGTGTTGCAGTTTATAATGACATATTGTTGTTGAAGGTGTTAATTTCTGTATAGCAATTGCAGTAATCGCAAATCACACAAATTTGCACGCATTCTCATGCCGGGATTTTTTAAGTGATGCTGAAAATTGCAAATTTGAGCTTTTTTGTCATTTTTATTTATCCGCCGATCTTCTCAGCAGTTTAGTTTAGTTTAAAGCTTGAACTGTTTGACACTGCCTACAGTAAAAGTGAGCACTTGGCATAGTCTCCAGATTCTATTATGCACCTTCGATGTGTTTTCCAGTCAGTGCTAAATAAATATGTTTCAGTTGATTAATTCATCCGTTGGGTGCAGCAAGCCTGTAAGTGCAAAAATTTTACTTTTTAACTTTTTACACCTTTCGGCATCTTTAGACCTGACGCACATTGTGGTGCAGAAATCACGTTGATATCTGGCTTAGTTTTCGAGTTATTTGCTGTGAAACATTCCTGTAAGTGCACTTTCATCGAAACGTCGCATGCAGCAAACCTGTAACTGCAGTTGACAAAACTTCGCATGCAGCAACCCGGTGGGCAGTTGCCGGGTTTATTTCTACAATGTTTTTAGAATATTGACTTGTTTTTTAGACTTAGTGTCAAAAAATATATTTATCGTTCTGCATTTAGGCATAGACTGTATAAAATTTGCTAGCTGCAAACATTATACAGAAAACACGAGCAACCAGAGAACAATAAGCGGTCATTTCAGCATAGTTGCTGCTGCATCATAACACAGAACGCGCTGTGCAGCAAATGTGTAACTGGTAAATAAATCAGTAATATTTCCTGAACCTATGAACCTCGGGAACTGAAATTTACACAATAGTACCGGACAGCCAAGACAAGCATTTTCTGTCAAACGGTATCAACAGGAATGGCGCTGGGCTTGCACAGGAATAAAAAATGCATGAAATCGGTTTTTCGCGTTTTTCTCAAAATCTGCTGCAGCGAACTTACATGGTTGCTGCACTCAACAGACGAATTGATCAGTTGGTTGAATTAATAATAATAATAAAAATAATAAAATAAATAATTGACTGGAGGCCTTTGACGTTTAATCATTTGTGACAGATACTGTGAGCACTGAACACGGGAAAGATGCATCACCTGAAGTGAGGTTTGTAGAAGTTTATGACATTGTTTTATTAGTCAAGCTTAAATCGGCTCTTAAGTGCATTTTATTTATCTATTAATCTTGCACATGTAATGTAATGTTAAAACGAAGATGTCATAGGTAACACCATTTAGTTATGTGTTGTGGGAGCACTTTACATTGTGCATACTAAAAGATTTGAAAGGCTAAAGATTATCTGTAGCTTTTAATAGTAACCCGTTATGGAGCTAAGAAGCGTCACCTGCCATGTGGGATCACACAATGTTTTTACCTGCTACCCAACAGGTGGATGCACCCTGCCTCAACCACAGCTGAGCTGGCTGCTGCACAGTTTGCTTTGGTGATGGTTATAATTATCATGGTGGTTTACTTTTTTGTAGACATTTATCTGTCCAGGTAACATAACCACTTGACAGCAAGCTGACTTTGACTTGAGTCATTGGACTTATGCGACTTATGATCATGATCACCTTTGGGGTAGGTAAGTTGAGTACCAGCTTGTTTGGCTTTGGCTGAGGCGGGGCACATTTACCTGTGTCGGGTGACAGGTAAGGCTGTGTGATCCATATGGCAGGTGATGCTTCATAGCTGTGCGATGTGTTACTGTTAAGAGCTGTAGACAACCTTTAACTTTTCGTGATCTGGACAACACAGCTCAAATCTCAAGTCTAAGACCAAACTGTTTGCAGGGTTGCCACGTCTTGGATTTTTTCTTGAAAATTCCAGGATGTGCAAAGTCCCGGAAAATCACTTTGGTCCTGGAAAGTTTTGGAAATTAAAGCTTAAGGTCCTGGAAAGTTCTGGAAAAATATTCTTGAAAATCATGCATTTTTTCATGAGTTCAAATAGAAATCACTTTTTTTCTGCTCTCTTTGCTCATAGATTACTTGTGGTCTACTTTTAAATTTATGGCGCAAGTACGTAATATTTTTTGTTGGCTATGAAAAGGTCTCTAAATTTTACATGCTGGTCCTGGAAAGTCCTGGAAAATTCCTGGATTTTTTTGGCCAGTAAAAGAGTGGGAACCTTGTGTTTGAGACGAAGAGTAAGACTGCAGTTTAGGAGCTTGAGACTGATATCTCATGATTAGCTGAAATTCAGTCATAGAGTGTACAGGCATTCCACATGACATGCCAAAGACGTATTCTTGGCGTTAGGTAGAATGACTTCGTCACCAACAGGGCTGCAGCTGACAGTATGAACCTACCAAGTATACTCAGTACCATAGCCGCTCGCCGTCACTCCTTTTTCGGCCATATTTGCCGTTTGTCCGCCAACACACCAACACATAAGGCCCTGAAGCTTGCAGTGGACTCCAAGTCCGGAAACATACCTCAGCACGACTGGAATCGCCCCGCTGGCAGACCACGGACTACATGGATAAGTCAGATTGTGCGGGACACGGATTCACTGCTGCCAACGCATGGGCTCTTGCCGATGACCGGTCAACGTGGAGGGCGCTATGACCCACAGCTGGTTACGCGCAGCAGTGAGTGAGTGAGTGAGTGTAATTGATGGCCTTGATAAGGTATAAACCTGTCATTTGTGTGATAATGCTGTTGCTAGGTTGCTGGTTCATTTATACAAGGCGTGCATTGGAGCTGTGCAGCATGCGATTTCTGTGTATTCTGAAACGCTCGACCCTGCTTTGGTAAGAAAACTTCCACTGATTTACTTTATTTGATGATAGCATATGCCAATTTTATGACACAATTATGGTAACTTGGCAGATTTTGTGTTTAAGCTAATATAATTACGTTGTTTATTTTTTGATAAATGTTTAGTTATGACTGAGCTAACTGGCATTGCTTTATTGCAAAGTCTCTGGGGAGTTATAGGTATTCATTATAGCTGTCAAATTAATGCATTAATTAACGAGTTAATGTGTTAATAAAGTAACACACATACGTAAATTTATGTTAATTCACTAAATTCTGTAAAGCAAGAGTTCCAATATTCCGTTAAACTATGGTTAATTGACAATCGCATGAATTCAAGTAACTAAACTGTAGTTGCCTTTCCATCACTACTGTGAATAAATAATTATTCCGACGACATGCTAATAAATTTCTGTGCTAGCTATGATGCAAGTTATTGCTGATTATACATTAAAAGTGTTTCTAACTTTCTATATTCTGCAGGTGGGGCCTCCCAAAAGTCATGGGGCCCCGGTTAACTTCCTCCCTACTCTTGGGTGCATTAATAATGCGTTAATTACGTTAATTAATGCGTTGAAAAAATTAATGCAGTGCGTTATGCGTTAAAAAATTAACGCTTTGACAGCTGTAGTATTCATGGTATTTCGATATGATACGAGGGGCGTTCAAAAAGTATTGCAAGTCGATATGTTAGACCGAAAAACTTTTCAGAATCTGTACGCTAATAAAACACACATTTCTCTCAAACTCATGTGAGCTTAGAGCGGATGTGACGTCATTGTAACTTATGACGTCATGAAGCATTTTATATCTGCCCCTCCAGCCAGGCTTCCACTACAGACTTGAGTCATTTATTGTTTGTATCACGGATACCACAGAAGAAATTTTTTAACTTTAGAAAAAAAATAATAGTCACTGTAAGTCAGGTCCCTGCTGTGTATAGGGTGATCTCAATATACGAAGCTAGAGTCACGAACAGCTTGCTAGGTAATTGTAAGTTGGGGACTGGATTGCAGTGTCGGATTTAGGGGGAGATCTGCTGGGCTCGCTCCCAGGCCCCTGCACACCAGGGCTTTTCCATTCGTACGTTGCAAACTTTGTTTAACCTTTCACAAAGACAATGGATATCACCAGTTGTTAACTTTTTAATAAACTTTTCTGACAACGTAAAATCCTGACGTGGCATCATAATTGATAGAAACGTTCTTATTTACAGTTGGCATAGATTTCGGCTACTAAATATTTGTAATTACAAAGGAGAAATTTATGGATGTTATTGTCACGGCTCTCATGTTTCAGGGCCTCATTTTGGAAAATCCGGCTCTAGGCTGCAAATTTGTCGTGCAACAGTTAGCCTAATTTTACACTGATTGCTCTGGCACTCCAAATCGTTTTTTAATGCTCTGTGACGTCATACATTATAATGACGTCACGTCTGCTTTAGCCTCATACGTGTTTGGAAGAAATATACATTTTAGTGGTGTATAAATTTTAAAAAGTTTTTCAGTCTAACATATCGAGTTGCCAAACTTTTTGAATGCCCCTCGTATCCTAGCAACTTATTGTTTTCAGAAAAATTATAAATTTATTTTTGCAAGTGATTTTTATTTCTCGGAATGATAATGTTATAACAGTAGAGGGATTGCATTTGGATGTGTTACCCAGCTGATAGATGGTTGCTCATGCAGAGTTGGTCATATAAACAAGTGAGAACCTTTGCAGATTACGAACACTGCCTGTTTTATTTCTAGTCATTTTACCTTGAGTGATCTGGTTTATCTGAACTAATTCTGTTCAGGCTTGAGTTTCCTAGGAGGTTGTGAGAAAATCCGATTTGTTTTGAGAGGTCGCATGGATTGTGGCTGTCAGTAATTCTGCTGAAAAAAGCATACACCAAACTGTTCAAACCAAGCTGCAACTGTAATTTTGTTTAAGTAAAAATGAGAAAAACTGAATACTGTTGCCTATGCTTGTTTCTGTTTAGGCTGAGAATGAAGGGCGATCAGTTATCATGAACTATTGTGAAACACACGAGCTCAGAGTTTCGTCGGAATGGATAAGCGACAGGTTGATGATATGCTGTTTTAATTGTATGAATTTATGTGATGAGTGGGTCAAAAAAGTGGCACCTTTTGGTAGTGAGTTTTTTTCCATTGTTAGATGCATTATATTTGTAGTTTTTGTTCACATCTGTATAACTTTCATCAAATGATGACGTTGTTGTCATTCAACAGCGTCATAAAAGAAAGAAAATGGGTACCTTTGTATTGAAGCATCATTGGTAGTAGTAGTAGTAGTAATAGTAGTAGTCATACCGGTGGTCATAGTTGTCATCGACGTCATTCCAGTAATTGTAGTAGGCTACTAGTGCACTAAATCATGTCTGTGAGAATGCAGTTTAATTCTGGGCACTGATGTGTTGCAGAAACAACGTTGAGATTTTGATTCACGTGGATGCCCCAGCCGCAATGTACGCGATAAGTTTTATGACATCGTGTAGTTTTACATAATTGTTTTCTTTCCGTTTCGTCTGCAGTTAAATTTGCTACCACTTGTGATTTTGATCTATTGCTACTTTAGTGGTGCTGTTATGTAGGTGCCAGATATCCTAAGAATTCCTGCACCCAAGGCAAAATTAGAAAGACGCAGCCGCCGAGCGTTGTGTTGAAAGAGCTGCAGACATTCTTGTGTAGAAGACCAGTACTGCAGCGGCAGTAGAGCAGTTGAGCAGTTTGTGGCCGTTCGTGTTTACTTGCAGACCGATGTCTAGATAGAGTAGTTCTCGTCGCAGTTCTTTCAATATTTGGGTGATCAGAAATTATGTATTGTTTTTCACATTATTTCGCTATATCGATGGATAATGGAATTTGAACAAACGTTTTTGGAGTCGATCTACAACTGTCTTACGAGTTATCGTTATTCCCAGATGGACTGAACGAAGTTTAGTCCATCTCGGAGCTAGGGCTAAAATATAGGTTTGACAAAAGTTTCAAAAGATTGAATTAAACACAACAAACGGGCAATAACAATGGGAGAAAGCCTTGGCAGGATTAAAGGTCAGATTGGGGTGGTGAAACATATAAATAATCTAATTCCCCACACCTAAAACACTTTAAATTATAACAGTTACATTACATAATGCTGCTTTCAACTTTTGTTCAACTGTTGCACATGTTTATTCCATACAAAGCAGCTAGATGCTAAGATTTTCGTAGGATTTTAACAGTCTGGGTTTTTTTGTAAGATTTTTAAAGATCTCTCTAAATTTTTTCTAACTTGGCTGCTTAGCTTTACGTATCGTTTGAGCGAGCATTTTTAAATTGCATTTTTTGCTTAAGATTCTTTTAGCAAGTCTTTACCCTGTACCTCATAAGCATCAACAGACTAGTTAATAAAGATACTAGTTTGATAAATTTGTATAACTTATTGGTCAGCTATGTGCATATATATCTGTGTGTGTCAGAAGTGTGAAAGCAGGGCAGTGCGTTTCATTGCTGAAGCTCTGCAGTGCTGCAGTGTATGATATTCCATCATCAGGACTCTCTACACGTGGAGGACCTGAGACTCTGGGCTCAGTCTGCTACTCCGACAGCTTTATCGACGCTTCTCTCAACGTCTCTCACTCGGGTTTGCACATACATAATCACATGTACTGCTTTGGCCAAAAAAGTAATAACTCTTTTCTTTGGTGGTGGCCCTAACTGATGCCAATACTCATTTTACCCACCTGCAGAGCGATGGCCAGGCTGAGTTATCCTGGGCGGCTTGGTAGTAATAGCAGTAGTAGTAGTAGCATTGGCAGCAGCAGCAGTAGTACTGCTGTGCTGCTTGGCGATGCATGTAGATGGACAGCTGAGTTGTGCTGCAGCACATTGACTGGCACGTAGGAATTCTAGTAGTTGTAGTAGTAGTAGTTATAGTTGTAATACTAGTTGCAGTAATAATACCATGGTATGTTGATGTCAAACAGATGGACAGCGGAGTCATGACACAGCGCATTTCACGTTGACTGGCACTGTCAACATTTTTAATGGTTGTAGTACTACCAGGCTTGTACTAATAGTTGTTGTTGTAGTTGTACTAGTTGTAGTAGTAGTGTGGGTGGTGTTTTCATGTACAGATAGACAGCTGAGTCGTGACGCAGTGCATTGCACGTTGACCGACATTATCAAAAAGCACATCACCTTTCCTGTGAGTAAGGCTTGCAAATGGCACTTTATGAGTCCTTATTATCTTTCGACATTATCTGCTTTGTGCTGTTACAGCAATTTGTTTTCTACATACTGTGCTAGTTGGCTGTTTTGATGGCACTCATTGGACAACTGGAAAAGCACCTGCCTTACCTTAGCTTACCTTACCTTCATGGCAGGCAGGCTGTTACACCTGCCCAGTACTGAGGCTATATCATGTTGGCCTATTGTGCATCCCTGAATGTAACCGCAGGTAAATGGTAAATGCCTGTAAAGCCATAGATAAACAGTAAGATAAGCCAATAGATAAACATAGATAAATTGCTTTGAAGCTAAAATCAGCATTAAAGCCGAAGATTAACCAGTACATTTGCTCTGGTAACGTGTAGTGTATCTGCTCAGTAGAGTCTGCATTTGGTTGTCTCCTCTCCTCCAGATTTCAGAAATCATCATCATATATTCGTTTTATGTAAAGTTGACAAGTGCAACTTTTAACAACGCAAGGACAAGATACATAATAAACCTAAATCTAAAAAAACATGCCAACGGAAACATCTCATAGTTTGTCCAAAAGCTAAAAACAATTTTAATGAAACTTACATTAAAAACTGTCGTTACAGACAGAACAAATAAGTGGGTTTATGGCTAAAAACAATAGAAACAGACAAACAAATCAGAAATCATGACAAGGTGGCTGACCATGGTGGGAACGCATTTGATTTACAAAATCTTGCTTCGTTTATCTTTGCAAGTTTGCATGATGTGGTGTAATGTGAAATAAAACAAAAAGTGAAGAGTCCAATATTTTGTTATGAGCATAGGGGCTGGAGCTGATCCCAGTCTCCAGGCAGTCAGCCCACAGGTGACATAGTTATAAATATGGTGGCAGGCTGCCATTACTTCCCGCCAGGTCCACAGTTACTTGCTGAGTCACAGGGTTGTTATTTGTTGGCAAATCGACCAGGAGTCAAACCTGCAACGTTTTTATTGTGCGTTTGACACTTTTACTACTAGGCCAGCAAACCATCCGTTATGTGGAGTAACTCTGGCGAAATCAGGCAGTTAGAAAGAGTTGAAATTGCTGGTTTACAACACGTGCACCAGTAGTGATATTGGCAGCAGCCGTGGAAGTAACTTTCATAACTCAACTTGTGAGCCAGGCGTTGTTATGACTCTGCCTGCTGATGTTGATAATTTGTGTACATCTCAGCAGGTCAGTCACTAGTGCTCAGTGTTAGATGTCTATGCAGATGGATGAAAGACATCACCAGTTGGAGTCTCAGCTGGAGTCTGCTTCACTGCAGGATAATGAGCTTTGCTTACTTGCTGGGGAAACAGCTTCGCTATACGTTGATGACGTCACTGTCGCTGCACTGCCTAATGGTTGTTGTTTTGCTCATTTATTATGCTGATCTAACCTAATCTGAGAAAACAGTTTGATAAGTAAATGAAACTTTTTTTTGAACAAGATAATGTTCATATGAACATGGAGTCTGTCCAATGCACTTCGATAGTTTACCATATATGTCCGTATAAATATAAGCAGTGAGCTGCTTAGATTGGTAGGAAAAAAATCAAAAAGTAATTTTAAATTGCACAGCAGCAATGTTACTGTCATCCTTCGCTATTATTATAACTAAACAATAAATATTGTCAGTCACGTGACTATTCGATTCGTCACCAGCACTTTGCTATAAACAGTCCATTGTCACCATGTGTCTATTTCGCACAATTGTGGAGATATAGCGCCTCAAAGATAATGGGGTCACGACCTTGACCTTTTGGGGTCACGTGACGTCATTGATCGCGTGACCATTCGACTAGGGAGGGGGGTCGATTTCCTATGGGTGGTCCATTGTGACCATGCATCTATCTGGCACCATTACAGAGATATGGCAATCTAGAGATAATGGGGTCACGACCTTGACCTTTTGGGGTCACGTGACGTCATCGGTCACGTGACCATCGACTCCCGGGGGTCGACTTTCTATGGGTGTTCCATTGTGACCATGCATCTATCTGGCACAGTTATGGAGATATGGCGCCTCAAATGTTGGACGCACGAACGTGGACATGTAAAGAAAGAAGGAAGAACGGAAAGAGAAAGAGGAAGGGGAAGGGAAGGGAAAAGGAAAGTGGAAGGGGAAAAGGAAGGGAAAGGGGAAGGAGAAGGGGAATGGAAAGGGAAAGGGAGGGTAAAGGTAAGGAGTAGGGAAAGGGGGATGGGAAAGAAAAAAGGGAATGGAAAAGGGAAGAGGAAATAGAAAGAGGAAAGGGAAGGAAAAGGGGAAAGGATAGGGGAAGGAGAAGAGGGAGGGGAAGGGAACGGAAAAGGGACGGTAAAGGGAAGGGGAAGCGGAAGGGAAAGGGGAAGGAAAAGCAGAAGAGGAGAGGGGAAGGAAAAGGG
>Ga0209454_1001741_pt1 | contig 14059 bp, 9 predicted proteins | sample WorMetHERISLAND1_2_FD_187400 | JGI IMG/M metagenome (GOLD analysis project Ga0209454, IMG submission 187400) | Marine gutless worms symbiont microbial communities from Max Planck institute for Marine Microbiology, Germany - Olavius geniculatus... | ecosystem: Host-associated > Annelida >...
CACAAACTTTGCCCACCCCCTCTTATTTAGCTCCCTCGTTCGGGGTGACCCCCTTCGAATTTATGGAAAAGCTTTACGGTTCCTGAAACTAGAGTCTTCCGGGCAGCCGACGGCGAAGATTTGGTGATTCTAGCTTCACCGTTTTTGACTGATCCACCCGTGTGACGGATAGACGGACAGACAGAATTGCGATGGCTAAGACGCTCTGAAAGCAGTAGCTGCTTTGGCGCGTAAAAATGTTTCCCTTGCACTGCATCACCCAAATTTTGCATGCGAAAAACCTTGATAGAGAGCTAATTATATGTGTAAAAGTTTTTGGCACGACCTGCCGTTTAGCCACAGTACATCTGTTACAACAGACGACAGACAGACGACAGAGACCTCGCAGCAAAGGGCCAGACCTTAAGCTCAATCTAATAAATGGAAATGAAAGAAGACACGATAGTCAGATGTGTAAGAAAAAAACAAGTAGACGACAGTTGGATGTATCGCAACGAGTTGCGAATCAGCCTGTTAGTGTGAGTTGGTTTCATCGTTGTGCGCTAATAACATGAATGATACACTGCATGCCTTCTATGCTCCCATCGTATCTTCGCGGCACCTCGGTTGCATCTGCCACGCTTCAATAGTCGCGTCCGTCGAGTCGACGAGTTGCGTCGTCGCAGACGATAAACCAGCCACACGACAATGCACTCTAGCTCCCTCTCTCGCCCCCTCTCGCTTTGTCGCCAGATGCAAACTAGCCCCACGTCCGCAGTGTAGCTAGCTAGCTTAGCATTATTCCCGTCCTAATTCCAGAATGAGATGCATCGGCGTACTCCAATGGACGACGGCGTTACGGTTGTTAATCATGCTACGAAGACGGCTGCAGGCTGAGGGTATTACGTGCGCATCTCTATCGATCGAATACTCCAGCCAAGCAATGAAACTGTCCATCCCCGCATCCAGTTAAGCAAGAGAGTAATTGAAAAATCCAAGAAGTGCTTTGGACGTACAAAGAAACCGGTTCACTGCACGACCAACAGTGGAGTCGTGGCAGGCGGGAAGGGGGCAACTGCCCCACGCCTTTCTGAATTTTGGGCTGTCAGATAACTCAGAAAATTGTAGGAAAGTCTTCTGTCGTAACAATTTTCGTCTGAAATGCAAACTTTGTTGCTGAAAACTACCATCTAAGGGAAATTTATGGTCAAGCGGTCATAATTTCCGCTGTAGGAAATTTGCAGATGTATGTCAAAAATTCGGTCCGTATAGTTTTATAACTACGACGTTGCTGTATATAGTCTAGAATCGTCTCTGTCATCACTAAAGGCCGATAATGCTCTTGTTCGGACCAGGTGCGAGTTGGCAACTAGGCCCTACTTGTGTACACAGACCTTTTCAACGCCTGCAAAAAGAAACACGTATAGTCTAATAAGTAAGGTGGTCCGTTTATTAGAACATTCAGGCTGAGGTGGTGGTCGAGATAATATTTTCCTGCCTTTTTCCAGTAAGCTAGTTATAACTTACAGGGCTTAGGCTTAGACCTATATATGATGTGATAAAATAACGTACTTGTTCCTTAAGGCGCGTACAAAGCGACGTAACTAAACTCAACTGAACTGACACGGTTTAGTTTTTGACGAACTGACCAACGGGCGAGCAGGGCGAGTCCATTGGTCATTGGTTGACCGTTGACGCGTACGTTCGCGTGGTCACCGACGCCGTTAGACGGTGCCTAATGTATAATGCATCACTGCTTGCCCATTGGTCAGTTCGTCAAAAACTAAACCATTTCAGTTTAGTTCAGTTAGGTTCAGTTCAGTTGCGTCGCTCCGTAGGTTTATACGCCCCTTTATATAGATTTTACTATCGCGCCATAGCATAGAGAAATTGTCAACGTGAATGCAGAGACTTGTCGGCTAATTTTGCCTATGATTATGCTACATGCACATTTCGGTCTTTGTAGCGCCGTTTGAGTTATGCAGCTATTTATAATGCAATAGTTCACATAGGCCCTATTTAACACTGTGGAAAAGTTGGCAGCTCTAGCCTATCAGGCACTGCCAGACAGAGGAGTGGGTAGGCCTAGGCTTAGGCTCCCTATCGTGGGACGTGAAAAAGAAGTACGCCAAAAGACGACGGTTCTCTGACGACCGTCGCACGTTTTCACTATAGGCCTACTTACGTATTTTACACTGCTTTACGATCCGTCGACTGTTATGAGCGGTGCTTTCAGACATCAGCGAAACACCCGATTGCTTACAAGGTCTATAGGCTAGTCTCTACCGGTCTAGTGTTTTTGTCTGTCCACTCCAGTCCTTATCACAAAAATAACAATAGAATCCTAGAATCCGATGTTACAGCGGAGGCGACACTGTAATTGCATATTCATGAAATGCAAATCAGGATAAAAGACGCTCATCCTGTGTCATTTGTCTAGATTAGCCACCTGATAGCCTCGCAGAACGACGCGTCAAATAGGCTAGGCTAATGGCTTAGTCTAGACTTAGACCTGGGCCAAAATAGGATTTAGAGCAATCCGAAAAAGAAAAGATGTGCCGACACTGGAGGCTGCAAAATACTTTCAGACTGTGACACCTGGTGGACAGTCGTGCCGAAGAAGGCAGCAGTGGTTGCTGAAACGTCATTCAACAATACGCGACGATAAACGTTGTAATTTGATAAATAGGCCTATATACCGTGTCTCAAAAACCCCATCCACTATAATTGTTTAAATAGCACCGCAAAACACTGGCCGATTTTAATAATTTTTAGCAAGCAACATCGCGAAGAAACTTGACGTAAACGGTTATAGTTTTGTCTACCTCACCTTACAAGAAAGCCTAGCTAACGCAAAAAAACGCGCGACAGCAGCGCATGTATGAAAGCCCACTGCCCACTGAAATGTTCACTCAAAGTTAATATACAAATACCAAAATCTCCATCTGCATTGCATAACGATCGAGTTAGTTGCGTGGCGACACCTTGCGAACGTATAGAGTTGCGTCGCAGCCAGAAATCTCCAAAAAATCCATAAAAACCTCTATTTTTGCGTTCAAGATCATCCAAGGTCATTGTTCTGGGTGGCAATCGAAAGCCCGTGTACGACTTCCTATTAGTGATTTTAGGCCATATCTCGCACCGTTTCTGAAATACAACGACTTACTGGCTCAAAATCGTAAAATTTTCCTACCCCTCTTATTTTGCGCCCTCGCTAGGGATGACCCCTTTCGAATTTATGGAAAAGCTTTACGGTTGCTAAAACTAGAGTCTTCCAGGCAGCCGATGGTAAAAATTTGGTAATCCTAGCTTGCACCGTTTTTGACTGATCCACCCGTGTGACGGACGGACGGACAGACAGACGGACAGAATTGCGATAGCTAAGACGCGCTGAGCAGTATAGCTGCTTTTTTAGCATTAAACGTAGATTTCGAAGGTCAAAGTCTCGATTTTTAGGTTCAAGAAAACATGCGCACGAGGGCATCAAAGAGCGGTACTACTCCCTTAAAAGTCGCTATTTTTCCAATGTTGGCCAGTCTTTCATGAAAATGGTTGCAGATAAGCATGGGCATGCTATAGGCTTTCGCGCGTCTCGTGAGCATTATCTCAAATTTCTTGTTTAAAAAACATCAAGTTTAGCGCTTTTAAACACTTCAACAAATAACAAAGCTGAGAACAGACAGTTAAAATGTTTTTAAATTTTAACATGTTCATCAAATTTTAAGTTACTACAAAATGTGACACCAAGAAGCTAAGTTAAAAGACACCATACTTTCAATTCCGAACATGATGATAAGAATGAGCGAACAATTGGTCTACAAAAAACTATTTCTTTAGTCTTTAATAGATTAATAATCGTGTGGTTATCTTTAGCCCAGCAACGGAAATGTTCAAACTCTACAGAAATGTTTATGTCCGTATTTTCTGGTACAAGGAATGTCGTGTCATCGGCAAACTTAAGCAATATATTCATTACCGACAAAGGTTTCAAATCACTAGCCATAACAATGTACAAAGTGGGGCCCAGACCCGAGCCTTGAACTATGCCCATGTTGATTGGCTTAAAAGAAGAGAAAGACGATGCGTGTTTTACCTGCTGAGCCCTATCATTAAGGAAAGAAATAATCCACTGCAAAACAGAAGGTGCACGGTAGCTGGGCAAGTTTAGCACCCAACACATCATGACGAACAACGTCAAAAGCTTTACTAAAATCAATCACTAAGTAACGCACGTAGGAGTAGCAAAGGCTCGACTTTAACGGTGGGCCAAAAACTGAATATTCGTTTACGCCCCACGAGAAAGCGAAGTTTAACAGCTGCTGCGTCTCGCATGGCGCGCATTAATTTTGTTCAGTTGCCTTCCTTTTGAACTTTGATATCGTCGTACTCGCCAGAGAGCGACTCCGTGACAGCTTGTTAGCGCTCTGTCCCGACCACATGACCATCTTTCGTTTTGCAGATCGATAAAATGGCTAATATTCGCTTATAAATTGTTAATTATATAAATATTTTAATCGATTTTTTATAATATTAAACTTGTTTACAGCTATTGTCGTTACAAGTTTTTTTCTATTGTACGTGAAATGACATCAAAAGTTGCGAATGGGTTCGAGAGTATGTGCACGTCCAGTGTTTGTTTACCGTAGGTGGGCGTGTAGTCTTCGCTGAATATTCGGTGTCGGGGAACGTTGTTGTGTTTTGGGAGGAGCGAGCTAGGGTCGAAATGTAGTTCGTTGAAGATGTCAGAAAGTATCTGTAGAATAATTTAGCTTATTGATAGATTAGTACACTACCGCAGAATGTATTACTCGGAACGATCTACGTACGCCGGTCTGAAGTTGCAACTCAGCTGTACGCGTTAGTCCGCCTGCAGTCGTTTGCTTCAGGTGTGTTGAACCTGAGGCACGGTGGTTTAGCTCGACTAATACAACTTACATTTACGCCGCTTCATGTCATGTGCAGTAACGTTGACAGCAGCTCGTTTACGGCTTTTTATTTCTTTTACTCGTAAATTTTCTGTTTGGTTTCATGTGACGGATGAAGCTGGCTACCAGTCCCGTTCAGTTTCTCTTCTTGATTTTCTTAAGAATACAGAACAAACGGTAAAAGGTTATCAATTTGTCCCCAAATTTTAGTGATTCAAAAAGCGTTTTTGCAAAGAGTTATGTCTTATGAGTTATTATCTGTAATAAAATTGTTGGGTTTTTGTTAATTTTTTGTTGAGAGAGATCTTTTACAGTAAAACAGCAAGAATTGGCGTAGACGTGGTATTATGCCTTTCGATAGCCAATGCAACGTCATGTATAATTTTAGCAAAATTCTGTTCGATGTAATGTATTAATGTGTCAATATTCTACGCTTGTTTACCTTTGCGTGTTCAATGAAATGTCATCGATTAAATGTGAAATATATGACCAGATAACATAGCTAACGCTAACCCTAACTCTAAAACTTAACCCCAACTTTGACCGAAATTTTTGCTCATGAGTGATTTAAAGTGCCCCAGAGTTACCAATGGTCATTATTGGTAACACTGTTTCAGAAATGTATTTGATGACTGTTATTATTTTGTGCAGGTGTTAAAGTTATGACGTCGTCACAGGAGTATGCTGATCAGCAGAAAATGTCAGCAGATGTCAACAACAAAACCAGCTTTGTGGCTGTAAACAACAATCCATCATCCAACTCGGTCGCTGAAGGTGTCTCATCATTGCCAATAGTGCGGGCGTCGTCTGGCACAGCTGCTGATCAGCGGTTTGACTTCTCTGACCACCGAGGTGGCGGTAGCGGGACAGGTTTGGCAATGGCAGTCGGTGTTACTCCTTCCTTCAAATCTCCCAAGACAGAGTCTCGAGGTGCAAGCGGCAGTAGTGGAACGTCGGCAAAGAAGGCTCAGAAGACGTCACATTATACTGCAACGTCGATGACAGGAAAATGGCGACAGAAGACGCCTGATGTTGGCCCAACTGCTGCTGGTGGTCGTTCGCAGGCTTCTGACTCGGTAAGGTGATACCGTAAAACTGCTAATACAAGCCGGGGATCTGACACTGATGTTTTAATAGAAGCCGGGTCCCTAATATAAGCCGGATCTCCAATATAAGCTGGACATCCAAGTCGTCGTTGTTGTAAGTGTACTAGCAGTTGTAGTAGTAGTAGTGATCAGTTGTATGTGCAGTAGTCTTATACACTCACTCTAACTTGTATTGTAGTAATACCACCTATATATACGCGCCGAAGGCGTGTATAGGTACTGTGGTAATAGTATTGCGCAGTGCGCACACTAACCATAGAAAAAGTTTTATTACCTTGGTATGCCAGATTGACAATGTTCTAATAAAAGCTGGAAGCTTCTATTAGCAATTTTACGGGGATTATTTTTGGCACTTTTTGGCCACTGCTGTAGGCACCTTTAGACCATTACGGTCTGGCCCTGACCAAGCCCGCCACCTTCCTGAGGCTCCTGTCCACGAAAGAGCCTGCAGTTGCATGCCATGATTGTATAGCGCCACCTGCTATATGCATACACTATAGGTTAGCCTACAAAGCTTGTCAGGCTCATGCCAGGCCTGCTGGCATGAGTCACAGTCTAAGATCTGAAATACTTTGAAGTTTAAATACAGTGTTAAAGTGATATGTGATTGGCCATTACTGTCATAGTGCATAGTGTATAAATGTTTTCTGGGAGTTGCTAGTATTGCAAAGCTCAGTACGTGTCAGCCTGTAGAGATTATAATCTCTATGTACTGCTGTAAGCTATTAGATCTAGCCAGTTAAGCCTAGTTAGCATGTGATGCTCTGCAACTGGTAGGTACATTGGGGTGTTAGCTATGAATGTGTAATTAGATATGCATCTGTTCTCTTATACTGGCAGTGTAGTGGCACTTGTTGGGTATGCAGTATTTATATGTAATGGTTGTGGCTATTAGTATAATGTTGTGGTAACATTGACAGTCCTTGTTGGTTGCTCTATGCTGACTAACTTCTTTGCAGTGTACTTCTATACTACTTTTTGTGGAAATGTAGTAACAAAATGACTGAAGCTATGAATTGATGAGAAGTCATCACTGTTTAAACAGCTTAACTTAAGCCTTCATATTTGTTTGCATTTTGGTTGCCTATTTAGTATTGTTAGCTGACTAGCTGTCAGTCCAACGGTTGTGAAAGGTACTTGCACCCTCAAAGCCTAACCTTGCAGTAGCTTGGAAGATTGGCAGGTTAAACAGGCTGAAGTAGTGCTCTTAGGTAACATTGCAGATATGTCATCTTGGCATCTTGCTCATCATAATATCTGAACATGAAATTTTTACTGTTTGCTTCATGATACAGCTTGATTGTTGTCCTGCAGTTTTTTTTTGCATTCATGCTGTTTCTGATGTTTTTTCATTGTTTGGTATGAATGTCATATTTAGGGAGTCATGATGTGACTGCTGCTCTTGGCAAGACTGTGAAAATTTTTGGCAATAGATTTTGTATCAAAAGGTGCAAAAGTGGGGCTAGCTTGCCACTTTCGTTGAGCATGCAGGCAAAAGCTAAAAGTGTTTCAGCTTTGGTTGAGGGGGAGGCTTTGTCCTTCTCACCCTTTAACCAGGCCCAAGACCACACTCCTCCACGCTTGCCATGCCCCTTTTTGCTAGGTCTTACATGTGTCACTGGTGTGATAGTTTTAATTTGCTCTTAATGCAAAACTGAGCCCACAGTCACAGCACAGTCAATGCATGTGCTGCTGCCTGCTGGTTCTGTGTACACATGCGTTTTTCTGACCAAATTGGACGCATTTGGAGCATCACAGTAGTCACAGTGTTAGATCTCAGCTGGGGCATCTATCTTGCATCAGAAATTCAGAATGCTTTATTGCTTTTACAAGTGGGATGGTTTTTGGTACAAATAGCCAGATGGATTGTGGGTGGCAACTGGCCGCTAAATGTGTGGGCTCAGTTGGTATTATGACCGTCCCGTGAATGACTGTAGCCTATAGATGGTCAGCACTCTGGATGTATTGACCTGGCTGGTGTGTCTTGGTCGTCAGCAGCACGTGACTGTGTTTACAAATTGCCCACTGCGTAGTAGAGAGAACAGATGGTGCACGTCTGAGTGGGTGAGCATGGACGCGTATGTGTGCATAACCCATCTATTCCCTGTGTCATCAGATTCAGACGACTCTCATTGCTATTGACGACCTTCTTATGTGCGTCCGCCACTTTACGCCATATGCTACCTACTTATGTCGTCCACGGCGCGGAGAGGCTATTTCTTTTTCAATCAAAAACCTGTTACTTTCAATATACCACCCGCCTTGGTCCATCTTCGCAGTGCTTTATACAACAGAAAAGCCTCATCGTGGTCCAGTGTACCGATCGTGTTGTTCAAGCCAACTCGGCCTCCTAATCTCAGTCGGATGAAAAATGAGTATTTGAGTACTGTACCTGATAGTACCCTAGAGGTTATGTGATGATCTGAGGATGGGGCGTTCGTAATGTTCTGCACCAGTATAGTGGGTAATGATATTTGTGTACTCTGATGGGTTTATAGACTTTATACTTTTTAATATGCAGCCCGGGCAGTGAATACATGAACATGACGTGGTTGTAGAATAAAGGTCCTTTAAGCTCAGCAACTATTTACAAGCTCATGTCTGCATAGTTTTCGGTGAAGTCGTTCGATAATGAAAAGTGTTTGGTATAGACTGTTAGCCATTTGCAGTAGAACGTCAGAGTGAGTTATAGCTCGAACTCGCAGGCTTCGCCCTCAATTTCGTCGGGGTTGACGGCATGTACTGCAAGTACGCTGTTCGTTCTGGTGATATGTGGATTGGATATTGGTTGGGTACACATAGGCCTACAGTAATTAATTTGGCTCCTGTGTTGTCTTTGCTTCGTGTACCATCTCTGGCCTGATCTCCCCTCAGACCATGAGCCATCCTTCCCTCTCCTCCCTCCCGGTCAGTTGTCCCCACTGCTGTTGCTGCTGCTGTTATTGGTGAATGCTATCGACTGTTGGTGCCCGTGCGGTTCGTCAGTGTATTGTTTTAATGCTAAACGGCTGCTGCTGCAGCGCGTTACAGGAGCACTATTACGTTGAGTCTAATCGATATTGGTGGTATTGCACTTTGGCACCGACTGGCTGCGGCGGCGCGTCACTGTGAAGTACATGACATCTAGTGTACTTCAATGTTAGTGCATGTCTGCTGCACAGTCTCAGCTGTCTGCGTGCTCCTCCATTGCTTTTACTCCTTCTATACACGTCCATTTATTCTGAGTCCGTCCAGCTAGTTCGACGAGGCAGAATGTTCGTAAAATGCTGTTTATGAACGTTTATCTTTTTCCCCCTAGTTTTTTAGTTTCTTTCTTGTTATTTTCTCATTGATGGAACTCATTGATCACCAACCAGCTTTTGTCTTTCGTGATGTTAACTTTGGTTAAGTGTGGCTGATCAAGCCAATTCTGCTGGCTTTTGGGCTCACTGATGAGAATTTTTTTGTTTGAGAAGAACAACACAGTAAACTGTTAACAACATGTTGATAGAACTTAAAAGCATTAGGCCTACCACAGGTTATTCGTGCTGCGCTTTAAGAAGTCCAAGTGTTCAGACAGTGGGTCCGAGTCCGAGTGCTGGCAATAAGGACTCGTCGAGTCCAAGACGAGTACATTGCCAGACTCGTTCTGCCTCACTGCTGTTTTTACTTATTTACGTCTTTGACTGATGCACTTGCTGAAAACATTATCGGTGAGACTAGATTTTGACGGATGTGACGTGGTTCGAGGAATGATCGATTGGTCTTAGTCTGGATTGCGATCGTGATCTGGCAAATTTTGTTGAAAGGATTCTTTATTACCGTAGACAGTCAAGAATAAGGTGCTATCTTCGGCAGAGGTTTGAACTCTGAAAGAGCTTTATAGTTGTAGGTCTACACATGTACGTATCATATCGAGACTTTGATGTGGTAACTTTGTCGGCGAGCACTGGACGCTGTAGATTTGCTCTGCATACTGCTGGATTTCCAATACCACATAGGGCCTACCTATTGAGAATAATTAATTTCACAACTGGCTCTTGGTTTAAGGAACACGCTGATTATAATGTAGAAAAGATTAAAAGGCCACCTATTAGAACTTGAGTGTTTGAAAGTTCTGATCTGTTTGTGTATGAAAACTGTATTTATATTATTTATATAGCCTCGGATCAGTTTGGTCCCGCGCTTTGAATTGAACCGAGTCGATTTCTTTGCGCAATCCTGCCCGTGCGCACAGCGTCAGTATTAAGAGTACATGCCACGAAATGATAAGGTCATTGCCTGGCATGGGCATGGCCGGACAGTCCAGACTGATGTATATTGTGGTATAAAACTAGTTGTAAAGCTCGGCGACATAACACACCTACGGCAGCTGGTGAGCGGGATCCTATATATAGCACCTATACGCCCGTCCCCTCTGCCGGAAGTCGGTGCACGGCGCATGCGTGCAGTGCACAGTAATTTCCGCTTTCCGTCGGTCGCTCGTCGTTGCTTCAGTCGTTAATGCCCGGCAACCTGGCCAGTCAGCCAGGAATGGTCATTGATAATTCAGGGTTGCGGGTGTGAAACGGTCAGTCGGCGGGGGGGGAAGGGGCGGAGCCGCCTCCTCGTTAATATGCATGAGATGGCGTCGGCAGCGTTTAATATACTTCAACAGCGAGTGGGATGAATGATGTTTTGAATGCTGTGTACAGCTTTAGCAGCATTCTCACTCGCGCGTTAATATAATTTAACAGTAATAACGTATTAGATCAAAGAGGCCGGTGCGTGTGATAATTAATATTCATTAACTCGCCTCTGTAACCGGCTCATGTTCATTAATGTACCGCTGGCTGTGTGATGCTGGTGATAATGAATCATTGTGGCTGTTCATGCTTTTTGACGTTTTGGCAATCAGGCAATTTTGCGCCATTTATCGGACAACATTTTTACATTGCATCGGATGGAATCTGTAGGCTTAGTTATAGGCAAGAATGGCGTCGCAGTGTGCTCAAAAGCATCTACACAAGTGCACATGAATTGGGTTCGGACTGAATCACAGTCACGATAATTCACTTTGTTTGCGATGTAGAAACATCTTATTTACTCGCTTACTTATTTACTTGTAATTTGTTGGTATTTTGCATATAGTAAGGCTTGCTGATTATGTTTGAGAATGACTGGTATAGAGAACTTTTGACTCAGACTGTTGTTGTTACGCACGGGGTTGATGCAGGACATGACTGTAGATGTGTGACTGAAAAGTAGTTTGTGTATACATGTACTAAGACGACCGGTTGCCTAATAGCGTTGTGTATGCGAGACCATGCGACACACACAGCGCTAAGGTCGGTATGGGAGCTGATTAACGTCCTTTCATTCCATTCATGCGGCGGCACCGTGTTTTATACAATTAACTACCGCTATTGTATTCAGGACCCGTGCTTTATATGCCTCGCGCTGCGGCTGAAAAATCGGAATTTTCAAGGAAATATCATTCCAAGTATGTTAGGCATTGCATCTTGTCGTTGCTGGGTAAAGGCAAACAGGTGATGTTCAGTATAATGATATTCATTGGGGGCGGTGGTAGTTACTCTCCATTTTGCACCCGATGCACCGCAGGTTTAGTTGTCGGTTAGAGCTGTGGTAATGGGTATCGCAGAATGCGCTATAGCTTCGTTAGCTCGTGCCATTATTTCCTGAAGTCACGCATTTAAAGTGCTGCTGGCCCTGAACTGCTATATATCTTCGTGTCTTCAGAGCTTTCTCTAAGACATCAGCAGCACATCTCCTGCATGCGGCGGACATTTACGGCGTCTCTGGCCGATCCCTCACAGTGTTATAGCCGATAGATTACAGTTAGCCGTAATCCCCGGCGTGTGACGTGATTCTCAGGTGTGTAGGTGCTCTCAAGCTTCTTCAGGTGCTGCTGATGCTGCTGCTGCTGCCTATTATGTCAATTATTCCTGTGTTTCCTGTCCGTTGTAGTCAGGCTTGGCTGGCTTCAGGAATTTTTTAAGAATGTGCAGAAGGTCCAGTGGGAGTATGCTCAGTGAGTGTGACATTGTTAGGGCATTTTGTTCACCGCGTCTGACCTGACCGTGCGCTGCACTAAAACATAGCAAGAAAGAAGAAACCGAAGAAATGAAGCAGACTGCAGTAACTCAATACTGCAGCGATTTCCATTGGTGACTGTTTGACGCTTATGATTTCCCGTGATAACGCGGCTGGCCGCTTGTTTTGTCGTCATTAGACGCCGACGTCTTTTCGAGGCTTTACGTTTGTTGCGTGACATTTTTACGCTCTAAAGCAGCTACTGCTTTCAGCGCGTCTTAGCCGTCGCAATTCTGTCTGTCCGTCCGTCCTTCCGTCCCACGGGTGGATCAGTCAAAAACGGTGCAAGGTAGGATCGCCAAATCCCTACCGTCGGCTGCCTGGAAGACTCTAGTTTCAGAAACCGTAAAGCTTTTCCATAAATGCGAAGGGGGTCACCACGACGGCCTTGCCATAACCCATGCAGCCAGACAGGCTGGTACTCGATTTACCTACTCCGAAGGGAAGGAAGACTGAGTTGACCTTCGTGTTGGTTGTATACCGAGATGGTTGGTCTGTGCGGAGTCACTCACCAATGTACAACCACTTGAGAGCGACGCGACCGTGAGTCGAACCCACGTCTTCGCGATCGCAAGTTTAACGTCTTTCAACCGGCAAGGCGCGTAGACAGCGACATAACTGAACTGAACTGAACTGACGTGGTTTGGTTTATGACGAACTGGCCAATGGGCAAGCAGCAATGCATTACAGTAGGCACCGTCTAACGGCGTCGGTGGCTGGCCTACGTGCTGCGCTCACGTACGCGTCAACCAATGACCAGTGGGCTCGCCCTGCTTACCCATTCGTCACTTTGTCAAAAACTAAACCGTTCAGTTCAGTTACGTCGCTCTGGACGTGCCTCTACACTCGAAGTGATGGAGTGTGAGCTTATAGCGTCGAGCAAAGGATCGGCTGGGACACAGAAGCGGTGGACACGGAAGTCGCTCGTATATAAACCGACTGCAGAAAAGATGAATGTGTTGACGTCACGCGGCATGCGGAAAAGGAAGGAAACAAACACACGTTGTAGTGCACGGGTGAATTACAGTTTCTTGTTGCAATGCGCTGGTAGCCATTCATTAGCCGTGCGTGTCGTCGTCGCTGTACGTTAAATGTAAGCATAGGTCTGCTTGTGATTGATGGTCACCCAACAGCGTATACGTACAGCTAGAACCCGAGATGTGGTATGATTGGTATATCAATATATCGTCACTATTACAAGCGAAGATGTCCGCGCGCTTTGTGATGTACCGCCGTCACGTATGCGGCCGTCCGTCCTTCCGCGCTACTCGCCCACTGCACACTGTATGCACGGCTAGTTCTGCAGGCGTAACAGTAGGCCCCATGTGACCAGGACTGCTGCCATCCGCCGACTTGCGTTATATGCTAAGTTGTTAATTTAATTGTGCTTAGGGAGGGTCCGGCTAAGACGTCGCATGGGATGAGCTTTCATGGCAAAAGGCTTCAGAAGTGTGTGTGTGTGAAAATCTTGATATTCTGCTCGTGATCGGTAACTACAAGATCTGCTACACGTTGTCCTCTGTGAGGAACGTGATGCTTGCAAAGTGTCGCTTGGGCGTTGCTAAGCAACTGATATGTTTGCGTGGCGTCGCTCGTGCACGGAAGAGTGACGGTTGCAGCTGCAGATAGATAGATGCCGAGAAATAGTATAGTGTAGTGAGAAACGGTGATTGAGCCGGGTGCAAGGTGTGGTGTGGCCATTCGGCGACTTTCCGTATCGATAATATTATTGGCAGTCCCGTGCAGATGACTGTTTTACCTTGTACCGGGTGGGCCAAAAAAACCGGACCTGTTTGAGCGTTGATAACTCAGCGATGGTTACCCGTAGAAAGGCGTGTGATATGTCAAAAGTTTTAGAATGTTGTAGACAAAAAGGGCCGAACTTGCATAGCAAATCATTTAAATATTCTTTGCTTAATATGCCTAAATCTTCATTACCCTTGAAATTAGGCATTTCCTTGCACTCCCATGTGCCCG
>Ga0209454_1001742_pt1 | contig 14058 bp, 10 predicted proteins | sample WorMetHERISLAND1_2_FD_187400 | JGI IMG/M metagenome (GOLD analysis project Ga0209454, IMG submission 187400) | Marine gutless worms symbiont microbial communities from Max Planck institute for Marine Microbiology, Germany - Olavius geniculatus... | ecosystem: Host-associated > Annelida >...
GTGTTTGTTACGTCGATATTTTATTGCATAAATAACGATTTCACCATTTACGTTTCAGACATGTATAGGGTGTAAGCAAAAGACGCTGATGATGTAAAGATTGTTTTGTGAATGGCATTGGGCTTAACAGATATCGACACTACCGAAAATCAAACTGCACGACCTCTTGATCCGATCCAACGCCATATTGTGACGCTACGCTACTAAGCCACCTGTGAATCTGCATAATTTTTTAAAGTAATGTTCAAATGCTTTATGCTGCTTTCGTTATTTATGTTTACTTTTACGGCAATGCATCTACATGTGTTATATGAAAACTGGTGCACGACCAGAGTCGCCGTTGCCTATTCTGCGCTCTGCAGTTTTGTATTGAAATGCAAACATTTCGCCGTTGGTACGTGCGTGCTGCAGGCGACGCGTATCGCTACACACTGCAGCCGGTCTACCACGACATCCGTCACTCGTTTCGTTGTCACGTGCGACGTCGCGTCCCCGACGAGCTGTATCAGTTGTGGTTCTACGTCAGCGTGCCGGGACACTTTGAGACTCCTCGCGTCTATACTGCCGTTCGTCCCGGTCCGAGACCGCGGCGGCTCGACTCGGGTCGATTCGTTTACGAAGAGTTTCTGATTGTCGAGTACGACGCCAAGCTGAGTCTGGACGACGAACTGCTGATCGTAGGTCGCCGACAGAATACTACTTCCGGTGACGAGCGCTGGAACCACTTCCTGTCCGACGTCAGCGGAAGTGACGTCAGCGCGGGGGAAGTGCATAAACTGTCGGATGGCGTCTACGTCATGTCTGTCGAGTTCGATGAACCATTCGCCTACAGCACATCGTCCTGGGTCAGAGGTATATCATTATAATATACAATACCATATTCAAACATTAAAATCGAGTACCGGTCGTCTGGCTGGAATAAAAGCGGGGCCAGTTTACCTGTGTCGGATGGCAGCTAACACTGTGTGATCCCATGGGGTAGGCGACGCGCCGTAGCTCTATAATTAGCCTACTTTTAAAATTAACGCCGCTGGCAAAATGCAGTGCATACGCAAATCAGATTGCATCCTAAAATACAATAAAATGTGTGAATGTTTATAAAAAATACACAATTATAAAAATCGATTGCAGTAGGAAGAACAAACAAATCAACGTTTATTACTGTGTTGCTGTCGAAAAAATTAAACTATGAAATTTATGGCAATATAAAATATGCAGAATTAGTAAAACTAGATAAGATAAAATAAGATTAAATGAGATAAAATTGTACTGATGATTATTACATACTGTGGAAGTGAGTTTTTGAACTTTTTTTTAGTTTGTGTCCCATATGTGTTCAAAAGTGTAGTTATCATTAAACGTTGACATTTACGTCACATAAATTGTCTTAGAGTTACTTTGCATTCTGCTGTTTTGCTTTTTTTGATCTCGTCGTATGCATTTGTTTTTTTTATATCAGCTTAACTTTTTTTGTTTGCATGGACTATTTTTGATCAATTGTAACTCGTTGCGGTCTGCCAACTGTAGTTATTAAACGAATATGGTGATGCGGATGATGATGATGATTAATACAGTAGTGATAATGTGTGCGACATTTATATCATCCGACTGGCGTGTGTATAAAGGCAATCGTTGTCGTAAGAACGTGACCAAGTTCCGCCCATTGAGCGGTGGCGGTTTCACTGACAGTTCAGACGTCGCTCAGAGACCTGTTAGCGTCATCGTCCATAACGACCCCGCGTCACCGTACAAATACCTGCTCAAACCGCTTAATGATCCGCCGCAGATACATGTTGTCGTGCCAGGTGCGTTGTCTTTCCTATATATATACTCGATGATACTTAGCTGTTTGTGCTTGCTAAACTTCTACATAACCGACACCACCTTTTGCAAGCACTTTCACCGCCACTTGCAGATCAAAGTAATAATTTCAGAGACAGACCACGTAACAGGCACAATAGCCACGACAAAAACAGTTAACGGAATGGCAAACTCTGCGTATATGCAGTAGCAACAAGTAATTTGAGCAGAGCTCATGAGACGCGCGACAGCCTTAGCAGATCCGATTCGCAGGTTATCTTGGTCCATCTCCATCCATTTCGTCACAATTCACCATTGAAATGTGCACAACAACCACAAATAGCAAAAAAACCCCTAACACCCCTTATTTTGAGAGTTCAAAGTCATTCAAGGTTATCGGTGTTGACACCATCAATAAGCTCGTCACTAGTGTTAGTTATGGTAAGCAGCATGTCTGTGCCTATCTGTGCTAGATGAGCCAATAATGGTAAAATAACCACTTTTTAAGGGGGTACCCCTCTTTGAAGCCCGCATGCGCCGGCCTCCTTGAACCTAGAAGGTTGGGACTTGGACTGCTAAAATCTACGTTTAATGCTGAAACTTACATATGCAGGTTGAATTGGTCTATTTCCAGCCATTTTGTCGCAATTCAGTCTCAAAATGTGCGCTGCAGCCAGAAATTGCGAAAAAAAATTACCAAAACCTCTATTTTGGGGTTCAAGGTCGTTTAAAGTCATCAATGTTGACAAATCTAAAAAGCCTGCTACCAGTGCTTGTTATGATAAGCAGCATGTTTGTACCTATCTGCAACCGTTTTCACACCAGACGAGCCAATAGCGGCAAAATGACATCTTTTGGGAGCGCTGAAAATGCAGGACCAGAAAATGCAAGACTGGAAAATGATAGACTTAAAAATGGCTTAATACTGTTTTGAAGATATAGGTATACTGCTAGAACTGCGATGCCGGTAACACGCTGGAGAGCACATTTTGACCCTCTTGAACCGTTCTTACTTCTAGACTGTAATCGACGATGTGCAATGTGAACGAGCATGTGATAAATAAGTGGAAAAAATGCGTCACGCTTGATTGGAGTGACAATATGGACGGTTCTAACACTCAGGGAGAAATTTGCCTATAAGCCATGAATTAACGAGCGGTAAATAGAGGCAAAGACAGGCGTCAAATAGGCCTTAATCTGACAGGCCATATTTAATTTAACAGAGATGGAAGGAAATGCTTACTACACGATTCCAAAAGATTGCGATCATATGTATGTAAATAATTTGTGTATTTGCAAATATGCTGTAAAGATTCAGCATCTATAGCTTAGGTTTAGTTAGTTTATTTTAACAGTAGATCTATCAAGATGGGAGACAAACTTATTAGTAGCCTATAGACGTAGCTTACCAATCCGCTGAATAGAATACCATATTAGGTCTACAGCAAGCCTCATAATCGCATGATTCGTTACGTTAGTGCATGAACTACGACATTGTTTTTATTGTAAGTGTCCTAAACTGTGTATGCTTCAATGTAATAACCAAGTGTAAATTAAAAGGCTGAGTTGCAGCGTGCAATTTTAATTTAATGTTTGCGACAGCCACCTTCATTCAATTGTGTCTTTTGAACTCCAACATGCACTGCCAGTCCGTCATATTCCAGCCCTGCACCTTTGTTCGCCATTTTTCAGTTTTGCATTTTCCACCCCGTGATTTTTTGGTCCGTCATTTTCTAGTCCTGCATTTTCAGGCGACCCATTTTTTAAAGAGGAGTACCCCTCTTTGACTCACTCGTTCAAGGGAAACCCATTCACCCAAGGGCACGAAATTTTGTCACGAAAAACTAGAGTCTTTATGGCAGCCCACAATGAAAATCTCGTGATTTTAGCTTGCGTCGTTTTGACACAATACCGCAGTGTGACAGACGGCCCGACGGACGTTTTGACGATGGCTAAGACGAGCGAAGCATTCTGCTGTCGCGCGTAGAACGTTGAAGTAAAACAGTTTCAAGGCTGTTGTTGCTAAAACAATAGCCCTGACGTAATGCATTGTGAGTTCTCGGCTTGTGATGACTTCAGCGCACTTGAAGCTAATACGCCATTACTTAGCCTACGAGGCTGAATAGAGTTTATGTGTCTGACATCTGCAGGTAACGCGTCTCTACTGCGTTGGTGGTTCCGAGATAAACCTGCGGCGCTGATCACCGACTCCTCTCTGCGAACCAGTCTCACCGCTAACGACACGTCGCTACAGATTCACATCAAAGGTCAGTGTCCCAAGGGTCTCTACCGTGAACTGCATGCTGCTAGCCTAGAATAACGCTGCGTTTCTTTCTTACGCGACATGGCAATAACTGCACGATCGTCATCTGTTGTTATTCCACTGCGTAAAGAACAAATGCTGTATTGACCTTGGTTTTTAGTTTTTTTTCTTCGTGCGTCTAGGACAATGTTAAACTGAACGAACCATAACAGCAGCAGCGACTACAGACTGTTGAATTCATCTATGAACAGTGACTTTTTATTACTTATATCTGAAACCGTAGGGAATTTTTAACCAATGATTATTACATTATTAGAGCAATACCATGAATGCTGACACATATTTTGCAGTTCTTTTTCGTATATCCAGTTTACCATTTTTGTTTTCTGTTTTTGTCGCCCGTGTTGGCGAATTTACAGGTAAATTTTCTCATCAAAATGGAAGCAAAACTCTGCTAAGAAAACGCACGCGCTGAAAAGTGATCAGCAATACTATGACTGTTTAAATGTTAAATTGTCAGCGCAAAATCACTAATTACGGAGGTACGCAGAACACCGCAGAAGATTCGAAAAAAAATTTCTCAAAAAACAATGGCAAGGACTTTGCAGAACTTTTGCAAAAGTATACAAACGTAAACAAAGGCAAATGGCACTTCAAAAATACTAGTTTTCAAGGGGCCATTTGAGCATTCGATTCCGCGTTTTAGTAAATTTTACAAACTATGGGTGACTGTAGGTCGAATAAGCAACTGCCCGGGCTACGTGAATGTGAAAATCAGCATCTGGCCGAGTTCGGCTAAATATGAGCCAATCATCAACCACGACGTGCTTATCTCCTGTCCACCTTCATTCTCGGTCTCTTTCGCCTTGCCTGTCCTCGCCGATGACGTCACGCAGTTAACAGTTGAAGACTGCATCCTCGAGTGCGTACTGGAAGACGGAAAGAGCGCGCACCGTCTGCTTCTGAGACCGATATTTGCACCCGAGCAGCAGCCGCAGGCTCCGAGAGAAAATACGGCAATAGCCAAGACTGACGGCGACAATAAAGACAACGTGAAACGTGGCTCAGACTTTGATCTGGCGACGTTCGGTGTTGCTGTGCTGCTGGCGATGTCAATCACGCTCACGTTCGTCTGGCTCTTTAGCGAACTGTTTCACCTGACCAAGGTCAGACAGCGAGGTCGACGCGATCGAGGAATACGGAGTTCTGCCGCCATGTCCGTGACGACGTCTGCACCACCCTGCAGTGTTCAGTTTTCTGACTCGGTTCGGCGAACGTTCACGTCGCTGCGTGTACTGATGAGATTCATCTATGCGTTCGCGTTCACGTTCACCGTGTTTATCACGTTGGTCGGCGTGGCGTTACGGCAGCGGGTCGATCAGTCCTCAGTCACTGCGAGGTCCACTTTGAACTCTAAACGACTGACCTCTGTAGAGGAAGATTCAGCGTTCGCGGCGGCATTTAGTCGTTGGCAGGTTGCCTCATGTCTAGTTCAGACATCTATCAAGCTGCACGGAGCTCAACCGATGTTCTCGCGTCGCTCTGCGGCAGTTGCTGACGTCATCGTTCCGTCAGTCAACTCGTTCCACACAGCAGCCGTGCGCTGGGCGCAGCAAACTACTGAAAGATTCTTGACCGACGTTGAGATCGCTGTCAGGAGGCAGCGCCGCTACGCGCTGATGACGTCGCTGAGTCACTGGCTGCTGTTTCCTCGCGCTCTCTACAACACCAGCATCACCACGGTGGAAAAACGTAACCCGGGTCATGCGCCGCCGCAGTCTCCGCAGCTTTTCTCCCTCAATTCGACGTCGAAGGAAGATGCGTTCTGGAACTTCGTGCAAGTGACGCCGTCAGAGACTGAGTTGTCGCTGTGGACGAGAAACATTCGTGAACGGTGAGTGAATAAGCTCTCTCTGTATAGGCCTACAGCTACGCCCTATATTTATCCATTTCTTTATTGCAGAAATAATTGAGTAAGCCTATACATCGAGAAACTTATGGCACTGTCATGACTTTATGGACAACTTTGGTCAACGTAGATCGATAGTTTTTTCGCCGTTGCTTTTAGTGATGAACTGCAAAAAAACGAAAATTGTAAACGTATCACTGTCATTATTATTATAGATATTTAAGTCAATATTTTCAATCATGAGTTTGAATACCTGTGCATGATTGTTGTTCATAAGCTAACCTATAGACGATAAGTTTATTAATCTGTTTTGCACACGAACGCCGTTTAATGCTGTTTTGCAGTGTATCGCGCTTACACAAACTCGTACCGAAGTCGTTCAATCTGCCAGAATTTGACATCAGCTGTCTGGGTCGAAGCAAAGAGCAGATAGCAGCAGCAGCAGCGAAAGATGTAGAGTCAGCAATGCGTCGTGTCGACGTGAGTCGGTTCTTCGTGGCGAGCGAGCACCATTCGTCTCAAGCCAGCAGCATCGAATCTCTATCTTTTCACTACGTCGATGACGAAACACGTCTAGGTGACGACGACCTCGGCGTTCACCTAGATGCCGTTCGCATCGCACTGGCCGTCATTGACTTGTTCGTGGTGCTTCACCGCTGCGCCTGTCTCGGCTGCTGCTGCTGCTGCTGGCACAAAGACAAGCGGCTGGTCGTGGAAAGCGGCAGCGGAGAAGTGATGCGCAATGGAGTGACTGACTGCAGCGGTGTCGCTTTATGCTCGAAACACGAACGACAGCAGAAAGTCATCTGTCGTTCACCAAACGGTTCAGTCGGCCGTGCTTCGTCATCGACGTTTGACGTCTGCGACAACGACGAGGACTTTGACGACGTTTCAGACAACTTCTGTCCACTATGCCGCCGTTGTTACTGCTGTGGTGCGGAAGATGTTGGCAACGTACCAGTCAGTTTGCGTTTAATTTGCCGCCGATGTGACAAGGACTTTGACGACGTTCCAGATGGACTGTGTCCTCTCTGCCGACGGCATCGCCGCGGTGGTGAGGACGCGTTGGTTAAGACACCGTTGCGTCGTCGAGTTGGTCGCGCTAGCACGCGCAGGTCTGGCAGGACTCTGGAGCAGCGCCGCCGACGACGACAACTGACGGCGCTGTTGACACGGCTTGTACTCTGCACGATAGTCGTGTCTCTGATCTACATTGTCGTTCGAACGCTAGACACTCTGATGCTTGAACTGCTGACAGTCATGGTCGAGCAGCGTGGCGGCCAGCGCTTGCTTGTCAACGAAGCATTTCTCGACCAAACTCTCGCCGAGCAGGTCTGTGTCTGTCGTATGAAACTCTCGGTAAGTTATGACTCGTTAAACTCTGCTATTGATTACAAAATCAAAAGTATTTGTCGGTTTGCTAGCAGGAGTAAAGAATCAGCTTCAGTTGTCAATCGCATTTTAGGATTTGTAAGTTGGATGCTAATATTTACTTACTTCTAACGGTTTGTTCTGCGACTGCGAATGCTTAGCACTAGTTCGAATGTATTTCTCACCAGTAGGCCTATTATGTAATTGTGATCTAGTAAAAACAGCTGCTCTGTAATTCGTAATTTTATACTTTACTTCATTTTCTGCATGACAGAGCAAGAGTCCTCATAATGGTCGATGTGTCTTGTGGCAGGAAGCTGATCGGAGAAGATGGTTTAAATCAATCGAGTTATCGGAGATGAGTCGCACGGCTAGCTTCATGCTCTCCGTCGACAAAAGTAATTTTGTTTGATACGTATTTTTAATATTATGTCATTCTTAAGTTGATACCAAAAAAACTGCTGGTAATCATTTTAACACGATCGTCACAATTCTAGTTAAACTTGTTAGGCCCATTATTATATTATTATTTAAAGCTGCCAATGTAACCGAGTTATTTCAAGCTTTGATTTAGTCAGACAGTAACAGAACAACGTCAAAGTTTTACTTGCGTGTCACGCTTATCGCATTGCGGCATTTAAATCTACTTTGTCTCGAATATCCAGTTTATAGCGAAATTAAGCGAAACCTGTTTTACGATGTTAGACGTCAGTGCAGTATCTATGATTGAAATTATTCATGTTTTGAGCCGTGTTCGCTATTCTACGCGTAGGTTTGGACGACGACGCGCTACGTTATGTGCAAGACCTGTGTTCACTGGTAAACGATCGTAACAGCAGCAGCAGCAGCAGCAGCAGCAGCACGTGTCAATTTACTCATAACAACATCTCAGCGTTCAAACTCATGGTCACATCTTCCGCTCCAGTGCCGTGCAGTTTGCCGTCTCGCGTCGTAGAATCTCCGTCGACATGTGAGCAGATTTCCTGTCATTTGCACGACGTTTTGACATTTATTGCTGTTGTTTTCTGGATGGTCTACTACCGGTGTTCAAACAATATTTAAGACTTAATATTTATGATAAATATTGTCTACAGTTATATGACTAATTTGATAGAGTCAAGTGCGTTTTATCTTTTAATCTTTGCTACTATCTTTGTGTTTACTGATGATAAGCTTCAGGCCAATGAACTTTGTCTTTCATAATTTTTTATTTGATTACATTTGAGATTAGTTTGGCTTTTTAAATTCACTTTTTCGCAATTCCTGTCTTACAATTTTTTTTCTTAGTTTTTTACTGCACATTTTCTTGCTTAATTTGTTTTGTTATCATATTAATTATCGTGTTTGGTGTTTAAACATTGCCAATTTTACCGTACGCGCATACAACCTATTTATATCACACAACAGTGCTCGGTTTGTCATTTATTACGATACTTAATAATGAAATATCGCCGATCATTTGTTTGTATATGTACGTCGTAGCTTTGCCGTTAGAAGCGAGTATGACGGAGATGAAGTTTCCTCTAGATCGAGTTCGTGCCGCACGTCAACGCTTGTCTTTTGTCTGGTGCTCGCTGCTCTTCGCGGTTTCTCTGCTAGTTGTCGTTCACGTCTTTGTCGCCGCGTTCCAACGTTTCAGGGCCGCCGGGCGGCTGCGTCATCTGTTCCAGACACCAGCAGCGGGTGACGAGACGACGGACATCAACTGTAGTGACACTGGCCCGATGCAGTGCCCCGCGCCGACGACGTCCGCTGGCCGTGCGAGCGTCAGTACAGACAGACGCGTACCACATCATTATCATCATCATCATCATCGAACACCATGCGGTGCTCATCAATCCATGCTGCAGTCGCCGGCGTCGACCTCAGGGACTCTGTCACCCTCGTACCAACAGCAGCAGTCATCACATCGGCTGCAGTTCCCGCTGACCACGACCCAGCGCAGATCATTACCACTCGTCAGGCAGACGTCTCCGCTGAACGCCGAAGGCGCTTTCTATAAGCTTACCGACAGAGTCGTCGAGTCAAACGTTTAACGAACCACTCCGCACATACGTGGGTTGATATTCTGCACAGATGTGCTTGAAACGAATGTTAATAAGTGCAAGTGGTTTAGAAGTAAAGTATCAGTCTCGTAACTCGCAAGTTGCGGTTCGAATCTCTGTCTTCGTATCATTTGCTAGCAACCCACGTGCAAGCTGATAATCTATTGTGCTCAGGCCAACTCAATCCCCTTTCCTTAGCGGGACCAGATGTGAGTAGTAGAGTACGAACTACAAAGTGTAGGCACGAGACAGACATCCACTTGAGTAAATAACTATTCACACCCCGTTTCCGGAAGAAAAGGAGGCTGAGTGCTAAAGGTCTAATTGTTCACATAATACGCTGCGGCATCATTAGCTCGTTTCATAGACCTCTTGAGAGGCTATGGCTCGTTCTAATTAGCTGCCACTTCCGAGATTGTAAAGCGAACCCGGACCGTAAAGGTACGTTTTTACGCGCGACAGCATGTAATGCTCCGCGCGTCTTAGCCATCCATGATCGTCGAGGTGTTTGTCCGTCTGTCACACTGCTGTATTGTATCAAAACGGCACAAGCTAGGATCACGAAATATTTGTTGTTGGCTGCTCCAAGAACTCTAGTTTATCGCGACAAAATTTCGTGCCCCTGGGTAAAGGTTCTCTTTGAACGAAAGCGTCAAAGAGAGTACCCCCTTAAAAGACGATATTTTGCCGATATTGGCTCGTTTAGTGTGAAAACGTCTGCAGATAGGTATAGACATGCTGCTTATCATAACAAGCACTGGTGACGGGCTTATTAGATTTATCAACATCGATGACTTTGAACGACCTTGAACACCCAAAATAGGGTTTTTAGTAAATTTTTCGTGAATTTTTGTCTGCAACGCACATTTTAGAAATGCTTTGCGACGAAATGGCTTTAGATAGACCGAGACAATCTGCACGTAAAATTTTTAGCATTAAACGCAGATTTTAGCAGTTCACGTACAGACCCCGTAAGTTCAAGGAAGTTTACGCACGCGAGCGTCAAAGAGGGACGCCCTTCTAATAAGTGGTTATTTAACTTATTTTAGCGATATTGGCGCGTCGAGAGTGATAACAGTTGCAGATAGGCATAGACATGCTGCTTAGCATAACAGGCATTGGTCACGAGCTTCTTAGCGGTATTGACATTGGTGACTTTGATTGATCTTGAATCCCCAAAATAAAGGTTTTTAGTGTTTTTAGGCGATTTTCGGCTGCGATGCACACTTCAAGGGTGAATGCGACGAAATAGCTGGACATAGACCAAGACAATCTGCGAACAGAAACTGGTAAGGCTGTCGCGCGTTTCATGAGCTTTGCTCAAATTACTTGTTACGGTTTGTATGATACGAAGCAATTTTGACTGTTTAATAGCCAGTGTTTAAAATGGACAAATCTTTCACAAAACTGCCACTTATACCATTGTAGGGAAGGAGCTCCCAATTTTGCAAATTTTTGCCGGACCGCTATAAAACAAAGTTTCCATTATCATTTTACAGATACCCATTATGACGGTTATTTTTTTGTCTTTTTATCTTTGTCTAATCTATCCACGTTAAAGACCGCGTTATAGTGAGTGACAGATGTACTTCACTGAAAGACAGGTGATAGCGAGAAACTTCGCAACACAAGTTAGCATAAGCTTAGCTATAATTCAGATCAAATGTTTTATAAACCGCTTCGTTATCGTTGTATTGTTTAACACACATTTTGCCTTTGTTTTCTCGTTATTATGTTTTTATGTGGCCTTCTACAACTGATAACAGCTACATTTAACGATAAAAATCAAATTGCTATTACAGATTTTAAAAAAATACGTCGTTTGTGATTGCTTGAATTACATCTACAAGTTGTTACAGCTCGTTTGATAACTGAGACGTGCATCAGTTTTGTATAACTTGTTACAAGTTACAACCTGTAGGCCCATTTTCGTAGACTTCGTAAATACGGAATGGATCCTGTTTCTGACACAATGAAGTCACTTAATGCGACTGCCAGTCATTGAGATCTTTTGTCATATAACGCATGACATGGAGATAGGCCTACTACGAGATACCAATAACCAAAATTTTCCAGAGACCACAAATTTTTAGGTAAGGTCATCGGTCAAAGACGGTGAAAGACCAAGGTCACAGAACCAAATTTTCCGATACTTTACCATTGCGAGATATGACCCTAGCTAGGCCGATAGCTATTGGCTGACGATGACGTCATTGTCATCGCAGCATGCCACGGCGGCTACCGCGGACAGCTTAACCTTGCGCAGGGCTTGACAATCTAGTTAGTGCATAAAATAGTCGCAACGACGGAGGCGATGGCGCATCAGTTGTCACCGTCGTCACCTCCAGTTGTAGTGCAATGTTGTGCCGACGAACACGAAAAATACGAGCGCCACTTGGTTTACTTCGATTCGCCGCTGCTCGCCAGCCGCTAGAAAGTCGAACTTGTGAGAGAGTAAAACTGCAAGTATCAAAACCAACAAACACACACATACTTACACGCAAAGAATACTAAATTTACAATCAAAAATTGTTGTATACCAGCGCCCTCCACCCTCAAATAGTTGGGCGTATAATGTTTTTCTATGCTTACTGACCTTATCTACAAGAGCAATGTTATGAAAAATCTTCCTTGGCAAAAATGTCTAAACACACCTTTAAACTTTCCGCTCACAAACAGCTGGCAGCGCTTATTATTACTAATTATTTGCTTTATTTCAAAATAACTTTAGCTGCCTACAATATAGAGCACAAACAGCTGATTATAATGCATCCGGCGTTTTCGTTACGAAGTCATCTTCCAAACCGATATTAAAACATACCAAGTGCAATTATTCATTAAATGCTTTGACGTTAGCAAATAATACAAAGCCACGACCACAAGGATCTACGGATCTACATGTCTCTGTCTACTTTTCTACTACCGGTATTTGCTTACAACTGGCGTGTTAATTCCTTATTGTAGACTCGTTAATCTTCGTTAAGAACTGATAGCGAAATCTGCTGAACGAATTGTAGTAAGATATCGCGCTCATACCAGTCACAATGGCTTGACAGACAAAAAATCTGAGCTAATGTTCGTGAGACGCGCGACGGTTGTCTCGGTCTATCTCCAGAAATTTCGACCAAACTTTACTCCTTAAATGATGGGGTTAATGTGCGTCGCGGCATGGAGTCGCGAAAAATTTACTAACCCCGCGCATTTTTAGGGTTCACGATCCTTTAAGGTCATTGATGTCGGTACTTTTGGAAAGCTTGTCAGCAGTCCTTGTTATGATAAGCAACAATTCTGTGCTTATCTGCAACCGTTCGCACTCTGGACGAGTTAGTAGCGGTAAAATAACGATTTCGTAGGGGTACCCTTTTTGACGCCTTTGTTCAAGGGCAATCCTTTCACCCATTCACTATGAATGAATAAATAAATGGATAGATACGAAAACAGCCATAAAAGTCGATTAACAGCAGACTGCTGTTCGCCTGCAGACAAGACAAAATTGACTGGGATAAAAAAAGTTGAATAGTTGGGTGCGGCATGCAAAATATAACGATGTTCTAAGCTGATAGACACTCACTCACAGCGAACACAGCGGAAACCGACGGTCGAGTCGCAGCGATGGCAGACCAGCTCGGCCGTGCAATATCGCCGTTCATTTATCTCGTCACACGGCGAGCCGTGAGGCAGGTTGATCACCGCTTAACAACAGTAACAGGAGCAGCATCATCATCGTCATTATCATCGTCATCATCGATGTCATAGCAATAATCTGTGGGCTTAGCGTAGCGTCGTCCCCAATGCCCAACGGGCGAGGAATTTACGACATTCATTATATCGCCTCCTCCCTCGCCCGTATCGTTTTGTCACCGGCTTTAGGAAGGTGTTGAGAGACGTAATTACGCCAGCGCTGCTGCGGGAACGGATGAAAATCTGATCATGCTCCATAAACGATGACTAGTACAGTACAGGGTGCCGCAAAATAAAGAGAAACATTTTGTGTTCATTTTTATACTCTGTATGTATATCGCACACATGCAGAAGGCTAATGTAGTACTGAGAGTATTTATACGACTAATCAAAAAAGTGTTCAACATGACTTTCTATGATCAAGGATAATCATTTCTGTCACCGCGATTGAGCAAATAAGCGTGAACGCATGTTTCACTTCTTATCCGCCACCCTGTAGAAAATAACAAAACCCTGATTCTAACCCCGGCTAAAAAATTTTACTAAAAAATTAGGCTTAAACAATCCTGCCTGATGTTATGCAAAGGTTTGCTAAGTTAGTTCGTATTTTTTCATGTTTACAAATTAATTAAAACAACGATGGAACGCATAACAATGTAGCTTATTTAACGAAAGTAATGCAAAAAACGCAAACATTTCCATAAGCAGAGTCTACCGTATAGACAGTGCGTCCTAAAAGTGTCCAGTATACTGATTTACTGTACATTAAGACCGTCAACAATATGCATCGTTATAACAATAAAATAGATCTCAATTAAATGTACAGGGTGCGGCAAAAAAGTAGCCCCCTTAAGTTTTTTGCCGTTTTCTCAGCAACCGCTTAGAATTTTGACATGGAATTTTACAGGTTCATTTACAGAAACGTTCTACATCTAACTGCTAAGTGAAATATGATTCTGTTGAAAAACGACGAAATTATAGACTTCTGA
>Ga0209454_1001744_pt1 | contig 14056 bp, 7 predicted proteins | sample WorMetHERISLAND1_2_FD_187400 | JGI IMG/M metagenome (GOLD analysis project Ga0209454, IMG submission 187400) | Marine gutless worms symbiont microbial communities from Max Planck institute for Marine Microbiology, Germany - Olavius geniculatus... | ecosystem: Host-associated > Annelida >...
AATTTGTACTGTATGCGCAAGGGGGTCCCACAAAATATTTGGACTTATGGCCCCCCAAAGCCTTAATCTGGCCCTGATCTTGTTGACGGTTACAATAAATTCACCGAAATACGAAGTCGCAAGTAGTGGACTTTTACACTGCGAGCCAAGTCACCACATGCACATAGCGTGCGTCTGTCTTTGTCACATTTTTGTCACAATTCTGAGCAAATCCGGATGAGCGTTGCAGGCGTCACGTGGTGTGACGTGACGTCATCGACCACCCACGATTGTGACACGTTTTCCATTCTAGTAGCTCTGACGTCAGAAAATAAATAAGTAGCCGTCGTCGTTGCCGCAACTATACGTGACAAGATATAATATAACAGCGGACTAGCTAGACGCTCAGGATAGTGACTGCTGTGTCAGTTGTCGCGAGATAGCGCCGTCTGCACGGTCGACAAGACGACTCGATGCACGCAACGACACTTCGGCAGCTTTTTATTTCTCGTCGATATATGTGCGCTCCATGAATTTATTTATTTCCTTACTGCACGCGTACACGTTGTAGTGTAGGCTCTACTAAGGTTTATAACACGTATAGGCCTATCAAAACAAAAACCGGCAACGGAATACCGGTAAAACGTTACCACCAACTTTTCGTATGGCAGTTACTCATAGCACTAGCAGCGCGCGGAAACTGTGAAATTGTCTTCTCTCGGTTAAATCACACCCAGCTCCCACCGTTACCGATCTCTCAAATTTCGACTGCAGTCGTGGATCATAAAGCAAACGACGGTGTAGTCTGTGCGATCTCAGCATGGTTTATATACGATACCGCACTGTCTGGAGGATTACTATAAGCTCGTACTGCGAACCCGCTTACCCACTCCAGCAGTTGTAGCGGCTCGAGAACGCATGAAACACGTGCTAGAAATCAGTTTCAGTTACAAGTCAGTCGGGTTTCAATCGCGTCTCCGCTCGCACTCGCAAACGCGCTGTAGTTTTGCAGCATCATTTGACTTCCGGTTGACGTTGCAGTAGAACCGGAAATGACGTCATTGAACGCGGTTCGTAAGCTGGGCGCCGATGAGACGGAATTATCCTGTCTACTGCTACCTCACTCGCCGTACTTTACAAGGTAACCACGACCCACCTGGGCGGGTAGGGGCGCGTCGAAGGTGGGGAAAGGGAAAGAGGGAAAGGAAATGGGAAAGGATGCGAGCGTTTGAGTTTAAGAGAAGACAAATGTCTTTATATTTGTCAGGAGGTACATGGTAATTAGCAGTTACAAATGCCGATTATTTTGTCTACATTAGAGATTCGCTTTTTACTCTACCGTGAAAAGTGCAATGCGGATTCGCTGCTTTTAGGCGCTCTCAGATCGTTATCGGCATTTTCACTTTTATCTTGTTTACTTGCTACTTTCTGTTTTTTTAATTTACCGTCTTTCAGTTTTTACGCGAGTGCATGGTTTATCATTCGTATACTGTATAAAAATTGTTATTAGGTCTAGACTTTGCTCTGTATTAACTGTTCTGCTTTGCAGATTGTCGCAGTTTTTATTAAATGAATATTTGATTTGATTTGACTATATTTTGCATCACGTTATATCATTTAATCCGAGTTATAATCGTCTTCGTACAATATTGTTGATTTTACCCCCGGTGAGTTTTTGGCATTTTTGTTTTTATTTGAGCAAAACGTTTTCTTAGGTTCAGCGATGTTTGAAACAGTCGTATTTGAAAGTTATGTTTTTGTCCCGATTATTAGTGACGGTGTTTTCATAAGTATAGCTCAGAAAAAGCACCATGTTTCTCTTCTCAAATCATCACATGCGTGCGTATTGCTGGGTTGACAGAACAGCTGACGGCGCATGCGTACTGGAACTCGACGAACTGCCGCAACGGAAGTCCACGTCCGACACCAGCAACGAACTGGGTCAAGGTCGCTCGACAGACGCAAAACTGGGTCAAGGTCACGACTGTTCCGCGGGCAAGTGTCAACGGGTTGTCATCAATGTCAGCGGACAGCGACACGAAACGCAGCTGAGAACCCTCGAACGATTTCCAGACACGTTGCTAGGCAACGCGGTCTCGTTGCTAGGCAACGCGGCCAAGCGACGCCGGTACTGGGATCGTCGTCGGAGTGAGATCTACCTTGACCGCCATCGACCGACGTTTCAGGCGGTTTTGTACTATTATCAGAGCGGCGGCCGGCTGCGTCGACCGCTGGAGGTTCCAGACGACGTCTTCCTGGAAGAACTGCGCTTTTACGAGATCAGCGAGGACGCTATCGTCGAGTACAAACTTAAGGAAGGCTTTCTCATAGACAAGGTAAGTAAGTAGGCTTACTGGTGTACATGTACGCCGGGAGTACTGTGTGTCGCTACTAGTGGTGTCGTGGCAGGGGTGGGGCAGGGGGGCATTTGTCTACCCTAAAATTTGGGCTGTCGGAAAATTGTATGAAAAATTTTTTGTCAGAAAATTTTTGTCCGTAAATGCGAAATTTGGGGCTAAGAAGCTGGAAAGGTAATTGCGGGATTGTTGAAGAGTAATGGCAGCGTACCACCGGGTACGATACGAACAAGAGCTAGAGGCTTTCCAGTTGTGGTATCTGTGAAGAATCCTTGGCATACGCTGGCATGATTTTTTTATGACAAATGCTTCAGTAATAGATCAGACCCAACAACAAACCGTCTGCAGCAGAATTTGCGAAAAACGTATCACGATGTTTAGACACGTCCGTCGTCTGCAAGAATAGGTCGTGCGCATGAAGCACTTCGTCTGGCCGTCAACACTCGTGCAGGTGACCGATCCGATCTCCAGACCTTATTACGTCCGTACCGAGTACATGGAACTCTTTACCATTACTTTTACTTTCGGCTACCACTTTTTCAGTGACATTACATGAAGTTAGAAGTCCGATTATTGATTATCGATAAATACGAAATAGATCTTACTCTCCGTGCACCGTAACATCAAGAAGTGTTTCGAGACGCAATGACGAGGTAAGTGGACATATAACGCACGCAGGATGACAATTTCTCCCGCGTTTGAAGATGCCCGACAAATCCCAGGCACCTGCACCACGGTCTCGCACTGTGTTGTCATTGTGCCGCGCGTCGTCTGTATTTTCTCCGCCGACGACGACGACGTAAAATGCAATAATATTGATCAATAACGAACACGCATGTTATCTGTCCGTGCGTGACTGAAGGCGTACCGTACACTCGCCGCTATGTCGGTGTCGCCACGTCGCGTGCGCCAGCTTTGCCACTGTTCAGTTTCTGTCGCATTATCGCCTGCCAATAACTAACTCGATTAGAAGCTGACAAACGACCATACATTGGCCGCATATTTCAGTCACCCACGGGCGCCCAGACCCCCGTGTACAACTGGGCATGAATGAAGATCTTGAATAATTCTCAATTCATTGCATTTATTTTACCAGAGTATAGGATTAACCTCAGTCCTTAAAAGACACGTTGCTTAAAACACCGGAGTTCTGGTGAGGGTGCTAAATTTGCAAGAAATTGAATTAGCAAGAAAATGAGACAAAGTTGCAAGGTAATGAAAATTAGAGGAAAACCTCACAATTCGCATCCGTGTGAATTTGCAAGGAATGGAATATGGCTATGCAGGAAATCAAGAATTAAAAGTTTCAATAAACAGAATTTGCAAGAAATGTTCTTTTTTATGTGAATGAATTATAATTTTTTTACCATGATTAGATTAACTAACACTGAACGCTGTTTGATTCACATCGTGCGAGCGGAGAAACACTGGGGTTTCGAAAAAGACTATAATAAAGCTTAGAAATAAATGAACACATTTAAACTGCGAAGAATTAATGGCAAATGTTAAAGTTGCCAAACAATATAAATGTGATAAATATTTGGTGTTTTGCGGTTTATATTATCGACATCCTTGTCATTCAGTCAGCCTTTTCTGCCACCTAGCGTCCATCATCCTATGCGCCCTGATTCTTTCTGAGACTTTGGCGCTTTATAAATCATTTACTGACTTACTTACTTACTTACTTACATTATATTGACGTAACTGAAAGGGGTGTTACTTTTTTTGGCTCACCCGGTATAGTGCCGCTGATTGGGTGTCGCCAGCGAAGAACGTTCCATCACGTCGAGTTGATATGAGTTTGATTCAGAGAAGTCGGATTGTGAGGAGTCTTGCAAGAACAAAGCACCGGCTGCATTGAGGCGTCCGATAGGCCGCCTTACGCGTCTCGTCCGTCTGTGTGTTTGTCCGTCCGTCCGTTTTTCCGCCTGTCTCCAAAAGGCCTTAACTCGAAAGCATGAAAACACAGAAAAATCGCATTAGTACAAACGTTTCTCCCGGTAGAATTAACGACTGTGCCAATCTTTAGTTAAAATTGGCAAAGGGTAAGTAAAGCAAAGGTAAGCTTTAGTAGCGCGCCATATGACAAAGAGGTTCGAATCGTAGACGCGAAAGCGAAAATATTGCTAACTTTGGCTGTCAGCGTCACCAGATGTCAAAAAAACTTACAGAAAAAAGCGCATGCCCACTATTCCTGCCCTGATAAATGTTCACAGCATTTTGTTCGTACGTTTTTTTTTTGTTTTTGGGTTATGAGTTTCGTACTGGACGAACGACAGACAGTCAGACAGACAAACAAACGGGCAAAGTGGCAGACGTATAATGCGACCTAGAGGTCGATGGTATAATAATAATAAGTTTAAAAATTAATAATAATAAATAATTGTCTACAGACAGTGTCTACATATTTTGTACGTCAAACAGTGATATTGTAAACGAATGTCGGATGTGTTTTAACTGCAGATTACCGAGCGAAATTGTACCGACACGAAGTGTTAAATTAATGTCGAAATTATCGAACGTTGCTCGAGCTTAATATGGTTATGCTTACTTAGTACTGACAGTTTCATTGTTATTATATAATTAAGTTTAGTTAAGGTTTTTTTTTAAAACTGTGCTACTATTGTATTATGGTGAATAAAGTTGTATATATTTAAGAAAAGCGTTACTTCCGATTTAACAGAATGCATAAGCAACTTGGTGCACAAAAAAACACATATTGATTTTGCCAATTGCAGTCAGTAGACAATACTGTACAATGTCTAGTAAAAAAAAAACTAGTCTATATACCCAGACGATACTGATTCGGTTTGTTTTAGCGTTATTGCTAGCTTTATCGACAGTTTTCATCTTCAGTTAACAACGTGGTTACCCCGGGCACTATTGATTCGAAGTATGCTACGTAATCGTTCGTTGCTGCAATCGAGTCGTATACTACGGACAATTTTCCGTATGAGAACGCGAGGCTACTGATCCTTGTTAGCTGATAGGCAAGATAGCAGTAATGAAGTCTCAATCTTGAACTGTACTCGAGCCAGAAGATACATGTAGTTCATGCGCAATATCTATAACCTGAAGTCAAAATTATTGCTGTTTTTTGATAACGAGGACGCAGATTATTGTTCGAAGTGATTTTTGGTAGATTAGGCAGGTGCTTGTTTATTTTTGTTTTTTTTTCTTTTATGTGTCCTTATGTGTTTCAAGGCATTTAAAGCACACAGCAAATGTATCGATCGTCCAGACGATATATGCTCCCGCAGTCATGCAGTCCATCGTCGGTAACCTACGTTTTTATCGCTTAATAGACATAGATTATTTTTCTGCTTTTTGCATATAGGCGAAACAGAAAAAAAGTTCTCCGGTCGTCCGCGGTTGCGGTCGATTGGACAACCTAACAGCCTTCTGTATAGCTGCAGTGTCACATGAACACAGTAGGCACATCACTCACAGTTAAAGATGGACAGTGAAAACGTTTGATAATGTCAGAATGGGTTTGGAATTTTCAAAAGCTGTTTTTCATACGTTCACTTGGTTCAAGAACACTGAATATTTACTGCAAGTATGTTTTACCGGTTTAACCCTTTAAAAATTGAATGTGACAACGTAAACATGTTAGCTTAGTGAAACTTTTAGTAAACTATAAATGAACATTTTACTAGAAAAATTTAGGCTTAGTCTAAAAAAAATTTTTATAAATTTTTCGTTTCAGCCTTTGCTGTGGGACTGTCTGTTATTCCACACTGAGCGATACAAGCATTTTTTGACGGTGCTGTCGTGACAAGGAGGCAGACTAACACTGCCCTACCTAATATTTAGCCTGTCGGAATATTTTTTTCAAAGATACAATATTTTGTTACATTTGGGACCAAAAGTTTCCCTATTTAAGAAAACTTAGAGGCAAAATTAAAATTGGTAACCGCCACATGTTCTCTGTCGGAAATGTGCAGCTGTCGGTCGAAGAATTGTAACTTTTTGTGCCAATTTTTTACCACAATGTTTATCGTATAGTTAATAATATCTAATCATAAAGCGGCAAATGGTTGTGTGTATACACTACAGGAGCAGACGGTGCCTTGTGCGTCGTGGCAACGAGCTTTGTGGCTGTTATGCGAGGAGCCGACGAGTTCCAGGGCGGCACGTGTGTTCGCCGTCATCTCCGTGTTCTGCATCCTCGTCTCGATCACTAACTTCTGCGTGGAGACGCTGCCCAGCTTCAAGCGTCAAGTCTGCATCAACGTCACTGCTGACGCAGGACGCTCGTACTACATTCGACCTAACTACGCCGTATGTATGCCATATACAAGACTACGGCTAACTTTTGGAAAATTTGGACCATCTTGTATGTATGTGTGGTATACAGGATAATCCAAAGGTTAAGTCATAATCTGGGAAAGCTAGCTAGTTATTAGTATTTTTAGTTAAACGTACAAAAAAACGACAACATTCGTCTTAGCATCAAGTACCAATCGCCGACACACTTCCTCTATACTGCACGGGTCCAGAAAACACTGCTAATAAGACCTAGAATAATTTAGTCTATTGATTTTAACAAGTAATTTCGGAAAAGCCCACGTGACGCGCGATAGCAGCGGTCCTGCCATTTGGGCAATCGTGTACATGCACCATGCAATAAAACAATAATGCGTTTTGAAGAAGTACCAAAATTTGAGAAAGTGTGTGTTAATTTCGCACAGGATCCGTTCTACATCGTGGAGACAATCTGCGTGGCATGGTTTAGTGTCGAATTCATCGTGCGACTTGTCGCTAGTCCGTCCAAACGTCAGTTCGGTCTCGACATCATGAACATCTTCGACGTCCTGGCAATCGTTCCATACTTCGTCGTGCTTATCGTCCAGCAGACCGAGGGCAACTGAGACCGAGGACAAATTGAGACCGAAGACAACGTAAGACCGAGGAGTACAATTTGAGACTAAAAGCAACTTGAGACCGAGGGCAACTGTGAAATGGCCAAACGTAGCGGAACTTTCGTCATAATTCGCGTTCTTCGCATCTTTCGCATCTTTAAACTTTCAAAACATTCCCAGGTACATATTCTGCATTGCCATCTGCACTGTGAGGCATAAAAACACACCAATTTTTTTAGCCATAACTTAAAGAAGGGTTATCTAATTTTAATAATTTATGGTACATTTATTCATGACACAACTGGCCATCAAATGGCCCTTTAGTTTCCCACCTCGCTTAACATCCCACTTCTGCACTACCTGGGAAAAACAGAACAGACAAAATATGCATCAAAATCAACAAAAAAACTTTATAAAATTTTATTTTTTCCGGATATGTGGCCACCAACAGCCAATCAATTACAAGGTTTGACTGCTGTGCAGCAGCAAGTTTATTAAACAGGCCTAACATTCAGAAATGTTGATGAATTCAAGAAGCAATTGGTGAAGTCTGGATTGGTCTGGAGCAGAACGTTATCGACGCTGCTATCAACGAATAGAGAAAATGTCTTTGAGCCGAGCCCATGTTTGTGGGCCAACATTTCAAACATTGTTGTAGGCAGTTAAAAATGGACAATTAGATAAACTTTCAATTAAAAACGATTTTAAAAATCTGGACAAAATGTGTGTTTTGTGTGCTCTTTTGATTAAGCAATAATACCAGTGGTTAAAAATGCAATATTTTGTTCGTCTTCTTTCCCCAGGTATTGCAGAAACAAACAATGGACGAGGTGGGAAATTAAACAGTCATTTGATGGCCAGTTATATCAGGAATATTCCTACCAAAGCTTATTAAAATTGGACCACTTTTCTTCAAGTTATGATGAAAAATTTTTAGTGTGTTTTATATCCCACAGCGTAGTGGGACATAACTGCCCCACAGTTTGCTTCGTTTGCTTCATCGTGTAAACAGGGTTTTAGACACTGCTTCTGTTTTTGCGTTTTGGCCGTTGCGTCGCTTGCACAACTTTCTTGCTTGCGTTCGTGCGTTGTGTTGGATGGTAGCCAGGCTTTAACCTATCCTGCCGTATTTGTTAATCGCAATGTAACGTCTAGGAGTTTTGCTTCGGGGAACAATAAGTTCTTCTCTTACGCATGCTAACTCAACCTCACGGTCTTGGAATTTTTTAAAAATTAGCACAGTAACCGTGGTTAAGGCAAGGTCGAAGATTATAGGTCTATCCTGTCGTCGAATTTCTAACAGTTTTATGTGAATTCAAGTTAAGTCATCCTCCAGGTTTCTTTCAGCGCTACTAAACTAAGCTAAACTATGTACAGCGATATACTCTATCTCCGTTTATACTCTATCTCAATTTTCTTAATCGGTTTTTTGGTATTCATTTGTGTTTCGTCAATCGCTTTTTACGGTGCAGGCCGTAGTTTACAAAACGTACCAAAATCGTTATGGATTTTATTCTCACCAAAATATTCAGCAAGAAAAGGATGCACTGTTATCGAGTCACCGTGTATAGCCGGTCGCTGTTGTGCAGGGTCTGCGTATTCTGGGACTGACAATCAAGACCAGCCTCCACGAGCTCGGCATGTTCTTCTTCTTCCTACTCGTTGCCATGGTGATTTTAACTGGTTGCCATATGGTGACTGCGTGGTTGCCGTGGCGATAACGCTGTTCGTTGCCATGGTGATCTTCAGCTCAGCCGCGTACTACGCCGAGGTCGGCGAGAAGGAGACGCAGTTCACGTCGATACCGGGCGCATTCTGGTGGGCCATCGTAACCATGACGACCGTTGGCTACGGCGACATCGCACCTGTCGGAGTCTGGGGCAAGCTTGTTGGCACGCTGTGTGTGATTGCAGGGGTGCTTACCATTGCTTTGCCTGTGCCTGTCGTCGTGGCTAACTTTAACAACTTTTACCGACACGAGAGCGGCCGTGGCTACATCAGCGCCTGACAAAAAGTATCCCACCCGAATTAAAATATCCCGCATAGGCCGCATTAATTACTTGTTGTTGACTGATGATACTGCTCAGCGTTTTCTATGCAGTATAGTTAGACGTAATTAAGCTTCATAAATGGTTGACTATAGGCCTAATAAAGTCACAAGTCAGTTTCTCTTCGTAAGAGTTCTTTATTTTCGACTAAAACTCTTGGTCTGTCAGTGTAGGCAGCTGATCGCGGTCTTCAAGTAAGTAAGTACGTAGCCTAAGTGAGTTAGTAAATTCACACAGTGCATAACGTCATCGAGAAGCCCGAGGAGAACTCTTACGAAGGCACAATTTAACCTTCGATCACAAGTGTGACATTTTTGGGTAAGAGTGGGCAAATCGACGACACGCTTCGATAATTTGCACATGACAATGATTGCAAAAATATTGTACGTTTAATTCAGTTTAAAGGTTCAATATATTACTAAAATTGTGGCCCAAATTTTTGCGGGGTGAGAAGTTCGTGACAGCTGCTTCCCCTACAGTGGTTTTGTTTTGGACGGTTTGTAAAATGTCGTCATATATAGGAAGGGAATTAATTACTCAAAATCTCTCGGTTGCCAGAACAACGTCCTAACGACTGAGACCATGTAGGCCTAGAAGGTTCGGCGATCCGCCACGCAGTCTTCTGCATAAGCCCAAGGTCGACTAAATCGATCTGCTGAAGACTTGTTGAACAGCAAGCCGTATAAAGCGTATATGCAACAAACTGTACGACTTCTTTATCTCTCACGATGCCAGGGGCGTCATTTAAGGAAAGGGGCTGGATGGGTCTACGGACCCCCAAAAATTTAGGCTATGATGTTAATTTTTTTTCGCTGTAAATCGTACATCTGAAACAGTGTTACACTGTTACTGCTGCAAGAACAATACGTTACGCAAACTGAGACCCCAGGGCCGCCAGTGAATATTACTGAGACCACCGAATGATTTACTGAAATGACGCCACTGCAAGATGCTGTAGGCCAGAATTATATACAGGGTAGATTTTCTATTTTATGTGACATCGTAGCCGTGAGCTTGCTGCGAGACTTTCGATTTTGCTGTGCGTGTAGCCTATCTGTACGTAACTTGTACGACTTTTTGCACAGCGTGTTGTGCAACAGATGTGCAGAAGATCGAAACAAGTGGAGTTTAGGCTATGCTATATATGTATTGACTCGGCGACGGCGTCTCTCACGCTGTCCGACTACATTTGTCTGCGGTGTGTATCGATACAATCTCAGATCGACATGACAGACGCATCGTTGGCTGGGTAGATTCAATCGTCATCTATTTTTGCTACACTCGTCGTCAGTTTGATTCTCCAGAGCAAAAACAAGTTTCACTGGTGCTTCGTCTTCGACGACAAACGTCACAGTTCTGACTATAGCCTAACAAAGCGGCGGACAGACGACGTCTTTCCATTTTTTTACCTATTTTATTAAATGTCATGGGTAAACAATATTAGACAATGGTCTGTCTCGCGGAAGACAGATATGTTGACGATTCCTTCAGTGAAGTCGCATACATGTACATGTACCTACCCGCTCGTTTAGCGGGCACGGCGAACTCCGGTTTTTACTAAAAATCCATGCAAAATGCCAGCTATGGTGTTATGTTTAAAACTTTATAGCCATGCTGAAAGCTCCTGAGTGTAGCTTCGGCGTAGTTCAACACAACCATTTATACGCGCGAAAGCATCTAGCCTACTGCTTTAGCGCGTCTTAGCCATCGCAATTATGTCCGTCCGTCTGACCGTCCGTCTGTCACACGGGTGGATCATTCAAAAACGGTGCAAGCTAGGATCACCAAATCTTCACCGTCGGCTGCCTGGAAGACTCTAGTTTCAGGAACCGTAAAGCTTTTTCATAAATTCGAATGGGGTCACCCCGAACGAAGGCGCTAAGTGAGAAAGGAGTAAGAAAAATTCGCAATTTTGGCCAATAAGTCGCTGTATCTCAATAACGGTGCGAGATAGGGCCTAGGTTACAATTAATCACTAATACACTGTGTCTCAAAAAACATACCCGACAATTTTGACTGTAACTTGAAAACAATTATCAGATTTTGATAATTTTTGGTACAAATATTCCTGACACAACTTGCCATCAAATGACCATTCAGTTTCCCATCTCACCCAACGTTTGTTTCTGCAGTACCTGGGGAAAGGACAACCAGCGAAATATCACTTTTTTATCCAATGCGATATGATTGCTTAATTAACATAACGTGTAAAAACACATTTTGTTCACATTTCTGACACTGTGGCTGACATTTCATTCAGTTATCTATTTTTCAACTGCCTACAGTAAAACTGCTTGAAGTGTTGGCCCACTATGCGAACACAGGCAAGGAGACGCTTTCTCCATTCACTTGACAGCAGTATCGATAATGTTCAGCTCCAGACCAATGCAGGCTCTGCCAGTCACTTCTTGACTGTACAAACATTCCTAAACTATCTGGTAGACACTCTGCTGCAAGACAGTCAAACCTTGTAATAGACCTGCTGTTGGGGCCCAAAGATTAGGACAGATAAAATTTATTGACGTTTTCCCATTCATTTTAACACATATAGACCCACGCTTCATGACGTAATCAGTCGTGTTCTGCCCAGCTGTTTAACATGCAATGTCAGTTCATAGCCTACACAATAACTTCAAACGGTCACAACGTTCACAGTTTAATTCACATTTTACTACACGCACAAACGACAACGTTCGACAGACGAGAATGAGTTGCTATCAACCACTGCCTAGATTCAAACAGCAAGAAAATCACTACGACACAGACTCAATGACGAAATCGAAAAGTTCGGACATTTGACAGTAACAATGCAATGTGCAGTCATTCTACAGCAACTGAACCATAACATGACGAAATGCTGCTGAAAATAACAGACATCACTAACACACATAGTGACCACAGCGATATCGTTAATACCATGATACGAATACAGACGACAATAACCATTGTAAAATTAGCACTGAAAGGGATTTAAGTGATACAGTGCAGTATGTATTGAAAACAATGCTTCACAGCTCTAGAACATCAATCAACAACCATAACTGAACAACTGGAATACATAGCTATACTACTAGTACCTTCATTTACTGACAACTGTTTTTTTTTTCAAATTTGGGAATTGTTGTGCAGCACTATTAACAGACTGAATGCCATTCTTGACACCCAACCAACGTCAAAGCAAGAAAGCTGTACAAGTGACGCAAATACGTCCCTTAGTAACACATCTGAACTAATATTTACAGATAACACTGACTAACTACATCTTAACTAAACAAAATATCACAACAGAAGAACGTGCTAGTGAATATTTCACATATCAAATCACAATACAAAACTTAATATTTTTTCATGACCTATACTTTTACAACATTATTAATGTTAAACAACTGTGGTCCATAATTGAGCAGGTCAGTTTTATTTCCTTACGATAATTAACCAAAAAGTCTAAACCTATTTGAGTACAGTTTGTACCTTAAATAAGTTCTGTTCCAACTACTAACTGACTAATAAATACTACCTTGTACATTATTAATGATGCAAATAAAAAGCAATGCCATCAATTAACCCATCTCACAGCACTTACTGTAAACACGGCATAAGACTGCTAGGAACACTTGATGACGACAAAAGTGCCCGATTTAAAAGCAAAATAATGCACTAATCTACTGCAAATGTTATATTACTTTCTCCCACATTTTCCACATTTACCCGGTAGTGCACAAACAGACTTAAAGTGTGATGTAACATTCTGTAGCCTACATTTCTTGGAAAAATATGACAGCAAAAAAACTGATCCAAATATTTCATGATTTATTGTTCTTGTGCCTCAAATTCTCATGCAAAAAATAAACCAAATGACTGACTGAGTGATCAACATATCCGCTATATTTTTATCGATCACACTTATATGTCTATAAAGCATGATTCCATACTCCCCTCTTGTAACACACGCACAACATAATCTGTAAGAATTAGAACATATTGTAGAAATGCACAGAAACACTTGTACTGACAAGCAGATATCGAACAATCACAAAACTGTGGAATGGATGCACACTCATGTGATTAGCCTACAAACAATACACGTCATTCGATCAATCAGTGGCGGTGATGGTGATGGTTTTTCCCTTCGGGTCATCATAGCGATCCATCGTGTTGATGCTCAGCAACATGCTGACTCCTAGCAGAACAATCGCCAGCATCACAAGCATTGTGATCACGCCCATCCACGCCGGGACAGTGAAGAAACCGACGCAGTCATTGTAGTAGCCGAATTGATTGTCTACGATGCCAAACGCCTGGATCTAAAACAGAACGTTAACCACAAAACGTGACAACTGAGCATACCAGAGTGAGTGAATAAGTGAGTAGGGTTTAACGTCCACCTGACACAGTATAGATCATTTCGGGGATGGCCTTTTCAGGCAATCATCATCATCATCAAGCGCATGCCCCGAGCTGGAGCGTAGCGGTTTCCACGAGGTGCTTCCAGTGTTCTCAATCCTGGGCGCATCTCCAAGCTGAGTTGAGACCATGATTATGAGGCTGGAGATCTGCTCCCAGGGTACATAGCCACGTGTGGCGAGGGCGTCCAGGAGGGCGCTTCCACTCTATGGGCAGACCTCGGATTGACGTTTTGAGTGCTCTGGAGATATCAAGTGACGCGTCCATCCTTGCCACATGACCGAAGAGTCAAAGCCGACTTCTCTGAATCAGCTGAGACAGCTGCGGCGGTGAGCCAGCTCGAAGTCGAACCGTGGCGTTGGCTACATGATCCACGTATGGTATACAATGCACACATATAAAC
>Ga0209454_1001748_pt1 | contig 14044 bp, 9 predicted proteins | sample WorMetHERISLAND1_2_FD_187400 | JGI IMG/M metagenome (GOLD analysis project Ga0209454, IMG submission 187400) | Marine gutless worms symbiont microbial communities from Max Planck institute for Marine Microbiology, Germany - Olavius geniculatus... | ecosystem: Host-associated > Annelida >...
TTTGTCAAAGTGTCACTATGACGTCATCGGCAGTAACGTGATAACCGGTTTTTGAAAATTAAATAGCATTTTTAGCTTAAACATTTTTAATGCTGAAAAATCGGTAGTCGGTCATGTTCAGAAATCTATAATTTCGTCGTTTTTCAACAGAATCATATTTCACTTAACAGTTAGATGTAGAACGTTTCTACAAATAAACCTGTAAAATTCCATGTTAAAATTCCAAGCGGTTGCTGAGAAAACGGCAAAAAACTTTAGGGGGCTACTTTTTGCCGCACCCTGTATGATTCACCGAGTGGCAGCGTTGATCAGCGGTTCCGCCTTTTACAAAATTGCTTTAGTCTTTGTTAAAGCGAGGTGCGCTAATAGGTGGCTAGTAGGTGGAACGATACTGCTGCTGTTGTAGGGCTGATGATGCTGATGGACATTCCGTACGAGCGAGGTTTGTCACACGCGGACATGAGGTGGGGTGATGGCAGTCAATGCAACTTCCCGCTCTTCTCCTGGATGTCCCCACTCCCTTTGCAGTGGATGTACGTCGTCTACTGGATCATGCTGACAGGTATGGTAAACTATGTCAGCTCATTCCCGACATATTATGCTACCGTCCGCTAGAACTCGCATCATCCTAACCTTTAATATTTAGAAATGAAAATTGTCACGTGTTCAATTTTGGCTTTCTGTGCTTTCTAGTTTTCAAATTATGAGTGAGTCCGCACAGGACAAACAGACCGACGGACAGACAGACGGGCAGGCAAGACATGTATTGCGGCCTATAACGGTTAGTAACAAATCTAAACACTGTGGTTTACCCGCACCAAATGTATCTATCTAAGACTTCGATTTTTTACGCGTGAAAAACAAGTGCGTGGCTCGGTAGTCTAACAGTAACGTGTCGGACTTGTAATCCAGAGGTAACTCAGAGGCGCAGGTTCGACTCCGCACCAGGACACTGCCGGGTAACGACCTTAAGCAAGTTGTTTACACATGTGCCTCTGTCACCAAGCAGAATAATTTGGTACCGGCTTCACCGCTGGGACGTAAACAGGCACACCTTGCGATACACTGGCCCCGTATCCGTGGTCTTGCAGTGTAAAAACTGGTGTCTGGCTGAGGGCCTTAAGAAACGGAGATCAGCGCCGCCCTATGGGCCGTAAGGCTCGGGAAGGACTTTGCGTTATTGCGTTTGCGAAAAACAAGTAGCCTTCTGCTGTAGCGCGTCTCGGTTAAGACAATTTGCGAACAGGAATTGCTATAGGCGTGGATAACTCCACGGGTGCCTTCAGGATTTGCCAAACGAACGACTAGCGCTCGTCAACAGCGGATAAATACCGTACTATATATAGTGCTGCTATAGGCCTACAACTACTATTGCTAAATAGTTGAGTTCATTACGATCAGTGAGCATAGAGTGCAGTCTAGCAACTTGTATTTACAGAATATTTTAGCGCTGTTTTCACTGCGTGTACAGAGCGACGTATTCGAATTAAGCTGAACTGAACTGACATGGTTTAGTTTTTGACGAAGTGACCATTGAATTGGCAGTAATGCATTACAGTAGGCACTGTCTAACGGCGTCGGTGGTCTAAGTGGCTACGCTCACGTACGCGTCAACTAATGATTAGTGGGCTTACCCTGCTTTTCTAAACTAAAGCATTTCAGTTCAGTTACGTCGCTCTGTACGCGCCTATAGGTGCGGCTGGTATAATGCTTGGAGCGTACTTTCACGTGAGCTGTGTGTTGTTCCTCGCACCTTACTGGTACGTGTTCTTACTGGACAAGCTGAGCTGGAACAATCATTCGTACCTCTACGGACTCATCGCATTCCTTCTCATCAGTTCACGCGCCAACCAGTCGTGGTCTGAACTGAACGCAACATTTCTTACGTGCACATCTTTTAGTATCAGTTAGCTTACGGATGTTGAGTAGGCTGTCGTATAACAAACTGGTAGGCGATGTGGCTCGTGAGAGCTGCAACAGCCAATTACTGTCGTGTTGCGGACAGACAGGCACGCAGACGGAATCGTATACAGATACGCTGCCTGCGAATAAGGGTCGCTTATAGCTTGCATTTTTGCAAGCCAATGAAATCATGGAAATCTACACGATTGTTGTTTCAGAAAAAAAATTGAAACACCTAAAATGCATCTGTTTTATCAACGACTTGCAGTTATTTTATACGTCAGCACTTTCACAGCTTGTCTTTCAAGTTTGGGTGAGATAATTTCGTCATGTATACTAGGGCTACTGTAAAAATTTGGTGATAATGGTGGTTATAATGGTAAGTTTACGTTTGTCGTCAAAATTAACAGAAATACGTAGCACGAAAAGACTAAAAAGTAAAAAATAAGTAAGGTCACCAACGGCAGTGACTGATAATCATACTGTTCGAAACAACCTGACGAACTTAAGTCAACATTTAACTCATATAATAAATATGATTATTTTATAGTGTAGTATTCGTAAAATGTACGACTTTATGTCAGTAATGTGTCGCTTTCAAAAACCACAATTATGTTTAAATGCTAGTATAAATGACAGTAAAATAACAGTAAATAACGTGCAGTAATGCGAATCGTGCGACTGTACTATGTTTCAGGTCTTTGGATCGTTTGCTTGGAAGATGTTCTCGTGACGATACTGTGCCAAGCTGGAATTATTTCATACTTCGAGCCCAGGTTTGTCTCAACCGACTGCGTTAAATACCGCAACTCATTTAATAAAGTAACTAACTTTGCTAAGCCACCAGAAGAAAAAAAAACAGTAAAACGTGATGCGAACGCGCGTACGTTGCCCGTCGAGAGCCACAGCGGGGCCCGGGTAAACATTCTCACGGGGCCTCCAAACATTTTTGTAGGGCTCCTTTAGGGAGAAAATTTTTATTTTTTCAAAATGATCCATTCTAATGTATTTTTGTATTTCTGAGCGACGGCGGGGCCCCTCAAACGTTGCGGGGCCCGGGGTAGCTTACCCCCTACCCCACCCTCTCGACGGGCCTGGCGATGATGGCTGTAAGTATGATTCAAATTTGAAAATACACAAGTTTCTGCGTCAAACACGGGTACCCTGCTGAAAAGTGGTTATTTTACTGGTATTGGCTCGTTTAGCGTGAAACAGTTGCAGTTAGGCACAGACATGCTGCTTATCACAACAAGCACTAGTGACGAGCTTTTTAATGGTGTTTACGTTAATGACCTTGAATGACCTGGAACTCCCAAAATGATGAGTTTTGATGTTTTTTAACTTTTAGTTGCGATGCACATTTCAAGGGTAAATTGTGCCGAAATGGCTGCAGATAGACCTAGACAACCTCCGTATGACATTTTTAGCGTAGAACGTTCGTTTTTAACAATGTAAGTATTGACCTCTTAAATTCAAGAAATCTTTCGTGCGGAGGCCTCAGATTTGGGTACTCCTTCAAGACGCATTATTGTTATGCGCAAAAGCAGCCACTGCTTTCAGCGCGTCTTAGCCATCGCAATTCTGTTCGTCTGTCCGCCCGTCACACGGGTAGATCAGTCAAAAGCAATGCAAGCTAGGATTATCAAATCTTTACCGTCGGCTGCCTGAAAGACTCTAGTATCAGGGACCGTAAAGCTTTCCCATAAATTCGAAGGGGGTCACCCCGAACCAGGGCGCTAAATGAGAGAGGGTGGAAAAATTTGCGACTTTTGGCCAATAAGTCGCTGTATCTCAATAACGGTTGGAGATAGGGCCTAAGTTACTATTAATCACTAATAGGAAGTCGTACACTGGCTATCGATTGCCACCGAATTTAATGACTTTGATGACCTTGAACGTTAAAATAGTGGTTTTATGGATTTTTGGCTATTTCTCGCTGCGAGACACATTTCAAGAGCGAATTGCGCCGAAATCAATTGAGATAGACAGGGACAAGCTGCATACAAAATTTTCAGCAGGGAACGTAGATTTCGACGGTTTAAGTCTCGATTTTTTAGGTTCAAGAAAACCTGCGCACGAGGACATCAAAGAGCGGTACTGCCGTAAAAGTCGTTGTTTTACCGTTGTTGACCAGTCTTTCGTGAAAACGGTTGCAAATGGGCATGGGCATGCTGCCTATCACAAGCACTAGTGGCGAGCTTTTCAGTCGTATCAACATCGATGATTTTGAAAGACCCTGAACTTCCAAAATAAGGGGTTTTATTGATTTTTTTTTGCGATTTTTGGCTGCAGCGCACACTCCAAGAATGAACTACGACAAAATGGCTGAAGATCTGACTGACAATATTTGCTAACAGGAACTGATATAGGCTTTCGCGCGTCTCGTGAGCATTAGCTCAAATTTCTTGTTTTATTACATGCTGTACACGATTGCCCAAGTGGCATGACCGCTGCTATCGCGTGTCATGTGAGCTTTGTTCAAATTACTTGTTTTCCCTTGCATTTGCGTGGTTGTTCAGATTTTCATGGTTTACTTTTTCGCTGGGATCAAGAAGCTGGACGCTGATTGGTTGAACGGTTTCTCAATGACGAAGTTGTCTGACCACTGGGTGTTCGCGCCAATGAGGTCGATTTCATTAGTTTCCACTCGATACTATTCTGTTCGCAACATTGTGTCGCAAAAACATTATTTTGGCCGACCCGGCGACCATACTAACGGTCGTGCCTTTGGCACAAGATTGTGTCTGTTGTCTGTCGTCTGTCTGTCCGTAACGCATGTATTGCGGCTAGACAGAATGTCTTACCGGAAATCTTGTCTTAACAGGTAAATAGGGTTGCCCGACGGCTACCATGTGCACCAAGTCGGACTCCTCTACAGCCGTCTTTCATATCTGCAAACGGCTGTAATGTACAACGCCTGGCGAGATGACGGCGCGTGACGTCTGCTATACTAGCGTTGATTGTAGCGTTTCAAAGCAGCTTTAACATAGCGTCTATCTAACACTGTAGTTACATCCGGTTATTTGCTTTTTTCCCTCAACCGGAAGTCGGACGCTGGCCTTTGGACATAGGCGGTACGGTCGGCCTTTCTTAGCGGCAGCTGAATTTTTTATGTTATTGCTTTAGGTCACATAACTTTTTATAACTTTGTCTGTTGCCAACCAGTTGTCATGATGAACGACAGAGGTAGAGCTATGGCTGATGTGACTGTGCGGTAGACTGCTTCTGGGCGGTGACGTGGTGGATCTGTGGGTCGTCCATCGTGGCGGATTCATCATTGATCTGCTGGCTGGCTTCGCGCTGTCCTTCCAGTCAACCCGACTGATCGGCACCGTCATCGTCACCATGTTTCACGTCATGAACTCTTTCTTGTTCTCCATCGGTCAGTGCATGCTCCTCTTCAGGGATGCCATAGCGTTACATTAGTTTTTAAAAATGGCGTCGTGCCGCGGGGGTGGGGAGGGTCAGTTGCCCACTCTAAATTTTAGCTGTTTGAAAATTGTCAAAAAATTTAGTTGTCCGAAAATTTTCGTTTAAAAATGGACAATTTGGGGCTGAAAACCCCCATTTTGGAGAAACTTCTTAGCAAAATTGAAATTTTGAGCACCCCTAATCTCCTTTGTCGGAAATTTGTAACTTTCTGCCTCGCCTGTTTTTTACCCACGACGCCTCTGCTTTCTGATACCCTGTTTACACGATCAAGCAAACATCGAACAAACATCAAGCAAATATGAAGCATGCATAAAGCATAGCCTACACGAAGCAAACATGAAGCAAACATCGAGCAGACCTCGAGCAGACATCAAGCAAATGTCGAGCAAACATCGATCCAGCTCGTTGAGCCAGCTTCATCGTGTAAACGGGGTACGAAGCTTCATACAGACTATTACGTGGTCAGTACAGGTACAGCTGTGGGAACTCATAATTTATGTGTGGGTTTTTGTTGCTGCAGATAATGAAATACATGCGGAAAATTGAGCCCCATTGCGAAATTGTGCTTATTTTACAGTTACGCAGCAAATGCTTCAGTGCAGGACTGTCAGTGTTTGAATAGCGAAAAATAGCTGGGGTTGAACTTTTCGACTTTTGGAACCTAACTAAAATTGTGATGTAAATCATGCGTATATAGTATATAACTGCCCCCAGTACATAATTTGACAGTGTGTTAGGGGGTTAAGAAAACAGTTAAGGGGTTGAACCCTTTTAATCCTCCCGGCAATTCAAACATTGATGACTGTGAATCGTACGTCGAAAAGGCTATTGCTGCAGTATTCACTGATTTCAGAGCCGCATCTTTGCAGTGAAGTGCCACTTTAACCGCTGCTTGTTCAGGAATGTTTCCTTACGTAATGCTGGCGACAACTCCTCTGTTCTATGCGTACGACTGGCCGAGGCGAGCTGTTAACTACATCATCCGCCGTCAATCTCGTGACAATAGTGCTACTGCGACTCCACACGCTGATACTGAGGATACGCTAGCTTCTGCTGCTGCTGCTGATGATGATGATGATGTTGATGATAAAAATGCTGATGGCAATGCAGCTCGACATAAACTGGAAACAACAAACTCGCCCGGCAAGGTTTATAGTAGATTAGTAGCTGAAATTGTCAAAATTTCTTCAATGTAATTTTTTGGAACTTTTGTGTGCATCATACTTTGGCTATCCGCGGACAGTACTTAGACTTGAGCAAGGCTTGACAGTCTAGTTTTTAGCCAACCGTACTTATGTAACTGTCGAGTTTATGACGCGGTTGTCGTTTGTCGTCTGTCGTCCGTCTGTGGTTTGTCTGTCACGGATATGTTGTGGATAATCGGTGCAAGATAAAGCCTAATTTGCTATTGATTACTATAGGAAATCGCATACGCCCTTTTAGATAAGACAAAAATTATCGACCTTAGGTAACCTTGAAAGTCACTGACAACCAGTAAGGTCGGCTATCCTAACGACAGCTGGTTTGTTTTTGTTTCAGCTGTTGCGTATGTGTTTATTTGTGTTGGTTTGCTCTGCTTTTGCGTGATTGCCGAATAAAGATACACGTAGGCCTAAACATTCAGCGTTTTTGTATTGTGCAGGTGCCGGCAGGGTTAAAAGTCAAAAAGGAACGTTTAACGAAGCTGAACAAGTCGCGTCTGGCGACCACCGTTGGCATCGTCTTCTATATCGTTCTGCAGATCTTTTTGCCTTTCTCGCACAGTGTCACCCCGGTAATAACGAACAGTATTTAAACCTATTAGCTTTGAATACACTTAAACGATCTATGACTAACTTAACAAAAGCTCTGGAGATTTATTTGAAAAGTATTAGCAAGACTGTTGCTCTTTTTAGATAATTTTTAAAAATTATTTTTGTACAAAAATTTTTACATTTTGAATGTTTTGTTATGTTCGCTTTTCAGTGTGACACTACGTCATAGTTCGTATTATTTTACAAAAAAATGTACTATTACTCATTACTCATTACTCATGTCAATATTAGGCCGATTAAATTAAATAAGTAAGTAAGCAAGTGATTAAGTTATTCAGCGTCGCGTCAAAAGCTCGTAGAAATCATAACGTGCCGGAGTTTGAGCTGGGAGAATCGGAAAAATATTTAAGTTAATTGGAAATATTGTGCAATGGTGGTGCCAGCTTAAAAGTTGTAAGTGGGAATATTTCAAGCAAAAAAGAGTAACGATAATATTGGGAAGTCAGGGTCAGTGCTGTCACTAAGAGAATTCGTACAGTCGATACAGAATAGCAGTAGTAAGCGCTGGAAATTCAAGCGCTGGAGTTCAGGATCAGTGCAGAAAGTGCAGATATCGAAGTAGGGTTTACGACATTGAAATGAAGCAAACTGTTTATGCAGACATTTGAACGCACGACTTTTAGACGTGCTAATAAGTCTGTGCAAAATCATTTCCGTCCGCCGAAATTCGCTTTCGATGTAGGTGCCATTACTGAGATTATTGTAGCTAAAAATTCGTTGGCGGATAGCCCCGGATTTTGCTAGACCTTACAGAGCTCTGTGGCCCCTATTGAAACTTAGGGAAAAACAGGAAGAAACAGGGGCGAGCAGAGCAAGAGGAGAAGGAATGGGAAGGGGTTGGTGGCGTAGTGTAGTGGTAACGCATCTGATCCGATCAGCGAAGTTACTGTACGCCGGGCCCAGTTAATACTGCGATGGGTGACTGCCTGTGGGCAGGTAAACCATCTCGGTATGTAACCAACCGCCTAGGTCAACTCAGCCTTTCATCCTTCCGAGGTAGGTAAATCGAGTAACGGCCTATCTGGCTGGGGTTAAGGCGGGGCGCGTTTACCTCTGTCGGGTGGCAGGTAATACTGTGTGATCCCATATGACAAGTGACGCTCCGTAGCTCTGTGAAGGGTTCGCTCCTTAAGAGCTATATTCTGATCCTTACCTTTTACTTTTTCACTTTTTCGCCGCACGTTGTCGTTATCAGGGCTTCAACAACTGGACGAACGGTCTGTACGGCTACTCGTGGGACATGATGGTTCACTCGTGGAACACTCAGCACGTGCGCATCAAATACGTTGATTCGGCGACTGGAAACGAAGGATACTTGCAGCATGACGTAGGGCCATATTTTGTCTGTTTTTGATCTACGTTTACGTATACTATAGGGTATTCTGTTGTATGCACCTATGTATAATGCCGTCTCCGAAATGACCAAAATTAAGTGTTGCGCAGAACGTTAAACTTTCACTCAATCACTTATGTATGCTTCGATTAATCTAAAATCGGCAGGGAAAAAAATAAAACACTCAAAATTTCTAGAACTACTTAATACTTTCTCGTTCGACGTGCATGTTTTGCCGTTAACTCTTTACGGCTGTCGCTGTTTGCAAATTAGACGTTTTCTTTAAGCAGCGTCTTCTCGAGACTTTCCTGTTTTGTCGTTCCAACTCAGTCAGATGTACTTAATCTGGCACTTTTTACTGATTGTCGTCGCAGAAGTAATGTTTATTGTTTAGGCCACATTAAACCCCTTTACGATGATGACGATGATGATTATAATAAATGTACAAAACATCAGTTTATACACTTATTAACGGCAACATTTAAGGACTTGCACATCGAAAACAGCAAAAATTACAAAAGGTGATATTGCCCGCATCACACTGACTGTGTGTCAATGTGCTGCTGAATAATATCACCTTTTGTAATTTGTGCTGTTTTCGATGTGCAAGTCCTTAAATGTTGCCGTTAACAAGTGTATTAACTGATGTTTTGTACATTTATTATAATAACGATGTTATTGACCGCCATGTAGGCCTAGTTATAGAAGTAGGCCATAGAATGTATAAAGCTTGTCTCATGGATAAATGCACAACTCAACCGGCAGCGCTGCGGCTAACTGGTTATTTCACCGGCACTTACTGCAATTATTAAATAATATAAGCTTACGCCGAGTCTCAAAAAAGCATATCTTTTTTTATATTTTTTTGAATAGCTTTGTGAAACATTGGCCGATTTTAATAATTTTTAGCATGCGACATCATGAAAAAACTCGACGTAAACGACTATCGTCGAAAACGGCTGCCGGATACATAGACTGACGGCTAGCTACGGTCATTCATTCGGCAACCGGATAAATAGCTTGCCGGCTATTTATTTAAATTTATTTAGCAGACAAATAAATAGCCTACCAGCTATTTATCCAGCTGCTTGATAAGTATCCTGTGCCTGAAAATAATCGCATAAATTAAATACACTTTTTAAAACTGTAAATTATCTATTTGTTGTGTACTATGTAAATGAAAATTTTCAAATATATGACAGATTTAGTGTGCATGTCCAACTTTGCCTATATTTAATTGCATTATTGTATACATGACTCTTCACAATAAAATAATGCCTATTAATTACGTTCTGTTTTCAGTAGAGACATCATTTATTAAATTTAAATGTATGGCGTAATTTTATGTAAACTTTTAACAAAGTATGCATAATGCGCTACTGGAAAATTAATTTGGCATATTTTATGTTTTTAAATACTCTGTATGTATTTCGTCTGTGCTTCAACTTTTATTGTGCAAATTATAATCTAATGCATTGCAAACAGATCAAGCCTGTCTACATGACCAGACTACACGTGATTCAGTGATTATGATTATTATTGCTAACTATATATTACATGCATAAGTAACACAAAAAACAATTACCAAAAGAAAAGAGTCAATTCTCTTGCATGCAACATGTGTATTGATTTCATGTTCTCAAATTGATTATGAAAATTCGCCTACATTTGTTTGTTTAATTTTTTAATTAATTACGCTTTTGGCACTTTATTTTATGCGTATGGTGAATGCACTTTACGCGTGTAGCTTATATTTATGATGAAAACTATTATTACAAATATCTATGCATAATAGCTAATAATATGTCTCTCAGATGATACTAAAATAACGAAGAGTAATATAACTTGTTGTCTCGTGCGTTATAAGTTAAGCATCATCATCATCTGCAGCAGCGATACTGGACTTGACAAAACAGTTTTTGCTTTTTACTACATCATCAGTGTTTATACAGAAAAGAATCAAGCCACCCATGTCTTGTCATTTTTGAATCAAACAAAATATTGAAATTAAACTTAATAATAGACGCGCAGGTGATTGAGTAGTACAAGCGTACTTTATGAATTTTTAAATTTTTAATATTTTAAAAACATGACGTTTGTTGCAGTTATTGTGAGTGTCGACCGAGTTTACCGCCTCTGTCCAAAACTGTCGACCGGCTTTAACGAAACCGAGTTTAGCAATCTAAATAACTTATATGCACTTAAAGAGATGTATTTAAACAGTAAACAAAATAAAACAGATAATGTCCCAATGTCACAACAATATCAACTAATTTAAATCCTTTTCGACAATACTAAAAACAGACTGCACATTGCACAGAACATGTATAAAAACGTTCCAAAAGTATAAAAAAAACGTCTAAAACGCCAAAAACAGCAGAATTAAACAAGGCACAGGATATTTGACCGGCCAAATTTTGTCACCGGTCAAATGTGCTCAGTGACCATGTGAGGACTATAGTCACCGCTTTGAACAGCCTTAGCCGGTATTTTACGGTGCTCATTGGTAGCGGTTAAGATCGGCGTCAGCCAAGCAACTGACGACCTCATCCGTAGCATCACCAATCGCCAATCCGCCAAATGGCACCTCAAGCCTATCAAGTAGACCATCACAGATTACCAGTCGGCAAGTTTTTTTCTTGCCTCCAGAAATTTCGAATTTACCATGCCGATATTGTACGCTAACTTTTGGTGTTCATTATTGTCGCAATGTGGCGTGTTGACCGGTCAGATAGCCAACAGGCTCTTTGACCGGCTGCCGGTCAAATAGTCAGTGCGATAAAAAAGTTTAAAAACGTTCAATAAAAAACGTTATGTCTAATTAGTTCAATCAGTTATCCAATGCTTTTGCTGTAGCTGAAGTATCATTGGAAATAAAGCTAGAGAAAGAGAGAACCTTCTGAAATTGCTGTTTTTTTACCGTCATCGGTGAAATAATGATTATCAGTTCAACTGTGCATGGTCATAAGACCAAGTGTCACCAAACTAACTACGTGAACCATACCAGCACTATTGCCATTAAATTCGTTTTTAAGGTTTCAAAAGTGCTGCTCAAAGTTCTTGATGGAATTTTTACGAATGCTTTTTAAATAATAAAAAACTGAGTAAGTAAAAAGTTGTTAACAAAGTAAAAACGATTATTACTTTTTGACACAATCTGCACAGACACTTCTTGCTGTTAAACCTAATAAACCTCGCCAAGAATCTGTGCTTCCGTTTCACAATAAAATTCGCAACAGGTAGAACACTGAACATTATCCAGACCTTCGTTAATAGCCTATTCACAATCAAGATGAATGTTGACCTGTTCTTAGCAGCAGCTGCCCGGTCGCGCTGTCGTCGGTTCTTGAACCAGTTTCCCACCTGCGTCGGCGTCAGTCCGGTGGCGTGCGCCAACTCGCGCTTCTTGGCCGGGTTCGGGTACGGGTCCTGCAGATATCGTTCACGCAGCAGGTAACGCGTTCGCTCCTTGAAGCAGTGCGTCTTGTGCTCGCCGTCCCAGATGGTCAGCGGCAGAGGGAACTTCTTCCTGACGCGGTATTTGTCCACGGGACCCAGGGGTCGCCCTCGCAGTCGCTCCGCCTCCTGGTAGTGCGCCTCCAGCCAGATCGCCTGCAGTTTCACGTGCGACTCCTTGGTGAACTTGTGCGACTCGATGATGTGGTAGAGTTCCTTGAAGTTGCCCGTGTGGAACGCGACCAGGGACCGTGCCCGCAGCACGGCCTCGCACTTGTTAAGAGCTTCGCAGGCGGACGGGTGGACGGGCAGAGACCAGAGGAAGCGGCCCAGACGTTCGATATCACCGCTCTCTTCGAGCGTCTCGCAGACCTGCGACACCTGCTGTGCACTGAAGTTCAGCATCGGCAGCGGCGGGGGTGGTGGGAACAGCATGGCTGACGGCGGGGCGGTGTTTGATGCCTGTATGCCGCCGGACGAGGACATCGTCATACAGGCAGTGCTCGACGTCGTCACGACCCCGGCTTTCGGAGGGTCGTCGGCGGTAGACAGTGGCGCCGTGGCCGGGAGAGGGCTCGGTCGAGCCAGCGGCATGTTCGGCGGCCGAGCTAGGTCCATGTCTCACGCACCCACGCCGACCGACACTTTCTTCACTAACCGTCAATAAACGAAACAGCACGACTGCAGTCTTCAGCTGTGATCTCTGCCGCTGTCGTCGTAGTCGCCGTACGATTATTGTCGGCCCGAAGCGTCAATGGCACCTCTCGTTTAATAGCGTTTACTGCACCGACCGGTCAATATTAGTCGGCTAAATGACGAGGGCGGAGCTGCGAGCGCCCCGCTGATTGGCCGCACTGCCTGCTCGCTCGACCAATTGACGCCCGAGCACCGACTAACGTCATGAATGACGTCTCGATAGCCGAGTTTCCGGCGTCATTGGCTGCGGCTAGCATGATCGCTGCTGCCTCAAGTATTGTAGCAGATGCATGCCTGCAGTTTGCCTCGCTGCTCGGCTGGCATCTTTGACAGTCTAAATGTGTGCATACTCTGACGGTAAATACTGTTCGATGAGAAACAGATTTTTTTTTGCAAAATCGTACTAATTGACAGTTTGTGACTTATAACTTTAATGGCTTGTATATATAGATATACAGCATTAAATATAAAAACTTACTAGTTTACATTACTGTGTAAGGGCGACCAACTCACACATCTAAAACAGCAGAAATCATTTTACTAGGACACAGAGTGATATAGAAAGACGAACTGACACAGCACCCGAAAATGAAGCCTGTGCGAGAAGAAACGGTTTCGCCAGTGGACAGTAATAGTATAGGCGTGAGCAGTGAAACAGCATGTCCGGCGGGCCGTGCCGTGCTCAGTAGACAACTAGCAATTACGGCTGGCAGATGGGTCGCGATCCCCGCGAGTAGGACGAATGGATGGACAAGCGGTCGGTCGGACGCGGCTAAGCGTGTAGGCGGCTTGCAGAGTATGAGTGTGGGACGTCACGGGATTTGTCGATCCTCGGATTAGACAGAGACTTAGTGACTGACGCTCATATTATAGCACTTTGAGTCTCATCAGTCACCGCTCTCTATATACACCGGGTGTACGTGATCCTTTCATTAATAGGCCTACTGTCACCATGGCCCACGCACTGCAGTCACTTATCACCAGCAGCGACATCTGATGAGACACAACGGTGATTCTATAGCCCTTAATTTCTTACAGCTCAGTTGGTTGTCGTCTCCACCCAAATTTTTTCAAGTGCATATAATAGGCTTTAGTAATTTAAATATACTAATTTATTTCTCTATGTTGTTATTTTATAGTTTTACTACAAATCTGCGTAGAGGAAAACTAGTTTGTTTCGGATATGCAGCCCTAGGCATGTATCACCCTTGCTGCACAATGGAGCTCTCGAATTGATACTCGGTTCAATATTCGACACTCAGAATAGGTGTTCGAGTTAAAGTTAACTATCGACGTTCGAGTTTGAGTCATCACTTGAGTCGATTATGTAGTTAATTTATCACTGCATGCAGTGCAACCGATGCTTAACAGTAGGCCTATCCAATTTGTAAAATGGTTTGACAAATTGGAT
>Ga0209454_1001754_pt1 | contig 14035 bp, 8 predicted proteins | sample WorMetHERISLAND1_2_FD_187400 | JGI IMG/M metagenome (GOLD analysis project Ga0209454, IMG submission 187400) | Marine gutless worms symbiont microbial communities from Max Planck institute for Marine Microbiology, Germany - Olavius geniculatus... | ecosystem: Host-associated > Annelida >...
GAATAATATCACCTTTTGTAATTTTTGCTGTTTTCGATGTGCAAGTCCTTAAATGTTGCCGTTAACAAGTGTATAAACTAATGTTTTGTACATTTATGTAGGTTATAAATTGTTGCGCTTCGTTTTCCAATACATCATGAATACATTGCTCAGCGCTGTTGTTGAATAGCATCGCTTGTGCATTGTGTTACAACGCAGAAAACGTGGCGCTGAACAAAGTGGCAGTTCAAAGCACGACGTACAACGCTGCGGTGGCCGAGCGAGCTGTGGATGATGTCGACGCTGGTACAGTCTGATGCACTCTGATGGCATCCACGACTCCCTGGTGGTCAGTCGACCTCGGCACTGAGATGGACGTCGAGCGCGTGCAGATTACCAATGACGCAAACCCAAATTTCCGTAAGTAGCCTAATGATCAAAATAATAACTAGAAGGCGCTCGTGAGAGTGCATATCTTCGCGAAATAAAATAATTTAAACACTATTACTACTACTAATACTAAAATAGGCTATTACAACTACAACAACTACAAATACTACTAAGCCTATTACTACGACGAAAATTTTTATTAATTTTGGCCAAATTTCACAATTGTTGTTCAGGGTTTTCAATAGCGGACGTTTGGGCGTAAATACGCCCAAAAAATTCAGCCCGTACGCCCAAATTTTAACATGTGGACGTCACGACGTCCAAATCAATTTGCTTCTTATTACGTTTATTTGTTCATAATAAGCTGGAAATTGAATAATAATAATAATATTAATAACAACAACAATACATTTGTATAGCGCCGTAGTGCCGTGGCTTCAGAGGCGCAAGACAGAATCTGTTTTCCAATGTTTCGTTAGTTCAATAATTTTCGCTGACTTTCGTGTTTCTGAATCCTTCATTTCATGAAGACGTGGCACGACAACCATATTAACTTATTCTGTGAACAGTTCTAATCCAGAAACTGCAACTTTCGTTTTGCATAAATGTACTAAAATTAAATGTTGCTTGTTTTTACAAGAAAGCCCAGCTATTGCTAGGGAAGATGCGCTACAGTCTATATAGTTCCTGTTGCACTACTGACCTTCAAGGTCATCCAAGGTCAATAATTTTAATGTCATTGCCATGGCAACAACCGTCAGTCATAGTAGAATTAGATTAACCTCATCCAACAGCAAGTTTTTAAAATCCTTGTTAGGCGCAAAGATCTTAGAGATAACTTTTATACAACTCGAGTTATAGCCATTTTGTCACAAATTTTGTTGCCATAACAACGAGGGTCAATCGGGGTAGAATTTGATTGGCAGCATTCGATGGCCTATCGCCAACCTCCCTTGCACCTTATAGACGCAAGAAGCTCGCAAATATCTATTACACAAGCCGAGCTATAGCCCATTCTGACCCAAATGTCGTTTCCATGGCAACGGGGGTCGGTCAAGAGCAAATATGATACATCGCAGATGGGCTGACGTTTTGTGCAGTGCAGCAACGCCTTGGCGTGACGTCACAATGGCAATGACGTCATGCATGCTGAGTCACTATTGTGCACAGACAAACAGACAAACACACACAGACAGAAAAAGCTATCTTTTAGTCTTCACCCATGTTCACTGCGTTTATCTTGGTGGAAATCTATATCTTTAAAATAGGGATGTATTAGTTTGAACTGTGATTGGCTGTGACGTCATATAAACGTCGTCACCATGGTGACGCATCATCAGCGTTATTATAGACGATGCAGCGTAGTGTAACGCTGTGTTGCGCTGCAGTGCTGTGTATCAAGGCCGCAGGCCGAGATGAGGCCCGACAAGCCGAAAATTGAGGCCGCAGGCAAAAATCGAGGCCGCAGGACACGTTGAGGCCCAAAGGGCCGAAAATGGAGGTTGCAGGCCGATACTATGACAAAGATCAAGCAGACAGGGAGCGTAGCGACCTGTCCGCTTGTAATAACAATAATAAGAAGGCTCACTTTTTATTCCAGTGTATTTTTGTGACGATCCACTTTGTAGCTTAGTGTTTTCGTAAAATCTATTTACCGTCGGTTGCCTGTTAACAATTAATTAGTCTGCTAAGAAATAATATTTTTTCACGAAATTTGGTCACCGGTTTAGAAATTTATTGGGGATCAAGTGTACAAAATCTTATTTAGATTCTTCAGATTTGACATTTTTATTGTACGATGTCTAGAGGGTTACTTTTATCTGGACATAGTGTAAAGTTGTCCGAAATTGCGAGTTCAGTTGATTGTGGTTGGGTCAGCATAATAACACAAAGTTTGACGTATTTTATTCAGTATTTAGTATTTTATTTTCATTTACCGTGTGAGGGGTCGTACTTTCTGTTTTGAGATTTCTGATGCCTGGATTAATTGATCTTGTAATATATTTACGGGTAGTTACTAGCCAGTTCTATATGATCACATCAAAGGTACGGACAGACGACTTATGCTGGCATAACCTGTCCATGCGATAACATGATTCGGGTAAAACACATCGCGCGGTCTGATTGCTCTGACACTTGAGTGCTCTTGTTATCACACGACAACGGACATAACTGCCGGTTGTTGTCGCAGATTACCGTATGAACGATTTCGTGGTTGGTCTGACGAACACGAACCCGGCAAAGAGCGCCCCGGTCTACAAGCAGTATCGACACGTTCAGTATAGCGGCGTAGTTGCGCTTTCGGCCACCGTCTCGCTGACCTTCGAGTCGACTGCAGAGACTTTCAGATACGTCATCATTCACAAACAGTTTCCTGGCAATGACGCCATCTGCATGAAAGATGTCAAAGTGTTCGTGAGAGGTAGGCAGGCCTACATGTATGCTTTCTGTGTTCTGCTAAATAGCAATCATTGCGTTGATTAATTGACTGTATATTTATAACGACGAGAAAAATACGAACAGTGTTTAGTGTGTTTTGAGAAATAAACAAAACAGTCAACGAATTCAACTTTCTCATATTTATACTATAGTAATTTGTTCGCTGCTTGTTCGTTCATCTAACTATAAACGAAATCGTCGTTTCAAGGAAAACAACAGCGGCTGCCAAGTCGTCAACAATAACAAAAGCTTGTAAATTATGAATTCGTGTAGCTTGTTAGTCAGTGAGTTTGGTATGAGCAGAAATCAACGTGGCGCTGAATCAGCCGGCAATGCAAAGCAGCACGTACTCGACTGCGGTGGCTGGGCGTGCTGTTGACAAGAATCTCAACTCAGTTTCATGTACACTGATGGCCACGTTGACTCCATGGTGGGCCGTCGATCTTGGCAAAGCCATGGATATAGTTCGTGTGGAGGTCACAAATGACGCCAACACAAACTTTGGTTAGTCGATTCAATACCGTCGTGCGTCTGTCGGTGATTCTCGATAAACTGGATGTCAATGCTATGTTGAATAGTAGCATCTTCTTAAGACCCAAACTCTACTTAGGCCTACTGTGATTTGTTACTGTACAACAACTTTACGACATATTATAAAACACTACAGCAAATTCGTATCATGCTGTTTAACAAGTCGACAACAAATGGAGCGTTGCGTTTGAAGTTCAAACGAATGAATAGCCGTTTTTAGCCGGCCCGGTTATTTATCCGGTGGAAGAGTTTTCCGAATCGGGCCAGTTGAAGCTCGCGCCCATGAATTCGAGACACAATAAAGTTTGCAGTTTTATTTGGATGTCGCAGTATTGTCACATGAATTAAGGTTATGATTAGAGTTAAGGATAGGGTCTGGGTTAAAGTTAGGGTTAGCGTTGGGGTAAGGGTTAGTTTATGCTTAGGCTTAGGCGAAATAGTACTGAAAGTTGACGGCATTATTGGCGTAACGATCAGTAGCCATTTTGCTCCATGGTTGATTTACATTTTATTTCGTTAAATGGCAGCAACGATCAGATATGCTCGCACTGAATACTGAATACGATTCGTTGGGTATGGTTCAGGGTTTGGGGTTAGGGTTAGTTATAGTGTTAATGTTAGTGTAACAGTTGAAATGGCGCATTTACTGCATTTCTTTTCTCCGAACTTGCGCCATATAAATGTCATTAATAATAATAATTAATAATAATAATAATAGTGTTAGTAAACAACATGTGTGATAATGTCCAAAAGTTAGACAAAAAACTGCAAAATTTTAGTCTGCGATTTTTATGATATTTTACGCATAATGCGACGATACATTGAGACACCCTAATAAAACCGCCAAATTTATTATGACTTAGTCACAATTGACTGTTACAAGTAACAACCATTCTTTCTGGCCAAATGTCGGTAAGAATGATACCCTCAGCAATGGCCAGTACGGGCGCATCCGGTTCGAACAGCCGTGGGTGCTCGTAGCAGTCAAGTCCAAGACAATCGCCGCATCCGCGACCGGATTAATAGCCTATGGCTATGTACATTATAGGGCTTTCGGATAAATATTATGTTTTTATCACATAAACAACATAATTGTCGGTTATTATTGCAGGTTACCGTTTGAATAATTTCGTAGCCGGTCTGACGAACACCAATCCTACGACGACGGCTCCTGTGTATAAGCAGTACCGTCACGTTCAGTATGGCAGTTCGCTTGCAGTTGCCGCAACCGCATCAGTGTTTTTCCCGCCAACTACAGAGAAGTTCCAATACGTCATCATTCAGCAACAGTTTACATCCAACAATGCTATATGTATGAAAGAAGTCAGAGCCTTTACGAGAGGTATAATAGGGCCTACGTCACCTTAGGTCTATGTTACTTATGCATCTAAAGCTGTGTCGTATAATAACACTAACGTTAGTAAATTAAACAATGCTACCAATCGCGCGCTCTGTAAAATGTTTAGCGTATGGGTATCAAAATGCGCACTTTTGCTAATGTTGTGCATAATTTAGCACAAAACGGTTGCAAATTTACACAGATGTGCTGCTTACCGTGACAACAAGCAAGCACCACAAAGAAGCTTTTAACGAGTACCAACATTAATGTTCTTGAACGATTTTAAAATCTAAAAAAGGTGCGACGTGTACTTCAACAACGAATTGCATTAAAATTACTACAGATACATCAGGAAAACTTAGATATATAATTTTTAACAAAAAACGTAAATTTTAACCGTGATAGTTTCGACGTTGTTAAGTTCGAGGAGTTTTTCGAAGGGAAAATTTGAAATTTGGTAACTTTTTGAAAACGCATTATTTTGTTGCACGTTGTACACTACTTATTTAAGTGGCAGCACCAATGCTGTTGCGCGTCACGAAAGCTTTGCTCAAATTACTTGTTTGCTGATTCGTCGTTAATGTTTTGTTTTGACTTTACGTTACCTGTGGTAGACAGATGTACCAGTTATTTTGTACCAGTATGGTATTGTATCCAAATGTAATTTATTTTCAGACTGTTTAGTAGAACAGCACATTAAAAATCTAGCGTTTCGTCACTGTTGTTGATGATGACATGTTGTGTTGTTTGTGTGATGACGCAGAGATCGACGAATGCCTAATTAACAACGGCGGATGCAGTCCTGACGCTAGTTGCCTTGACGATGTCGGTGGGTTCTCGTGTACGTGTAAAACAGGATACACCGGCGATGGGCAAACATGCACGGGTGAGTCATGTTGATGTTACACAAACGACGTCAACGGCTTATTTATGATATATCTGCTGTAAAACATTGTTCTTATTATCTGTCCCATTGCTATACCATAGCAAGAGACAGATTATAAAATCACTTGCGTCTGTCTGTCATTCTGTCAATCTGTCTGTAAACACTCCTACGGCCGCAATTTTGACTCGATTTAGATGAAATTTTGCGCAGTGATTTTGGGCCCGAAAAATAAGATCGAGTTTGTTTGGGATAAAAATCTGATAACTTCTTTCCCTATTTTACCGCAATTTTTGAAAAAATTGCATTGCGCCCTATGGAGTCTTCAAAGCGGTATAACTCGGTCCCCGCAAAAGATAATTGCGCGCTGTTTGCACTTACCTCCTATTTTCAGATCCGGTCTATCCGACGATGTCGTTAAAATTTCTTCCCTGCTGACCACTGTTGCCGTGCCAACGAATTTTAGGACAAAAATTGACTACAACTCAGCCCTCGTGAAAAATAATTGCGCGCTGTTTTCACCTATCCCCTATTTTCGAGCATGGTCTATCCGATAGTATCATTTAAATTTTTTCCCTGCCGACTGCTGTTGCCATGGTAACGAATTTTGGGACAAAAATGACTACAACTCGGCCCCCGTGCAAGATAATTGCTCCCTGTTTGCACCTACTCCCCTATTTTCGGGCCCGCGCTATCCGATGGTGTCATTTAAAATTTTTTGCCTGCCGACCCGGGCTATGCAATGCTATCATGTAAATTTCTCCCCTGAAGACCTCTATTGTCATGGCAACCAACCGTTTTTATTCAAAGACAAAATTGGCTGCAGGCTCACAAGAGCGTTAAACGCTGAAACGCAGCTGCTAGGCTATATATAGCGTGGCAATGGGACAGATACCTCGTTCCACAGAACGTATTCCTAGTTTCTTCTTGTATTTTTTTAAAATATGCTGTGAACATTTTTCAAAGCAATGTAGTAGGAGACAAAAACGCAACATTAAAGTGCAACTGGCAGCTTAAGCGTGTTGTTCAACGTCCACCTATAAGATAAAATGTATGACTATGATATTTAGTAATAAAAAACATTTGTTGCAGGTCTGACTTTTTTCTACATATGTCGCGTAATTTTATAATAGTTTTTAGTGAGTTGATGTGTGATTATTACTCAGATGTGGACGAGTGTGCAACAAACAATGGCGGCTGTAGTGTGGACGCCACGTGCGCGAACACCGACGGAGCGCATATCTGCACGTGTAAATCCGGCTTCGAAGGAGATGGGGTCACGTGCACGGGTAAGCCAGATTCAGCGTGTCTCTAGTATGCATTTTTTGGCCCAATCTCTATCGTTTTGATTTGTTGTGCATCTATTGTGTACAACCAGTTTACAACGTCTTAACATTTCGAGATGTTGTACGTCGGCTGTGTGACTTGATGTCCAGCAGTTTCACAAAACATACAAAAATTATATTGTTCACCATTGTGACTCTGCACGAAAATCGGCGAAGGAGCATTTGCCTACGCCCGTACGCACTCGGAGACAGTAGCAGAACAGTTGGCTGAACTATTCAACATGATATGGCAGAACTTGGAGGTCCCAGAAGATTGGAAGAAAGGTGTGATTATCAAGCTGCCAAAAAAGGAAGTCTCAAGGACTGCAAATTGGCGAGGAATCACACTACTTTCCACACCCGGCAAAGTCTTCAGCAGAATGCTGCTAAACAGACTGCAAGATGCAGTAGATTGCACCCTACGGGATGAGCAGGCAGGATTCAGAAAAGGGCGTTCATGCACTGAACAAATATTCAACCTGCACTGAACATCACTGAACAGAGCCTAGAGCATCAACAAGACCTCATTATTAACTTCATCGATTACAAAAAGGCATTTGACAGTGTACACAGGCCATCTTTGTAAAAAGTTCTGACATACTACGGCATTCCTGACCGGTTCATTAATATCTTCAAGGCATTGTATGACAACTCCAGCTGCTGTGTCAAGACTGTAAGTGGGAACACAGAATTCTTTGAGATTGTCTCAGGGGTTTGACAAGGCTGCATTCTTTCACCATTTCTCTTCATTATAGTCATCAACTTTGTCATGCGCAGAACTATGGTAAAGTCGGAATACGGCATCGTCTGGCAGAAACGGAACCGTTAAAACGGATTTGGACTTCGCTGATGACATAGCGATAGTGGCGGAGGAAAAAAGCGTATGCCAAGAGATGACTACCAAGCTCGAGAAACAAAGTGCACAAGTTGGACTGAATATAAGCCGGAAAAAAACGAAGCCCATGGGAATCACCCAGCGCTCATCACCACAGCTATCCGTTGCACAAGGGAACATAGAATATGTAAAGAGATTCACCTACTTGGGAAGTGTAATATCTAGCGATGGAGATGTTGAAGCAGATATCAACACTCGACTGGCAAAAACAGCAGCAGTCTTCCGACGACTTGACAACATGTGGCGATCCAGCACGCTTAGCCTCAAGATTAAACTGGACCTCTAACCTCCCTCACTGTCTCTACAGCCATATACGCCAGCGAGACTTGAAAGAGTACAGCTAGAATATGTCAGCAGTTGGACGTCTTTCACCAGCGCAACTTACGGAAGATTCTGGGCATTAGATGGAAGGACCACGTGACTAACATGGAGGTGCTAAGTCGGACTGGGCAGCGAAGATTACAGGACATTGTAGCAGAGAGACGACTTCGGACGGCAGGCCATATCATCAGGATGCCATGGACGACCAGCCAATCACGCCATGTCATGGACCCCGCGTGGTAATGGCAGACGACGAGGTCGTCCAACGAAGACTTGGCGGTCTACATTTAACCCATTTTTGCTCAAATTATTTTGTGATTTACCATCAAAATGAGTGTTCCATTTTTGGAACTGTGGAAAAAAATGGGTTAAATATACCTGGTGGACCGAGGAGTCGATTAGAACAGCGTCCAGGCTGTGGCTACAAACAGAAGCAGATGGCGCACTCTTGCTGCCCAGTGTCCTGTCAAGGACCGGAGGATCTAAGTGCTGAGTAAGTGTACTATAGACATTTGACCGAACTATAGAGACTATACAATGGTTGCGACATATTGTGTGTCAGGAATGGTACCGAATAAAAATTAATACAAAACACGCGACCGCTTTGAGCGTAAATTGTAGCAGTTATATAATTTGTTTGGTCTATTTTAACAGCGTTCTGTACTGACGCAAATATCGACGAGTGTGCTACGGACAATGGCGGATGTAGCGACCAAGCCACGTGCACTAACACTGCACTGAAATAAATATTTTGAATAACTGGTTAAAATAACCAAAATCGATAAAATAAAATAAAATAAAACTAATTTTACGTTGAGAATGGAAAGTAAAATGTGGTAAACAAATAAACTGACATAAAATTAGTAATTATGTCGGTATTGCTTGCTCATTTTTATCGTGCGGATTTGTAAATTGCACATGCAGCAAATGCAGCAAACGTGGCGTCGGATAAACCGGCTTCTCAGAGCAACACTTTTCGTCGCAAGGTGGCTGCAAATGCTTTGGACAATGACGAGACGACCTCAGCATGTACGAAGTATAATTTGCCAGAGCCTTGGTGGGCGGTGGATCTGGGTGAAGCCAAGGACGTTAGCTGTGTCTGTGTCACCAATGACAAGCACCGACGTCATGGTTAGTTAAAACGATCGCAATAATTGGAATTACCGTGTTTATTCACCAGAAACGTTGGTAGTTTAGAAATACGCACTGACTATTTGACCGGCAGCCGGTCAAATAGCCTGTAGGTTATCTGACAGGTCAAAACAAAAAAACGCAGTCGGCCTTTAGCGAATGACATTGAATACACAATATGCACTATTAACTGAAATTCGATGAATATTATGGTGTACGGTTTAGGGCTTAGGATTAGGGTTAGGATTAAGGTTAGGATTTGGGTTAAAGTTAGCGTTTTTAAAAGATGTATGCGACAATAATGAACACCAGCAGTTAGCGTACAATATGGGTGGTAAATTCGAGGTTACTGCAGACAACCAAAAAAACTTGCCGACTGGTAATCCGTGATAGCCAGGCTGTTTGCTAGGCTTGAGGTGCTAGTTGGCCGACTGGCGGATTCGTGATACCGTACTTGCTACGGTTGAAGTTGTCAGTTACTCGGCTACCGCCGTTCCTGCAGTAGTATGGCGAGCACCGAAAGATGCTCGTAGTACCGCCGCAGAAACACGGTCTTGGTCCGATACATATGAGCACCATTCAGTACTTGTACGTACTGGCTAAGGCTGTTTAAGGATCTCACAGGGCCGGATGTTTTGACCGGTCATGACCGGGCGCTTTTGACGGTGACAAAATTTGACCGGTCATAAAGCTTACATATGTAAAAAAACTTACCAGTTTAAAACTGTGTGTAAGGACGATTGTGATGATATCAGTCCTTTAAAACAGCAAAAATCATTTGGGTAACCTTAGATGGGGCTATGCATATATGGCATCCTTACAAGCTGACTTTAGTTGGTAATTACTAATATAGTCTAAAGCCTTCTTCATTTGATGTTATTTGTCGTATTAGGCCTACTTGCCCAATGGTTACCGTCACCGATTTGGCCGAACTGCGCAAAATGTGCACCACAAAACAACAGATAGGCCTAAGCGTATAATATAAGCTTAACTAATGTAAACGTTTGCGTAATGACAATATGGTGATCTCATATAGCTGCTTTTACTTGGACCAAAATACTATAGGCTTGCTGCATCGGATGGTCATTGCCATAATAAGATACTTAGGCTAAAATTGAGTGTATTAACAGCGAATGTAGGGTTAAGACGACAGCTGGATCATTCATGCATGCAGTTATAGATGGCAAGCACACGGATTTGATGGCTCAGTTCCAAAAAACTCTCCTACAAATGCAAAAAATATTGCACATATTTTTTTTACAAAAGCCGAGTTATAGACAGTTTTGTCCTAAATTTCGTTGCCATGGCAACGGGGGTCGGTCGGGGAAAATACAATTTATGCATTCAATAGCCTGTCGCCCCCCCTATAGACGCAAAAATTTCGCGGACATTTTTTTACAAAAGCCGAGTTATGGCCATTTTTGTCCCAAATTTAGTTGCCATGGCAACGGCGGTCGGTCTGGGAAAAAATGCAATTGACAGCATTCAAGGGCCCATTCCCGATAACACCCCTTATAGACGCAAACAATATCGCAGTCTACGTATGCGAAAACAGATGAATTTTAGTAGCTTTCTGATGAGCCAAGCAAAACGAAGGTTTCTGACGTAAAAAAAGAATGTGGTTTCAGATACTTAGCACGCAGTCGATAAAAGCGCGTTTCTTTAATCAAATTCAGTTTACGTGTCGATAGGCCTATTTGCTGTACAATTTCTTGTACAACAAGTTCATTATTTTCAACAAACTGAGATACGTGGTGGAGTCTGAACTTTATTTTTGCTGTCGTTGCAGCAAAAAGACGTATGACTGGATTCGTGGTGGGTCTGACAAACGATGATCCAGCAGTGACAACTCCGGTGTTCAAGCAGTACCGCTATGTTCAACACGCGGATATATTCTTCCCCTCGACAACTGCAGCTATGAGTTTCGACCAAACCAGCGACACGTTCAGATACGTGATCATTCAGAACCAGTTTGCAGGCAGGAATGCCATCTGTATTGCCGAAGTTAAAGTCTTCCTCAGAGGTAAAGCATAGCTGTTCGTACTTTATATATACATAATTACGTTTGTTCACGCGAAAGTATGCCAACAATGTTCATTGCAACAGAACTTTAAAATACAGGCGTACACGACGACAAACTGATATGCACTGTGATCACAGTACTTAGGTATCGTGTTATTATGCATCTGCAGTGTGCACAAAACTACAAGTAAAAATCGTGCGAGCACATCTCTCGTGTAAACTGTAGGTATCAATAAAGGATAATTGCTACAAATGTTTGACATGATACGAGTGTGTAAGATTAACATAACAACACAAGACGTGGTGACTGCAAAACCGACATGTTGTAGCTTGATACGCTATTGTTGTATGTTTTTCCTCTCAGGGTTTCAACCTGACTGTTAAAATTTTTAGTAAAATTGGTGCATTTTGGAAAAAAAACATTGTTATGGTTTTTCAGTTAATGCTATAACATTATCTAAACTTTTTGATAATAGTGCCTGAGAATGTTTAGGGTGGAGGCTAACCATATTCAGTTAGAAGTGTTTATAGTTTTATAAGGTGTTTTTGCTAACTGCCACCTACAGTTTTTTAAGTTTTTGCAACTTTTTGGTGTTTTTGTTTTGTGTTTTTTTGCATTTACGTTTGTATTGTTTGACTATTGTATAGTACACTATTTACTTACTTATTTTACTTATTTACTTACTTCGGCATCAAGCAAAAGCAACGTTGTCGAAGATATAGTAAACAACCAGTGTTTGGTAAACCGAGTCACTGAGTTAGATTTTCGCTTAAAAATAAATCGCTATATGACAAAATTATTTTACGTGTTGTGTGTGATAATGTTGACAGCTACATGTGAAGGCGAGGACACATGTGCAGCAATCTGCGCTGGTTTGCTATTTATGTTTTTATACGTTTTGTCTTGTAAAACAGCAAAGTTGATCAAAGACTTTAAAAATTAAAGTTGTGTTTTGTCTTTCATGTAAACCCAAATTTGTGGTATAAAGTGCCAAATGTTGAGATCACGATACGTCAAAAATCTATTTTAAAAATTGCATTATATTTTACATGTGGTTGGTGGATCATACGTGGGGCGATTCAGGCGCCGACTGCGCATTGAGCAGTAAACCTAGTCATCGTCCGGTGACTTGATTTACTATCAGTGTCGACGACCTAACATGTTCGGTAACTGGTGGCACTAGGCACCGAAATTTTGTTGTCAACGGTAATGTGTCTAACGTAAGCTTATAACGGTAAAGCTAAAAAACTTTACTACAAAAACATTAACATCGTAAAACGGCGAAATAATTTGGCACAAAATTGTTAGTTATTATTGAAGGAAAAATGCCGTCAAATAAAATGCGTTACTATAGCCTACAAAAGTATGCGCAAAAACGCAACTTTTTGTTTTAAAAACTTATTTTTAAATAAACGTTGTCTATGTCTTCAGTGTAAGTTAACCGGTTATCTGTCTAAATCATAGGTGCAGAATAACCGAATACTAGCTTAATAATGACGCCATAATATACGTTGTGATGTTGTGTGAGTAATTAATTTTTTTGGAAACAAACTATGATGACATGAGACGCCAAAAGCGATTTGTCAGATACTCAGGTACGACAAGAGGGTGTTGCCCCCTGTTCTTCAATAGACAGCATTATAAGATTGATGACTGTCTGGAGGATATAACAACAAAGATTATTAGAACTGCTATTATCATTAAATATGCACAATTATAATGACGAGTTCTTACAATTTTAGGTTTAGGTCGTTTCTGTATTTTGTTTAATATTTAATTTTTCTGGATAAGTTAAACTTTATGTTTCATTGTTGTAAAGGTTTAACTTATTGGGTCTATGGTCAACATGGCGGAAGCTGATGTTGTTGACACTGATCTGTGTTTTGCCATCGCTCGCTTTGGCAAGTTAGCAGTTAGCACCTAAAAGTGCCATAATAGATTTCTATGACAAAGAGGATCTATGTGTAGCAAAAGACAAATTGCTGCGCGCTGTGGAAATATGGAAGCCGGAGTTAACATTGCCTCATATCCCGTTGAGGCGTGACGGTGATCAACGTGCAGGGAAAACTGTTGACGATATTATTACTGTTCTGACTTATCTAAGTTATCTTGACAAGAAACTGAAATTGAAATGTCTGCCGAGATATGCTGCTGATTCCCCTGATGCTATGCCGTCAATTAGACTCTATGATGGTGATCTCCAATCACTAAAGACAGTTTTAGACAAGTTGAACGACCGCATGGATAAGTCAGAGGCGGCTCTGGTCGCCATATTGAAGGAGATTCGTGAAGTAGGCGTGATTGCCTAGTACGAGTAGACTACAGGCAGCGGATTGGCCAGCCCTCAGTGACGTCACGGTGACAGCCCGGGCGGAGAGATCAAGGAGCACTGCTGTTAGCTCGGCAGCCGGCGGTGGCCAGGTAATCAGTCAGGCCAATCAGCTGATCGTTCAGCTGAGTCGATACCCTCTGCGGTCAGGCGCAGTATTGACTGGGCATCCATTGCTCCACCGTCGCCAGATATGCTGTGTTGCAGTCTACTGACGACGAGCGACCTGACGATTCGCAGTACGAAGAGCCAAGATCTGCTCGACGTAATGCTAAACGTCGGCTACAACAGTCACTAGAGCTACAGCGGCAGCAGCAGCGTCCTCATCATCATCATCATCGACAACCGTGGGCTCAATGCCCGTTGGTGTCTGACGCCATTGTTACTATCGCTGCCCACCGCTGCCTATCTAGGGCAGCGTGGCTTAACTCCTGCAGGGTTGCCCCACAC
>Ga0209454_1001756_pt1 | contig 14025 bp, 11 predicted proteins | sample WorMetHERISLAND1_2_FD_187400 | JGI IMG/M metagenome (GOLD analysis project Ga0209454, IMG submission 187400) | Marine gutless worms symbiont microbial communities from Max Planck institute for Marine Microbiology, Germany - Olavius geniculatus... | ecosystem: Host-associated > Annelida >...
AATATCGCCGACAGATATCGACGTTTTGGCCGATCATGATAAGAAGTATTTTGCTATTTCTTGTTTGCTGTTCTTCTGCTCACGGTGCCCCCCCGTGCCCAGCCATTCGTAAAAGTGGGGGGGCACGGGGGGTGCCCCCCCGTGCCCCATGGTGTCGGCGCCACTGTATGCAATGTCGTAGCGATATCAAACAATACATAAATAAACCACCATTACTTTTCGTTCAAAACTATTAGTAATTCCATCAGTATTAAGCATACAGATATATAGTAAAGTCAAATTAAGTTATATAAACTTATCAGAAAGCAGACTACATACGGTAATAAGCGTAATGCATTAAGTGTGTACTTCAGTACTGATTGCAATAATTTATAACAATATTATCACTAATGTAACACTTAAGGCATCAACAACATTAATGACTATTTTTTATTCAAAATAATAAATATACCATAGAAACTGTATCAACATTGTTGCTATACAAATGCAATGTATACATATCAACTCACTCAGACTTACCACAAAGCTTGGAAGTGATGTCGACATAAAGTCTTCAGCCGACGCTGTCGTAGTGCTTTCCCGAAACTCGAAGAACGATGCTGATGGCAGATGAAAAGAACAAGTAGCAATCGGAAGGCTGGCTGACAGCGGTGAATGACTTCGATCACTTCCTACAGAACGACAACACAATGTACACAATGTTGTAACGATATCAAACAATACATAGATAAACCACCATTACTTTTCGTTTAAAACTGTTAATAATTCCATCAGTATTAAGCATACAGATATATAGTAAAGTCAAATTAAGTTATATAAACTTATCAGAAAGCAGACGACATACGGTAATAAGCGTAATGCATTAAGTGTGTACTTCAGTACTGATTGCAATAATTTATAACAATATTATCACTTATGTAACACTTAAGGCATCAACAACATTAATGACTATTTTTCATTCAAAATAATAAATATACCGTAGAAACTGTATCAACATTGCTGCTATACAAATGTAATGTATACACATCAACTCACTCAGACTTACCACAATGCTTGGAAGCAATGTCGACATAAAGTCTTCAGCCGAGGCTGTCGTAGCGCTTTTCCGAAACTCAACGAAGTTCAACGGTGGTGGCAGATGAAAAGAACGGGTGGCAGTAGGAAGGCTGGCTGACAGCGGTGAACGACTTCGATCACTTCCTACAGAACGACAACACAATGTACACAAAGTAATAGTGATATCAGAAACAATAGCGCTCCAATTCCCGATGGTCAACACCAGCATCTTGATACATTGCTGAGTTGACATCATACTCAGCAAGGATTTGCTGCTTGATGTTGTTGACCGGTAGCCGTGTCGACTTGCTCCAGGAGTATAGCAGGCAGTGTCCATCACCACGTGCTTTGAGAACACGAAGTTCATATTGGTAAAGGAACTTCTCGATTGGCAAGTCGATCTCCATGTGACTACGGTCTGGTCCAAGCGCTCCGTCGAAAAACGAACACGTCGCTGAAATCCGTGGTAAAGTTTTGTGCTGTAACGCAGTGGACTGAGTTGATGATGACAATGGTACAGCCGATGACGCGCTGCTCTTTGATGGTGTTGATAATGTCTGCTCCGGCCGACGACACCTGGCAGAAAATGAGGCAGACGTGAACAATCTGCTGATCGATGGGGGACGGTTGACCTGACTACTGTCCTGTGCTGCAGTCGCTACAACATTCCCAATACGGACAACCACAATGTTGTGATCACTCCAGTGGCAGCCAACGACTTCCGTTGCGATGCGGTCGGTTTCTCCAGTCCAGTAGACGTGATCCAAGATGGCACCTCCAGTGTGTGTAGCACTCTTCACCTGCTGGATCACGTCAGTTAGCACGGTGGACTGACGAGCGTCAACGTTAAAGTCACCGATGACGAGACTCGGCGTTGAACTGTCTGCTATGATTGGACGGAGGTGTTTGTCGATAAGCTGATAAAGTAACTTTATCGACAATGCTGGCGACCGGTAAACTGCCACGATGTTCACAACTTGTTTTTTTGCTGAAACGCGAACGACCAGCATCTGGAACAGCTCAAGTGTGACGCAGAAGACTTGCTCTGCAACAACGTCAGTAAACACGACGATTGCAAGTCCACCGACGTAGTTGTGCTGTCTAGGCGCGTTGGCACAAAACAGTCGACTGTGACTAAATTGGTTTGGCACGTTGTCATCCTGTAGACGTGTCTTGGCATAGACAGCTACGTCACACACGTCCAGATGGATGCTGTTCATGATGTCGTCGGCATGTTTCTGCAAGGAGCGCGTGTTCAGGAATGCCAGTCTTAATGAGTTGCCTTTGTCATTCAACCACGGCTGGTGTAGTAAAGGCAGTGGCTGTTCATTCTTCATTGTTGCCAGAGCTTTCAAGCCAGACTTGTTGACTTTTAGGTTCTTGGCGTCGAAGTCAGTGATGAACAGATTGTCCAGGGACTTGCATCTGCTCAGAGCGACATAGGCTTGTCCTGGACCGAAACGCCCTTTCAAACTGACAACGACGGAATTCAAAGTCTGGCACTTGTGAATTGTCATGGCAAAGGCAACCTTCAAAGAAAACTGCAGCCGTTTACCTTCAACGACTGAGTTACCTTTGCGAACTGGAAATCTGGTTTCTGCGTTCTCCACCAGAAATGACCCATTCATCGTCGGATGCCGGTCGGCAGAGACCTCTCGCAGCTGCTGGTTGTCAAACAGAACCAGTACGGCTGTAGGCACACGCGACAGGTCAGGCAGAAACCCAGTTACAACACCGAGCGCCCCGTTGAACAGTCCAACGTCAGTGTCGACATTTCTCACCAGCATGACTCTGGCGCCAACTTTCAGGGTCAACTCTGAGGGCAAACCAGTGTTTTTTTGGTGACAATAGCGGACCGCTCTTTGCAACAGGATGGCCACTGATCCCTGGCGTTCAGAGTTACCGGCGGACCTGGTATCGACTTCAAACGGCCCTCGTTGTAACTGTTGACATCATCATTTCGAGCAAAGATGCCTTGATGGTGATCTGTCGCGACTTCAAGGTGTCGAGATCATCACTAGTCTGCCTTCCAACTCGGAGACGACTTAGCAAGTCTGCGAAAGCAGTGTCTCCTTGCTGTCTCATGATGTCTGTGAGTTTGACGACCTTGAAGTTTGACGTCCAAAGTTCGGCGAGACCGACGTAGCCACTTCTCGGTGGTTTGTAGACAGGTGACTCTCCAACAGGTGATAGCTGTTGGAAGTCACCAATGGCAAGAACATTAATACCGGCGAATAGCGATGCCAACGGCAATTTACGAGTTGCTACATAGCGTTCATAGACTAACTTCAGCAGATTGGCGCCTACCATGCTAACGTCATCAATGATGATGAGTATCAACTTCGGAAACTTGTTGCGAAGCATGGCAAGCTTCTCTGCTGACAACGTAGTAATGCCTTTTGCACTGATCATAAAGGCGCTGTGCAAAGTTTGACCCCGAATCGCATAGGCTGCTGTTCCGGTAGGTGCTGTGAGAATGACGATAGCGTCGTCCAAACTGTCACCAGGCTGACGTAGCTCCCGGTTCACCATCTGCACAATTGCATGAATCAGATGGCTTTTCCCGACGCCCGCACCACCCGTGAAATAGACATAGAACGGCGGTGTCATGTCATTGTCATGTCACGCTGTCGTTTGCTGCGACACCAGTCCAACACGAACTAAAATACCTCCTGCTGGCGACGATTCAGTGACCGTGTCAGGTTGTAGTACTCGTCGTCAGTCATCAGAGGAAAACGTTCTGACGTCGTAGTGGACGCTGGTGCAGCAGCAGAAGTTTGGTCGAGAAACGTTGTCTGCAGCACTGAGTCGTCAGCACAATCAACTAGTCTCTCTACTTCGGGCCCCTCTTCTGCGCACTCAGCATTTTCCTGTCGCTGGTGGGAAGCTAGTTCATCCCAGACGCTGTGCGGTGGCCTTTCTTCGAAAAACTCGTCGATTGCCTCCGTCAGTGCTTCAGGTTGCCGGTAAAATCGACCCTTCACAGTTGTAAACTCCTCGTTATGAAATTTATGAGATGAGCTCTAGGTTTCGAAATTACCAAGCAAGTTACGTTCCTCATCACGCCATGCAGTAAACAGCATCAACTCAGCGTGGTAGAACTTCTCAGGTTCGTTCTGCTGCGAGAACTTATGGCACATCAAAATGGCACGTGTGTTACGATGGCGCATCTTGCCCATATTGTTCTGCAGACTGATGATGCTGTCATACTGTTTCTCGGCTGGTGGCTCATCAGTTGGCTGCACATCATTCTCATCGTCGTGAGCTGCAAGGTCCGCGTTCTGACTAACAGTGGCGTTGTAGCAGACATCGGCTGGGCTTTAAATGCGAACTCTGTTGTCCGGCAAGTCTGTCGGCACGAAGACGCGCTTGATGCTGCAGGACAACATTGTAAGCCCCAGGAGACGGAAGAAAGCTTCCTGTGCACTGATCTCTCGGTGTGTTAGAAACAGCGACCCAATTTTTTTCATTTGAGTCCTGATGTCTTTGTCCGAGTGCTCTTTCTTTGCCGAACGTAGTACTTCGCCCAACTCACGTTCATCCTTTGTGACGTACGCCACGATGTACATGATGCAGGCGTAGGCATCCAACGCTGGCTGTACGTCCATGTTCGCCTTCCACGCTGCCAAACAAGTTGGATTGTAATTATTTATGTACAAGTCGCATGGACGACGCTGTAGCACCAGATAACGACCCGAGAAGCTTATTGCCAATGCGTTGTGATAATTTTCACTCGTGATGTTGGCTTCTCGGAGAACGTCGTCCAAGGTCATTGAACTACAATCCTCGCTGTTGATGAGTACATCCCGGGCACGTTTCAGAATGTCTGAGTTTGTCTCTTGATACACGTGACGAAGCTCCAGCACCACGCCGTCTTCCGGTAACTTTGTTAGTATCGTCGTCTTACTTACGGGCGGACTAAAAAATAAACCACAGCAAAACTTAAGTCCGCTCCGCAAGCTGTCGCTTACGGGCGAATAATAACCCGGCATACAATGCAGTTTTTAATTCAAAGTTCAAAACTCAGTTTGACAACAAGCCGAGCCAAACTCGGCCACTGGGCTTTAGAGTTGAAGACGACTTGCAGAATCTCGGCTTTAAAAAAGAATGTTTTGCCTACAACAGTCTCCACAATTCCACCTTGGCTTCTCAAACGCCCTAACTGCAACTTCAGTTTATGCTGTTACGATAAAACCACCACTAACCCAGAAGTGTTCAAACGCAAATTCTTTGAGCTTCGCTCAGAGTTTTCACACCATGTAGAGATCTACACAGATGGATTCAAAAATGGAATTAAAACAGCTGCCGCTCTTGTTGCACCCAACTCTGTCAAAACAGTTCGCTTACATGACAATGCTAGTATTTTACTGCCGAAATTCATGCACTGGACATGTCGCTAGACATTATTTGCCGTACAAGTAGCAAATATTATGTGGTTTTTTCGGACTCCTTGTTTAGCTTACAAGCAATTGAGAGCTGCAAAGTCGAAAATCCACTGATCATAAAGATCCTAAAGGATCACAGCCAACTAATTAACAGTGATAAATCTATAACCTTCTGCTGGATTCCCAGCCGCGTGGGTATTCGAGGAAACGAAAATGCTGACAGCGCTGTTAATGCAGAACTGGATGTCGCCATTTCTAACATGAGATATTCAGTTAGTGATTTGTTAACTTGTGTCAACCAGTTGTGTGTTAAAGAATGCAACAACTGTGGAGCCAGTGTACATCAAATAAACTTTACAGTGTGCAACCGGCTGTTGGTCGCAGTGTTAGTTCGTCACTGGGCCGCTACAACTCTGTCCTTATCAACCGTTTTCGAATATGTCATACAAGACTTACAAATTTTTATCTCCAAAAGGGAGAGAGTCAGCCAGTACGTAAAGCTTGCCATTCTTCGCTCACAGTCAAGCACATTTTTTATAGACTGCACCCGTTACAGTGCAGCAGGTCAGAGATATTTTGGAGTGGACACACTCAAAAACGTTTTTGAAAATGTTGCATCTCGCAACATCATTGCTTATGTTAAAGACATCGGTTTTAACAATCGTATATAATGTTGCTTTTGCTTATAGCTTTGATCTTAACAGATATTTTAACTTTGCTTTTAATACATATATTAACTACTCTTAACAAATTTTAACTTCGTATGGCAGTGAATGGCCTATTTTGTGCTAATGTGCCGTTAAGAAACTACTCACTCACTCACTCAGTCCTCAACTAGTCAAAGGTATACCGGTGATGAAACCGAATACTTATATCCTTTCGATTACTAACCATAGTGCGCGTCATCGTTTCCGCCTCTTCTTGCTACCGCCGTTCAGTTTTCCCATATTGTGTCTGCCGGATATTGAATTCTTTCCCAGACGTTGTCACAGCCAAGTGTATATCAGAGTAGAGTTTTGTTCCACGTTGAGAGTAGGCGTAAATGCAGAGTTCCATGTGAGTCGCAGCCAAAGCAAGACACGTCTAACCCCACGTATGCAGTCAACGAGAAGCGTCAGAAGCAATAAGTGATAGACGATATCGTTTGACTTGAAGGACATGTAGCAATTGACAGAGATTTTTTAGTGTCAAATGGACAGCTGTATCAAGTCCCACATTATGAGTGATAGACATGAAGATAATTATTAGCCAACGTTGAGTGACAGTCGTCAAGATGTTTTACTGTGCCTGAGTAGAAGTTCTATGTTCTAAGACTGTTTTCATAGTGAGCTTTAGTTAAGATACTGAAGCTATTTAATCAGCTTTGCGAACATAGCACTGAAGGACTATGGGCTAGCAAAATTTTTTTAAGTGCAAAGCGCGAAGTGGTTGATTGCCGTGTTACGATCGTCAACGAGGCTCTGGTCAATGGAAGTCGCCATCAGTACGTCTACCGTCGAATGTACGCCTACCTACTTTAGATCGTCAACGCATCGCAAGGTTCGCCAGCAGATGTTCAACAAGCGTGTAAGGAATGCGACAACAGTCATCTTATCACCATCATTATTATCACCTGCAGCAGCAGCAAATTGACATTGCCATTGATAGACGAGACAGACACACAGACTACAAGCCAGTTGTCATTGATAGAGGCCTAAGCAGCTTGCATGCGTGTTAACTGCGTCATGAGGCTACCGTACATTGTTAATGAATTGTTATAACATCAGTAGTGATTAGTTAACACAAAATGACACAAGTAAACAACTAGTTAACGTCATCATTCAAGTCTAGAACGAACATCAACATTACTGACACTGGCGTGTTACTGACAGTCTGACACACAATGCTGTTCTTTTAGCATTTAGACACTGTTGCAACAAGCTGCAATTGGTCGCAAGTAAATTGTTTTATTACTCTTGATATTTTGATCACTTGCAGCTGGTTGCAAAAAATATTACAATGCTGGCTTTCCACTAAGTCCAGACAACCGTTTAAGCCTTTAAGGTTTAAAACAGTTAATAGAGGGAAGGTTTTTAAGAGATTAGAGAAGTTGAATATTATCATTCTGCATTTTGGATATACTGCATATACGTGCAGTATACCAGAAAAACAAAATTCTAATAATTATAATATTCAGCCTTCTAATTTCAAAAAAAAAATTTTAGAGAAAAGTTTTTTTTAAGGAAATTAAGGAGGGAGTTAAATACTATATGTCTGCATTTCTGATATATTCCACACATGCAAAACCTTTCTAGAAAAAACGTTTTTGAAAAATTGGAGAAGGGAAAGTTGACTATTATAACTCTGCATTTCTAATATATTGCAAGTACACTTCCGGGATTTTTTCTTTAATTTTTCAAAAACCTTCCTAGAGAAGAAAGTTTTTTGGAAAATTAGGGAGAAATTAGGGGAAGTTGAATATTATAATTTTGCATTTTTGATATATTGTGTGTACGTTTCCCCCTAATTTTCCCAAAAACTTTTTACGAGGGAAGGGTTTTTGAGAAATTAGGAAAAGATAAATTAAATATTATAATTCTGCATTAATGATATAGCATATGCATGCAAAACACTCCAAGGGCTAAAGGTTTTGTAGCAAAATGGGGAAAAGTTGAGTATTATAATTCTGCATTTCTGATATAACATGCAATATATCAAAAATGCAGAATTATAATATTTAATTCCCACCCCCTAACTGTCCAAAAAACCTTTTCCCTATTTTTTCATGGAGCGTTTGCTCCAACGTTTATATGGTGTAAACGCCCCTGGATTTGCGTCTATAGGATAAGGGGCTACACGTTCGCCGCCATATGAAAGGTCGCTGTAACTGATAAAAATACATTAGTTAATATATATGGATCAAAGACACTTGTTGCCTATAGGTACAATTAACACCTGTAAAATAAGTTCCCCCAATAGTTTCAAAATTCGACAACTAAATTGGTAACAACTTTCATAGAAATTAGCGTCCACAGCATTTAATCTTTCCTCGATTACGGGACCATTGCGGCAAAGCTTTGCACAACACTACAAGACCCCGATCCAGCTATGGGAAATAAACTATTTACCACGCCGGGAGCCGTAAATATTAAACCGAAGACCCATAGTCGAAGAAATGATGACTCTCACTGCAACGGAGAATAGTGGAGAGTGATGCCCAGCGTGGAACGGCTATGTCAGGTTTTCGTGATGCCGTGGTGGAAAGTCACAACAGCAGCCAATATTTCTGACAATTGGTACAAAAGTAACCATTTTTTCATAGCAAACACAGCTTCAGAACATGGTGATATATTTCTACTGTTGCTGCCTCTCAAGCATGGCCGTCTTTTGCCTGCGCGGGGCTCTTGGCACTAACTTATGAGCGGGGCCCTAAATACCATATAGTAGCAGTGGCAAAACCAAAATTTTAGAATGGAGGGAGCGGAAAAATACGGGTGGGTTCTAAAAATGGGGCTGTGCCGCCTTCCCAGAATTTTTTTTGAAAATTTTATGCAGACATAATGCATTCTTGTGCACATATTTTACCTGTGAGGGATCCCTGGTTAATATCATTTCATTTAAATTGTCACTATTTTCTTTCGGCTATTTTATCGTAATTTACTTATTTATTTAATCGTTCCATTTTATTGGATTAGTTTTGTCGTACAAATTTTTTTTCCCGAAATTTCTCTTGTTTCGGTTTTACAAATCGTTAGTTAACAGACCGTAAATTGCCCTTTTTAATTGCCCTTTAAATTTGGACCGGATCGACGAAAGTCGGTTCGCCGACTTCCCCTTTCCCTTTGGTGCCGCCGACTCCCCAACCTCCCCCCCCCTTCGAATTTACCTCAGATCTGTGGCGGTCGGTCGAAATAGGTTCGCTAACCTTTTCCGCCTTCCTCCCCCCCCTTCGAGATAACTACGGATTTATAACGGTCGGTGAAAGTCGGCCGTCCACCTCCATTTCCCCTCGGTACCACTGACCCCCCGGTACCGCTGACTCTCCTCTACCCCCTTTTGGTACCGTGGACCCCCCTCTCTCCCCTTTCCAACTCGTCGTTGTCCACATAGGATATTTTGTCATAGGGTCTAGTGCATGCAGCGTAGTGTTTAGTGCGTGCAGTGCAGTGCTGGCCATAGTATATAGGCAGTCGACAAACGACAGCCTTGTCAGTTGCTGCTCAGACGTCGACAAAGCAAAACGTTTTTTTTGCATATATTGCAAACGACAGTTTTAGTCAGTCAGCAGTTAAAAATTTGTCGAAAATTTGACATTGTGATTAAACGTCGGCCGGTTTGTTTGGCCGTGCGATAGTTAGTAAATGTCTTGAGTACTAGCAAGTATTGTCGTACGTTGCAAACTGTCGTCGCGGTCGGCCATATTGACTGGCCTTGAAGTCGCGAACTGTCGCGCCGAACTGTTTGGCGAAGCGATTATTTGTTCCGATACTGACGTTAAAAAATTGTTTACCTGTCGCTGATATTGACTTCTTATTCTTGGATCCGATACCCCAGGTGCGTCGCGGGCGTTTCTGCGTTCTGTTTACTTTTCGGCTACTCGGTTCTATGGGCTTTGTCGTTTTTTTCTTTATGCTAAATTCGTGTGTCTTTCCAAGTTTCCCTGAGTCTTGTTTCAATTTTTAACCTTAATTCACTTTAGCGTACATCTATCCCTGGTCGGTCGTTGCTAGTCGGGGTCTAGTATGTAAACCAGTCTCTAATCCGCTATCTGTGGACGAGCCCTGAGACGTAGGTAAACTAGAAAAAATTGGTGGGATCTTTGAACAGGCCCAATAGACGACCATCCATATTGCTTACGTCAGCAGCCCAATACATTTCCGGTCGTTCAAGTTTCTACTCTAAGTGCACCTATCGCTAGCAGTAATATTTTTCGTAATCAGCTTCCTACAGTGGCTGATCTAGCCGGAGAACAGGTTCAATTTCCTACACTTGGTTAAAATGCATTCAGTCAATAAGGGAACTCCTTTGTACCTTTCGCTGATTCCACCACTTCATATACAGTAAGTGACTTGTGAGGCTGCGACCACATCACAAAACATTCACAGGCGCAGCACTGTTGTAAGGGTGACCAGCCATTTCAATGGGAAACTCCAAAATTTGACCCATCGTATTTCCCAAACCCCTTAATTTTTCCACACGAAAATTTGCACAAATGATTATGTCCAGCATATTTCCGGTTATGTATAAGATAAATGTACAAAACATCAGTTTATACACTTGTTAACGGCGACATGCAATGAGTGACACATTGAAAACAGCAAAAATCATAAAAAATGATATCACTCACCATCACATCGCCTAACTGTTAATGTGCTGTTGAATAATATCACCTTTTTATGATTTTTGCTGTTTTCGATGTATCACTCATTGCATGTCGCCGTTAACAAGTGTTATTTGCTGTTTTATTACAATAACAAGGTTTTTATGTTGATGGTCAATTATAAACCATCTGCTTTACACAGCCATGAAGACATTAAACCTTAAATATTTTGGGGGTCACGATTTTGATTTTTAGGGGTCACGTGACGTCATCGAAACGTGACCATCGGACTCGTCGACAGCACTTTCTTATTGGTGGTCAGTGATGATCATGAATCTATCTTGCACAGATACGGAAATACGGGCTTTAAAAATTTTGGGGTCATGAGTTTGACCGTTTGGGGTCACGTGACGTCATTGGTCACGTGATTATTGGACTCGGCATATGTGGTTTCCTATTGGCGATCCATTGTAACCATGCATCTAACTTGCATCGTTACAAAGATATGGGGCCTAAATATATTGGGTTCAAGACCTTGACTTTTGGGGTCACGTGACGTCATCGATCACTTAACCATCGGACTTGGTGTGAGCACTTTCCTATTGGTGGTCAATGATGACCATGCGCCTATCTTGCACGGGTACGGAGATACGGGGCTTCAAAGATTTTGGGGTCACGAGTTTGACTTTTTGGGGTCATGTGACGTCATCGGTCACGTGTCCACTGGACTCGACATATGTGGTTTCCTATTGGTGGTCCGTTGTAACCATGCATCTATCTTGCACCGTTACGAAGATATCGGACCCCAAAGATATTGAGGTCACGATTTTGACCTTTTGGGGTCACGTGACGTCATCGATAACGTGACCATCGGACTCGTCGACAGCACTTTCTTATTGGTGGTCAGTGATGATCATGAATCTATCTTGCACAGATACAGAAATACGGGCTTTAAAAATTTTGGGGTCATGAGTTTGACTGTTTGGGGTCACGTGACGTCATCGATCACTTAACCATCGGACTTGGTGTGAGCACTTTCCTATTGGTGGTCAATGACGACCATGCGCCTATCTTGCACGGGTACGGAGATACGGGGCTTCAAAGATTTTGGGGTCACGAGTTTGACCTTTTGGGGTCATGTGACGTCATCGGTCACGTGTCCACTGGACTCGACATATGTGGTTTCCTATTGGTGGTCCGTTGTAACCATGCATCTATCTTGCACCGTTACGAAGATATCAGACCCCAAAGATATTGAGGTCACGATTTTGACCTTTTGGGGTCACGTGACGTCATCGATCACGTGACCATCGAACTTGACGTGGGCACTTTCCTATTAATGGTCAATGATAACCATGCATCTATCTTGCACCTATACAGAGATAAGGGGCTTCAAAGATTTTGTTGTCACGAGTTTAACCATTTGGGGTCACGTGACGTCATCGGTCACGTGACCGTTGGATTTGGCATATGTGGTTTACTATTGGTCGTCCATTGGAACCATGCGTCTATCTTGCACCGTTACGGAGATGTAGCGTTTCAAATATAATGAGGTCACGTGTTTGACCTTTTGGGGTCACGTGACGTTATCGGTCACGTGACCATCGGACTCGGCGTTGGCACTTTTATATTAGTGGTCAATGATGACCATGCATCTATCTTGCACAGATACGGGATACGGGGCTTCAAAGATTTTGGGGTCACGAGTTTGACCTTTTGGGGTCACGTGACGTCATCGATCACGTGACCATCGGACTTGGCGTGGGCACTTTCCTATTGGTGGTCAATGATGACCATGCATCTATCTTGCATTTATTCAGAGATCCGGGGCTTCAAAGATTTTGTTGTCACGAGTTTAACCATTTGGGGTCACGTTGTAGGTGAAAATCACAGGCTGAACGGTAGTTCAAGCCCTGTGTTAACGGCGACTTCTTTTTCTTATGGGGAATCCAAAAATTCCACCCCCCACAGAATCAAAACCCCTAACCCGATTGAGATAAAATTTGGCAAGGTTGATTACGTCGGGGAGGGGACCCGTTGTGCAAAATTTTATGCAAATTTCTCCAAGGGGGGCTTCTCGGCAAATGGATGAAATATACGCAAAAATTTTTGTTTCTATATGTCTTTTTTTCTTCCGCTCACCCACTGTGACAGGTCAGACCTTTTAAGGGATTTTTACGTTTAATACGTCAAACGACGCGGTTCTGCACAAGAAAGTGCTTTTTTCGGATTAGAAAATTAAAATGTAATATATAACGTATTTATTCGCAAAAATCAAAAAAAATTACAATGGCGCCTATGGGGAAAATTAAGCAATTATTTAAACGGTCATAACTTTGGCTGTGTATAAGATACAGTCGTAATTTTTGGTTCTAAAGTATGGTTTTCGGAGATGGCGAATCTAATGGTGTCATATAATTTTTTCTAGGACTCTCCCTGGTTGCCATGGCAACGAAATTTGCGACAAAATTGGCTATAACTCGGCTTGCGTAAGAAATTTTTGCGAACTTTTTGCGCCTATAGGGAGGTTTTCGGGAATGGGCCATCGAATGCTGCCAATTGCATTTTTTTCTGATTTATTCCAGTTGCCATGGCAACGAAATTTGGGACAAAGTTGGCTTTAACTTGGCTTGCGTAAGAAATTTTTGCGGAATTTTTGCGCCTATAGAAAGGTTTTCGGAGATGGGCTATTGAATGTTGCAAATCGCATTTCCCCCGATCGACCCCCATTGCCATGGCAACGAAATTTGGGACAAAAAAACTATAACTCGGTGTGTGTGAGAGATATCTGTGAGATTTTTGCATCTAAAGGGGGGGGTTTGTGGATGGGCCACCGAATGCTGCCGATGGAATTTTTTTTTGGCTAGAACTCCGTCAACTACGAGATGAGCTCAGACTTTAGTTTGACTCACAGACCTATACGTTAAATTTTTAGATTTTCTACTGTGAGTCTGTAGCTCCACTCCGTAATAGAAGGCGACCTTTCTGTGTTTCTCCTCTAACCTTCAGCATGTTTTGCGCGGATACATTTTTTTCGTAACACGTTTACTATTTTTTTGAACTGCAAGCTACATTACGTGACTGTATAACATTTTAAGCACTGCGCTGTATTGAAAAAAATTTATTACGCACATTCACTGTGCGTAATCGTTGCCTAGTAACATACACACGTGGCATTGCGTAAGCCGATGACTAATGCTATCGTGCATTTCACAGTCAGCTGCAACTGAATACCACACAACAATACGAATTTTAATCATATGCTGCGAATAAGGTAAGTGAACA
>Ga0209454_1001760_pt1 | contig 14011 bp, 12 predicted proteins | sample WorMetHERISLAND1_2_FD_187400 | JGI IMG/M metagenome (GOLD analysis project Ga0209454, IMG submission 187400) | Marine gutless worms symbiont microbial communities from Max Planck institute for Marine Microbiology, Germany - Olavius geniculatus... | ecosystem: Host-associated > Annelida >...
TGTGGGACAACCCTGCAGGAGTTAAGCCACGCTGCCCTAGATAGGCAGCGGTGGGCAGCGATAGTAAGAATGGCGTCAGACACCAACGGGCATTGAGCCCACGGTTGTCGATGATGATGATGATGATGACATAAAATGCAAGCGACGGCCAGTGATAGAATTTGCAATTAGACGCGGTGTCTCGAAAACGGTTCATTCTGTCTTCGCACGCAGTCGCAGAGCGCATATTTCCTGCTAAATGCGTGCGTTTTTTTCTGCTTCGGCGTGTAGGCCTACATAGGCCTAGCAATAAACCTCACACTTGTAGGTTGCATTGTGTATAGTTTATGTGCTAGATTAAAAACCCGGCAACTTGCTGGCTAGTTTTTCAGTACAAATCACTCAGCATATCACATAATATCATTGTAGGCTCTGTCATTAGCGTAATTAGAATTTAAGGAAGAGTGCAGACACTCAGGGTTTGAAGACTCGCAGATGCTGAAGCCATTTTGATAACGAATACATTAATTTGCATTTTTATCAGCAGTTATTAGGCATGTTATGTAGGTCTAAATTTCTTACATCAAAATGAGTCGTTTCGTCTGCAGATTCATTTCAGTTATCTGTGTCGTTAACTGCGGCGTGTTTTTGACGCGCTACAGCTAAGCTGTAATCGTTGTCGGTCTGTCGTCCGTTACGGATGTATTGTTTGCTGCGAGACATCTATCATATTTTTGTCACTGTTCTTTCGTTCGTTTCGCAGGTCGCATGTCAAACTGTCTCATGCGGACACCGGATGTAGCGGGTCTCCAGGTCGCACTACAGTAGTGTCACACTACAGACGATCATTTCTTTTCATCCGGTGGCTCTCCCGAACATGCTTGTTCTTTTCCGTGAATCCAGGACAAAAGGCCACCAGACAAAAGGCAATCAAACTGGTTTTTCGTAGGTTAACAACTTAACACGGCAAACTAATAAATCCAATGTTCGTGACTTTTATGCATAAAACATTATATCATGCTGTGTCCGGATCTTTCGCGTGCAACGCTAAGCCTAGCTGCGACGACAGACGACGACTTTTGATGACTCGCTCCACTGAGTACGACGAAAAAATATGGCAAATGGGCTTAATAAACTACCGCAACAAACAATGTCAATTTATCTCATAGTACACAGTGCACATAGCGTGGCAACTTAAGATTTATTTTTCCGAATAGATGTGCACTTTATTTGGAAGAAGAATTCTACTGGAGAAAAAACCAGCCTGGTGGCCTTTTGTCCGGTGGCCTTTTGTCAGTGCGCGCAAGTTGTACGACCTTTTTAACCCGGATATAGCCTACAGTCGTCGCGCATCCACTGTGCCTGATCTGAAATGCAGACAAGGCTGGCGGTGAATTAGTCTGGTGATCACAACGTGGAGCAGTGCGGCGTCCCCAAGCAGCAGTAGACGCCGCATGCAATTAAACACTGACGAGCGCGTAGTAAGTTGATGAAGCAGGCACACTCACAGCGCTGCGTGCCGAATAACAAGACAAGATGTCGGCGTCGAGTGTCCACGTGATATGCGGACGTCCGCCGAATTTGGGTCATTCACCGCACTAAACTAAAATCGCACGAGAATGACGAGATAAAATTAAAACTTTTATTTATTATCGCAGATAGCATGCAAACTGTAGGCCTACCGGTACCTTTTCAGGACCTAAAAATACGAGTGATTCCTAGTTGCAGTCTGGCGGAAAAGTAAAAGTGGGCTATATTTTTTAAAATTTGTATTTCATGACAGCAACTGATAAAAACGAATGGTACCTATGAAAAGTAAATAAAAATACTGCAGCACAACAGACTAGATGCAAACAGTTTTGCTTCAGTAAAACTTTAAAATTTTCGACTTCGAGGCTTTAGTAAAAACTTAGGCCTAAGGACAGAGAACTAACGGAAGCACGGAAATGTTGTTATACCTAAGCTTAAGCTTTTGTTTCAGTTTCGTTATCCTACTGTTGTTTTAGTCAAAGGGTGACTGACTATACGTGCGATTCATTTAGGTGTAAACTTTTAGACCACCCTGTAGAAATAGTGTATACTATCGATCGATCTCGTAGACCTACACACAGTAACTACTGGTGGATTAATGAGATCGTTTAGCGAGAAGTGGTCGAATAACCGACAGTAAGCGATGCCTCGTTGGGCCTATCGTAAGCTGTATGTTAGCCCAATAAATAGGGCCTACGGAGAACACTGGAGCTTTCACATTAAGATGGAGGCGAGAGATTGTGATTCTTTATTGCGGCATCGTATGGCAAGCGAGCAATGCGTTCATGTGGCAGAGCACCTTTGAAAGAAGCAGATAAAAACAACGCCAATAGATGCAGACGGCGATAACAACTGGGGGGGGCGAGAGGGGGAATACTGAAGAAGAACGGAGAATGGGGGGATACTCACCTGGGAGCTAGGTTGGTTGATGTGCAGCTGACCATTTTCTGACCACTTCGATCGGTTTTCCGTCTGCTAGGCCTACTGCCTGGTAAGCAGCAACGGTACGAGTGTGAACCTACGTGTGTGTTGTATGAACAGAGAAACGAATACGTCTTAAGATGCAGTACGAAGCGGGCAAACTTCATTACATCTATCTCGATGAAAACCAGCTTAATTAAAGCCACGTCTGCCAATAGTCTGAAGCTGGTGTTTAATGTGAAAGATAGATCTAACTGAAGTTTGCACATATCCAGACAACACGACGCTGAAGGGTCTATGCACTATGGATAATTCCAGTGCTAACTAATAAAAACATTCCTAATTGCAGTTGCATTCTAATTAGATGTACCTAGTCTAATTGATTTGCTGTTGGCACCGTAACACGGAGATGACTAATGGTTTGGTAATGCGGACGTATTGACTGCTGTAGCTCAATGCAATGTTGCTTATTTCTCCAGATGTTGCAAAAATGTTTTATCTCACGTGACCACAATTTTAATCGATTTCACTACGGAGCGCAAAGCAAAAAAGCGAGCATAGAATGGCAAAACCTATTATCTGTTTTCGATGACATATCAGGAAAACTTAAAACTTCCTACATCTTTGGAACTTGTCTTCCAATGTTTTAATGTACTTGCAAAGTTTATTAATAAACAATTATAGATATTTGCTTGCTATATTTAATATTGTAAAGGAATAAATATTTAAGTAACATTTTGAAGAAATCCGAGCTAATGCTCATGACACGCGCGAGAGCCTATAACAGTTCCTGTTCGCAAGTAATCTTTCTATCTCTATCCATTTCGTCGCAATTCACTCTTTTGCAGCCAAAAAATCACTAAAACCAATATTTTAACGATTCAAGGTCATTTAAAGTCATCGATGTTGACATTACTAAGAAGCTCGTCGCTAGTGCTTGTTGGCATACAGTGTATGTCTGTGCATATCTGCAACTATTTTCACGCTAGACAAGCCGACAACGGATAAATAACCACTTTTTAGAAGGGTACCCCTCTTTGATACCGGCTTGCGCAACCCTCCTTGAACGTAGAAGGTCCGGACTTGGACTGCTAAAATCTACATTCAATGCAAAAAAATTTCACATGCAGGTTGTTTTGGTCTATCTCCAGCCATTTTGACGCAGATCACTCTTGAAATGCGTGTCGCAGCCCGAAATTGCGAAAAAAATCACTAAAACTCGCTATTTTGGGGGTTCAAGGTCATCGATGTTGACATTTCTAAGAAGCTCGACGCCAGTGCTTGTTATGATAAGCAGCATGTCTGTGCCTATCTGCAACCATTTTCACGTTAGACGAGCCTATATAAAATAAAATAACGCTTATTAAAGAGGGGGACCCCTCTTTCGCCCCCTCATTCAAGGGGATCCCCTTAACCCAGCGGGATGAAATTTTGTCATGAAATACTAGAGACAATAGGCTATCATATGGTGAAAACCCGAAATCTCTATCTCACCTGGTCTTCGATTGGTACCGGGTCGTGACGAACAGACGGACAGAATTACCGTAGCTAATACGCGCTATAGCTATGCTAGCTCTCGCATAAAAACTCAGTAGCTTGAAATTAGGACGTTTTGCCATTCTGTCCTCGACAGGTCAAGGTCTCACGTGACACTTTCGCAGATAAGGCCTTAGATTCAAGGTCTTCAAAAAGAACAAGCACCAGCAATGGCAACGAAGATAAAATTTATTAAACTGTATTCAGAACAGCTTCACTAAAACTCTACTGCCTTGAATGGTTTTCTCGCACCCGCTTTAAGAAACACACTCGGCAACAAATAAAATAAGCACAGCATCAATATTATTTTACAGTTTAATGTACAACGAGAACAGAACTATTTAGCGACACATATGCATAATAACACAGCAAACTGTATGCCCCAGCAGTCCTCATGCGTGTGTTTGCCTAGATGGATGAAAACGGAGACTATTGACGTGACAGAGTCAGTCTGTTTTTCTGTTTGGTTAACTTAAATAAAGATGAACACATTTTGATAGAATCAGAAGAAAAATAATAAGTGACAAACTATAGCATGCACGAGCATGTGTTTAAGAACAGAATGCAACACACCTGTAAATTTAAAATACTGATATTAGTCAAGAAAACTGCTTTAAATCAATACACAGTAGATGAAATTTCACCAAGTATATTAATGACGACATAATTAACAAAGGTGCAACCTAAACCACACAACATGACTGCAAACAAGTTAGCTGAACTATAGACAACTGACGATGGACGTCACATCAGCTTTTATATCAATCAACCGTCACCAAACAAACTGCCAGACGATGTGACATCTGCCGAGTCATTATCCACCTTCTGTTAATGACTCAAAACTCAACTGTCCACCAAACTGTATTAATTAGGCCAGTTTGAAAATCCCAGTTTCACTGATTGAAATGGGTCAACATTCTGGCAGTAAAAAGCTGTAAAAATGTAACAGCAAACTGCCTTGTGTATATTTCTGGTAGCAGTTCTTTGTCAAACAAAAACTTAACAGTTTACAGTAATGCATGGTCTTGGAATAAGTTCTGATTTAGTAGCTGCTTAATCTCTAAAATGTCCTTGTAACATCATAACATTGTGAATAAATACAACAAAACACTGTGCTATGTAGACAGACACTGTCTGCACCAATACACGGCCACTTTAAAAACAATATATTCCAGCTGAAATGGCCACAGCGTTGTAGAACATTAAAACAATTTGTAACACAACTTAAGTCTAGTAACACCACACAACATAATCCAGCCTTGCACAAGTGCTGCAGCATAGCAGTACTGAAAACTATGGTCTGTGTCGTTTTAGCAAACAATGAAAATAAATTACTGATTTTTTTTACCAGAGTACGCATTGTTTCTTAGTTGAGTGTGATTGTTGATTGTTTCTATGATGCATATCATGTTGACCCAGTGCTAGAAAGGATAAGAAACCTACCAATTATGGAATATCAAGAGCTGGAAAAGTAGAAAAAAATACATGCCGTGATGAAAGTTTTCATATCAGTGGGAAAGTTGGCTGCAGATCTAATACTGTGTACAAAGTAGCTTATACTAAAGTATTTGAAGAACATTCCATAAAAATTACACAGCTTTCACCTTACTGTGTAAACTATAACATTTTAGTTGAGAACATGGCATAGAGAAATCTGGAATTAAACCTGAATACAACTTCCAGTTAATTGCACAAAACAAACAAATAACCTCAACACCTAATATTTGGAATTCTGAGGTTTAAAACAGAACCCAGTTCTACAGCTGTGTAGAGAGGTCAGACCACATTTTTAACATTCATCCAAATAAGTTTTTGCACATACCCAGTAACTAAAACTTTAAAAATTTGTAGAAATCTGTAAATTTAAAACAGTTATAGAATTCATAAAATATGAATTCTCAGGCACAGATTACCGGTACACATGGCACACAAAAGGTTACCGTCAATACTGGCTAATGTCCACATGCAACAATGGCAGTAAACACACATACTGAAAAATAAAACTGATATAAACCAACCATGCATAACTTCATCATATGCACGAACACATAACTAACTAACTACTATACATTGACGATTCAACTGGTTGGTCCATCTGACAACACTTAAACACTTCGAACCATGAATATGTCACATTCTTTAAATGAACTCGTATCATTGAAACAGTAACAGGCAAGTGAATAAATGTGTCAAATTCTTCTCAGGTATGACATTTTGTTTGCTGTGGCAATGTCCAGTTACGAATGAAATCATTTTGAAGAAAGCAACAGTAGTTGCCTCAAAACCTGAAAGAAACCATTAGTGTGAACTTTTAAGATACATTTACAGCTGTTGTCAAAAATTCGACTAACCAGTAATAAAAGGTTGAAATCTGATGAATACATACAGCTTATTAACTTGTATCATTTTTGTTACTGTCATCATCATCCAAATCGATGATATTTAGACGACACTGTTCTCATGGAGACATTCCTCTCAGCCAATGTCACTTCAAAGCACAACACAAAGCCTATGACCATCATCAGTCACTGTCCTCATCACCTCATACTAGCTGCTGGAAGATGCAAACGTTGATGACAATGCACTGGTTGCGGAGGCTGACGACATGTCATTTCCATTCTGCAACAAGATTCACCAGTGACACTCTCAATGCTGCTTGCAAATAACACGAGTAAGATTCAAACAACACTGAACGCTGATTTTATTAAACACACTTGCAGCCAAAAGCCGAACAGATATACTGTAAAATAAAAAAATACATACCTGACAGACATACACACAGTTACAGTTCATTACATTTATATAACAAAACTAGAGCTGTTGAAGCATTAATTTTTTTAACGCATTAATGCACTGTGTTAATTTTTTTAATGCATTAATTAATGCGTTATTAATGCACCCAGGCCCGTCCACAGGGAGAGTAAGGGGTTAAGTTATCCTGGCCACGTGACGTTTGGGAGCCCTGCCTGTAAAATATAAAAAGGTAGAAACACATTTTTAAACGTATATAGTAAATATTTAAATAATTATTTATTTACAGTAGTGACGGAACGCCAACTACAGTTTAGTTACTTGAATTCATTCGATTGTTAAATAACCGCAGTTTAATGGAATACTGGAACTTTGGCTTCACGGAATTTAGTAAATTAACATAAATGCAGGTATGTGCACTAATTTTTTAACGTGCATAATTTTTAGCACACGTTAATTTATTAATGCATTAATGCAATAATTAATGTGTTAATTTGACAGCTCTAAACAAAACATATGCAAAAATGTCAGAAAGTCTTCAATATAAAAGCACAAGTGCACAAATGTACAAGTGGCAAAAGTTCAGAGTCAACAGTAAACAGTTATCTGTTTGCTGTTTGTTACCTTGGAGTATGGTGCATTAGTAACAGATAATAGTGCAGCGGCGAATCTGGAAAAAGGGCCTTATTTCATGGTAGAACAACTTGCAAGCACATTTTTATTGAAGACACATGTATAGAGCATCAGAAAAAAATGGTTGCAAAATTTTATTTTAGTGACAGCAATATTTTACAATCTGTTTTTCATGTCAAACCCTAGCGTTCGCTAAGACAAAATGTCCAATGCGCACGTGCTTGGCATAGCGGTCCTATGGGGTTATACCCCAATGACATACGCCATAATTTGTCAAAAGTAAATGCTCTGTCTATTGTAAATGCTAGTTTAATTTTTATGGTCATATTTTATATAAATTTGTCGAAATAAATGCAAAATTCTGTCAAATTTTTCACTCTTTCATGATATTTTTCCTTGCTGTAAATGCCGATCGGCTTGATGCAAAAGTTGGCAGCCACCTGGTGTACATGTCACATTCATCAGAGAAGAACTGAGGGAACTCACGCAGTGGCTGTCGACGATGACAGCACTGCAAGCATGGTCATTTACTATTACTACTAACTTCAATATCTCTGTACAGTAACAGACAATATGACCAAGTAGTCACTGAAGTCATCGTACCATGTTGAGGCGTGTGTGCATGCCCAGGAATGCAGTCAGCCGCTTCTCGAGGTTGGCCAACGTGATGCTTGGGTTCTAACAGCAAACACATAAACACAGATATTATTTGACATACATGTTTAATTTGCCTGCTTAAGAAGTTAAAGGTCCGTGGTCACCAAATTAACATATACATTTTATCCATTTTCCTGAAAGTGCAGAATTTTCTGAATGGCCTAGCCTAGAATGATGACGTCGTCGGCTAGGCCATTAATATTCATGATCTATACGGGCTAGGGTCATGACGACACCGCGGGCACTGATAGATTAGAATATTTCGCATAACGCAACGTAATACCGCATTTCGTTTGAAATCACACATTAATTTCATACATTTATGAAGCTCAAATCGACATATTATATATGCGAGGTTAAATGCCTAATTTAAATCTACAGAAATTGCGCGAGTGAGTTTGACCGTGGCCATGGACCTTTAAAGGTATGACTGCGTGTAGCTCTCTCATCTCCAGCATCGCCTGTTGCATGGGATCACACAGTGTTGCCTGCCAACTGAGATAAATAAACTGAGCTAGGCTGCTGGCCAAAAGGCAAAACCGTCTGACACTGCCAGTCATAACACTGAAGAAAAAAATTATAATAAAACAGACATTAGCCCACCACTAAGCACTCAGTGTTATCAAGCAAAAATCATCAAGTGTCAATGTAAAAAGCAAAGAGGACCACATGTTTTGTGCCGACATGTATGCAGTCATCCATCCAATGCCCACTGTGCAGTGTACTAATTGCTTAATGTGCATTGGGCATTCAAAGTACCCGAGTGCGTGAGCCGGCTGGAGAGCCAACATGCGATCCATCAACCACGATCAAACATTCACATTTATGCTTAATTTTTTTGAGGTTACTGCCATACTATGACTATAACCACTGACGTTTTCAACTGAAAAAATTATTTCTCATTCACATCAATTTGTTGTTCTATGCATTTTTGTTTTCGAGTTAGGAACCAGGACAGGACAGACAGAAAGATAGGCAACACTGAGCACTCTGTTCACTACTCACGTATTTCAGAATCTCCTGCACCACTTTTGGCAGCTGCAGGATATGAAACTTGAACCGTTCACGAAGATGCTCCGGAATACGCTCAGTAGCAGTGCGCACTGCAACACATTGGACAACAAACAAGTTAAGGCTCACTAGAAGTAATATCTGATCTTATTTCATGTAATCTTTTAAAATTAAACTGCTAATACGATTTTCGCAACAGACTTACAGAAATTCACTACAAACATTCACATTTTACTTACGTACGTGATCAGTTATTAATTGACAACAGACCTACTGATGTCAACTGAGCACACAGGAAAGGTAAATAGCTGGCAATTGTATTTTTGCCAATTTTAGCCACTGTTCACAAGCACTGTCATAAAATCAATCATATTCTTATTGCTACTGCCACATACACTGCTGTCAATATTTATATTCATATACTGCTGAGTAAGTAACGAAAACATGAACTAATACAACTAAACAGTTATTTGTGTTTCTGTCACTTATCCGTATTTATTCTAACATATTACATAATGTGACAAATGCTATAACTAAAAGTAGCTCAGTAAATCAGAATGATAATAAATTGCCAACATTAGACGTTATCAGTGCATCACTAACTCTTCATAACATCAGCGCATCACTATGACTTAAGACAACTTCACAACATGAGTGCAACACTACTAACTTGCTGCATGAAGCTCGTCAGCGGTCAGAAGGGTTGAGACTGGCTTCTCTATTGGGTCAAACACCAGTCTTTGCGGGTTCAAGTTCACTGGTATCGTCTTTGCTGGGGGAATGTACGGCACCACTCGACGCATGGCGATCTGCGAACCAGCAGTTGCCATTCTCGGTGCCATCGTGTAATTGGTGGAATATGGGAAATTCCCAGGTGGAATTAGCGAACCCATGTAGACGCCAAGTTTCTCACGCTCGTATTCTTCCCATGCTGCCTTTCGCTCGTCTTCGGAAAGATTCTCCTCCGGTCTGTTCTCAAGTAGGGAGTCGTGCTCATGGTAGTTGACGACCCAACGACTTGACGACGATGTTGACAGCAGCTCGGCTAGGATCACATCCTAAATAACGCACTCACGGAGTCCAAACCTCAGCCAGTAGCCATGTTTTATTCTTCGCTATCCAAAGGAAAAGAAATAAGCCCCCAACATTCTGGATATTCAGGTGAAAAACTCAGAACTGCCATAAACAACTAATCATCCAGAAAGTTCATCAAAATCTACGGAGAATTTTTTAAGTAATCATGCAGTAAAACAGACACACATAACGACAGATATAATCTCTTTCCTCCAGTAAAGAAAATAGTAAGTAAGACTTCTACTGTCAAACTATAGCAAACCAAATAGCCATAACGACAAAAGCAAGTATCTGTAAGTAATTTGCAAATTCATACATATCATGTGGTTTTAAGAGACTGACTGTCGGTAGCGTAACTCCACACCATCATTCATTTAATCAGTCTTTCTGAACGCATCTACAAACTTTATATCATCCCATTATACAACAATGTAGTATAGCAGTATAAGTTCAACCATAAAATAAGTTAAGGTCGTGCATTACAAACCTTAGGCACAGCTGGCGTGGGTCTGTCGGCTGAAGATGGGTCATCAAGTCGATCAGGTTTAAAGACGTAGAGTTCGCGCAGGTCAGCTGCAGTAAAATGTCGATCGATCTGATGCTCATCAATGACTCGCTGAGACAACGTCTCCTTCGTTACCTGTCTATCGTAGATTTTCTCTTCCATCGTCCCCTGGTCGCAATCAAATAGATTAACCACAACTGTAAGCACAGTCAAATAAATGAGTGAGTAAAATCAGAGATTTATATTGTTCAGGGATTTATTGTTGGGCATTATCTCTGAGTTTATCATGGCAAAAACATCACATAATACTGTCATAAGGAAAAATTAAGTGCATTCAGAGTTCATTACATTTGTAAGAAGCCTACCAAATATACCCAGTGATCATTCAAAATTTCTGATTTTATTACACAATCGGCTAAATGACGTAGGCCTAATTTACAAAAATTCAGAAGTCAAACTTAAATAAATGTAACTTACAAAAAATGTTTGAATAACTTACAAAAAATTATGAAAAACTTCTGCACAACTAAGTTAGTGAATAGTGACTTAGAAAAACTTAGTTAAGATCTCAGGAAAAACTCAGAAAAATTCTTAAAAAGTTATGCAAATATGACCCCAAAAACTAGCTCCCATGCACTGACAAAAATGTGAAACCAAAAAACACCTGAAATCAAAATTCATACAGAAAACCCACAGTTAAAGCTAAGAATAAAAATTTTCAAAAGACCTCATTGCATACAGTATTCACTATTCATGGCCATAGCAAAGCCTTTAAAACTGGTAAAACTAATTAACTTTTACCACAATCTGTTGTCATTCACCTGAGCAAGAAGCCGATAGACAAAGACTGGTTTCTGCTGACCAAACCGATAAACTCTGAATATCGACTGGATGTCATGCGACGGATTCCACGATGCATCAAATATCACCACTCTGTTTGCTGTGTCCAGATTGATGCCAAGTCCGCCGGCCTTCGTTGATATCAGAAACAGCCTCAGCCTGTCCAGAGTCCACAACAGCATGCTGAAATATCAGATTTCTGTATTTGTGCAAGCGATAACAATAGCAACACATAGAATGCATGGAGCTTTAACTTTTGTAGAGAACTGTGTTTTATTCCTGACTGTCTGCAGAAACTGTAATGGTAGAGATAAAAAAACAGAAAAAAAACCCGGATCCAGATCATGATTTGGATGAAAAAACCTCAAGCACAGATTGCGAGCAACATCTAATCTACTGTTTATTGGGCCATGTCCCACTCCTCCATTAAAAAATTAATTAAAATCTACAGAATCAATCTTTTGCAGAAAAGATAAAATTCTGCTGAGTTAGAGAATACAGTAAGAGTTGAATTTCTACAACTTTCTATACCTTGCACTTTCCACACATTCAACCTGAAAACTTTATTGTCGGCATAGTACCAACGAGAATGCTACAGGGGCTCAAAAGCTTTACTCCATCAGCACCGTACAAATTGATTACTGAATAAAGAAATAAAAGGTAGAGGTAAGTGAAAGAGACTGGGAATAATGTGAACCTCTCGTTGGAAGCATCGTTGAAGTTGGTTGTGAAACGTTTGCGGCTCTGAGCACCAGTCGATCCATCCATCCTCACATAATCTTCATCTTTCACCCATACACTACTCAACCGTGACTCCTATACAATGTACAGTACCCAACAACCGGTCTTCTCTCTAACTGAACACAAGTCCACAACTTAAACACAATGACACTAAGCCAAATACTCCACATGTAATTTGCCAATTTCAGCTGCAAAAACAAAAAAAAACGATACATGGAAACACTTTGTGGACAACCTAAGTGAAAAAAAACAGCATATAAATGCATACTATATTTTCTAATGCCTAACTTGCTATTTTCAACAGTTTTTCTACCTTAGTTCTTTATTCAGTCTGTACAGTATGTTGCATTATGCTTTTATTGTAACACGTGATGCTTTATGGCATAATAAATATCCGGTAGCTGATTAACCAGCAGAAAAAAGTAAAATAATGAATCTGATTCCTCATCAAGGTCAACCACCTTGCCATGGTGGTGGGGCTTAGCACCGATGACCCGAAAGATTTCTAAAATCTGGAGGCGAGAAGCAACTAAGCGACTACGGCTTTATAGCCGTCTATACACGGCTTTACAGTCGTCTATTTACGGCTTCACAGCCGTTACGGCTTTATGGCCGCTACCTGTAACCTTCTGGTTACATTCGGGGATGCGCATTGGGCCAAGCTAATACGGCCTCAGCGCTGGGCAGGTGTAAGAGCCTGCCCACCCCGGAGGTAAGGTAAGGTAAGGTATGAATCTGATTTATACATGTTACTTGAGCACTCGCAGCATTCTGGAATACTTCAGACACATTGCATTTTTATATATTTTACTGACTACTCATTGCATTCCTAATCTCACCAGCAATTTCACTTAATCACTATCACAGATTCTTGCACAAATGACGATTTATCAGAATCCTTTACATACAGATATAAATAATTTTCTGTCCCAGCAAACAGCTGACATCTCCCATGCAGACACTACAGATATGAACAGCGAAACTGCATTTGTAACTGAGTTGTGTAAAGACTTGCTTGGTCTACATTTCACCATAACAGTTCAGTCAACCGAAAAACTTAACAACATATATACTACTAAGAAAACATATCGCACTAAAGTTGGACTAGTGTTGGCATCAGTGTGTGCTCACTGCTCAGCAGTAATTTTCAACTTTTAATTTTTTTTATTATGCCTCTTATCTCTAGTGTGTACTTTCATACAATTATATAATAAGAATATTACCGAATCAGTGGCATTCTGATCAGTGGAGTTGGCTTGCTCTGTCTTCAATGCAAGAAAGTCTTCAATAAGGTCCAGAGACAGCAGACTCTGACTGAACACAAGTCTACCACACAACATACACACAGCCTCATCAGTCGTCACAACAATAAAATGTGTTTTCACTGGAAGCACTGGAAATGAATTTAACAAACAAAATAAACACAGAGTATTACGTATGAGCAAAAGCAAGTATTAGACAAGACTAGCAAAGTTCCCACTCTGTGCGTGAGTCTATTATGTTACTCGGCAACTCGGCCCGTGGGGAAAGTGGGGAGCAAGGTGGGGGCACACGTACCTAAGGCCCAAGGACACAAACGCTGTGATCGGAGTCCATGACCAACCGTGCAACACAGAAGATGCCAGAAGTGTATGACAGACAGACAGACAAACAAATTTTCTGGACATTATACAATACAATACAATACAATACAATCATAAATTTGCACTCAAAAACTGACAGACAAACCGTCAGTTTAATCTAGCACATAAACTAAAAAGAACTGAAATGTTTAAAAGAAAATGAAATGAGAGATACTGAGAATAGATATACTGTTAAATGTAAAACTGACAA